>Ga0115845_100154_pt1 | contig 13480 bp, 14 predicted proteins | sample InSIn1SAF170_2_FD_83859 | JGI IMG/M metagenome (GOLD analysis project Ga0115845, IMG submission 83859) | reverse complement strand
TGCAGGGCTGATTGTGGGATGCAGGACCAATTGCAGGATGGGCAGATGGTGGGATAGGCTAATTGTAGGATAGGGCTGATTCTATTGTAATTTATAATAAACGGAGCAAGTTTTATATGTAATATATTACAATGCAATATATTACGAAAGACTTTATGTTTAATGAAATGGGGAATGACTAGAGTTAGAATGTATAGATAAAAATGGATATGCGACTAGAGTTGTAATCTATAATACAAAATGGATATGCAGCTAGTTTGGAAATATAAATGGATTCCGGCTAGAGTTTTGGAATTAATATGAAAAAATGGAAAATGGATTTCAGTTAGAGTTTGTGATAAAACAAGAAAATGTGGCTAGAGTTGGGTTTTATAGCTAATGAAGGGATAATGTAATAAACTATGAGGGGATAGTTATGTGGGTCCTGGCTAGAGTTTAGAATCATATTGCATGTTCATAATGAGGGAAAAGGTTTTTCACAAGGGGTAAATGCAAACATAATTTAAACTGTAGCGAAAATAGTTCCTAGGCCTTCATCTGCCTCTGAAGTCAAGATTTCGTTCAGACCTATCTTTTAATCCAGGAATCAGATTTGAGTGTAGGAAATACCATTGGAAAGCTTCTTCTAATAAATTTCTGATGAAAGCACCTACATTCTGATCTAATCTAAAGATTTTATTGCAAAAATCTCATTAAATATATGATACTTGGTGTCGCTTTGTAAATAATTTGCAAGATAAAATATTATTTACAAGATCTCAAACATAATAATGATCACTTATAATTGAACGATCCTATAAAAATTATTGGACCCTAACAGAGGCTCCTGCTGGGGATGGAACTCTCCTTGTGAGGTGTCAAGAACATTGTAGACTAGTATCCTGATCCCTTGGGCTGATTCCAAATCTGTAACTTGTTCTGCCATAAAATATCTGCGATTGAAAACCCTCTCAAACTGAAATCAAAACCATTCTGCAAACTGAATTCTGAAATACACACTAAACTGAAAGTTGTAATGCTATCTGAAACTAAAATTGACAATAATACTTGAAAAGAAGGTACTCACAATGCTTAGCTTATTTGCACACTGTTGCCTATCCTAAACTCTTGAAAACCATGTTGAATAAAATAATACAAAAATGCCAATGAAGCATGTCAAGTAGCTTCTGAAATAAGTGGACTGCTTGACCGCTTGTCAGTACAATCAAAAGGACAACTTGATTTTTTGTCCACAAAATCAAAGCTGTAAAGTAGAATGGGAGCTACTATTAAATCTGATCATGAAAACATGATTAAACACTTGAGCTGAAAATATCCTCCATGTAGTTTTCTATAGGTTTAGTAAAGGCACCTTGAAGGCCTTCATTGATGAATTGGGCATGGAATATTTCATCAGTTGTATTCTTAAGTTTAAACCCTGATTCCAACTATTTAGTTTCAACCTTATGTTAAAAAATGTTGGCATTACGGCACAGGTTTGGTGATATGGCACAGGTGTTGTCCTTGATGGCAACTCACTCTGGTAGCAGATCTTAGTTCAGGCTCTCAGAATGAAGGAAAATTATATATACGCAGGTTCATCATGATCAAGCCGCGTATACACGTAGATTAGATGTTCCAAAGACGTGTATGCATATACACACACTTTCATGCAGGAAAAGCCCGTACGTGTGGGAGAACTTATGTTTGGTCTGTGGTATTTAGTCCTTGGAATTTGAACCTATGGTTTTGGACCATGGTATCTCGTCTGAAGTGTTGATCCCAAGTATTGAGTCCATGGTATTGATTTTTTATGGTTTTGGACCGTGGTATTGTGAAAGGCCTAAGACTATAAAAGAGGAAGGAGATCATTAGGAAAGGTTATGATCTGAATTATTAAATATCTGAAAAGTGCTAGATCTAGAATATTGGTGATTGGGGTCATGGTGGAGAGTTGGATCTGAACGAAGGAGGAACCTAAGTGCAAAGAAAAGGATAATTTCTATTGACGGGTCAAAATCTTAAGGCTTGAGTAATAGTATCTTTGTATGATTTTGATCTGTTATATGTGGCGCACGCTTGATATATAAATCTAATAATCTGGGTTAACTAATGTCTGAACATTTGAAGGAGTGAATTATCTTTATAGATATGTACGCAGGTTCAGTGAAGCGAAGGTGCATATACATGCTGTTTCTGTAAGTCAAAAGTGCGTATATGCAAGTTGGTCTTAACACAGAAGCATATGCATGTAGGTTTCTTGAATATTGAAGTAAATTACGACTCTTAAATTATGTTCTAGCTAATTCTGTTGATTATTGCAGTGATCTGGGTTCAGAATTGGTGTATGGTTACTATTACTGTGTTCTGGGTATAGCTGTCAGAGAAGTGTCTAATTGATTCAGTTTTAATTGGTGAAAAAGAGATTGTTTGATGCAGAAATTCTTGATGGTTGATTGATGTTAATGGATCCAGTTTTAAAATTTATGAAAAGTGGTCCCTGGAAGAAAAGAGAAGGTTGTAGCCTTCTACAAGTAGCAGCCTGCAAACTTGTGCCACTGCTAGTACAAGAACTAAAAGGGGTTGTAGCTCCCTTCCAGGAGAAGCTGGAGAATGAGAGAGGGTTGTAGCCCTCTGTAGGTTGTGGCCTATGTATTGGTAAAGGACTGCATCAGTACAGAATCATTGTAAAAATAGGTTTATAATTGAAAGAAGATAGAGACATATTGCAGCAGGTGGTTTTCACCCACATTGGGTTTCCACCTTATATCTTGTGTTCTTGTGTGTGACTATCTGCACTATTTTTCTATTCCTGGTTGATGTCTATATGGTTCTGACACACTGATTTAAGATTAACACCTGAAGAATAATTAAATTTCAAGTCTGTGAGTTATACGCTGTTTTCCTTAACTAAAGTTGCTTATATACACTAGTTTCTCTAAATAAAGTAGTGTATACGAATCTGTGGTTGAGTTGAAAAATAATTGACTAAATAATACTGATTCACCCCCCTCTTAGTATTATTTCCAACAAAAAACAAATCTCTCATCAATCTGCAAATCAAAAGGCAATACAATCTCCTCTTGTTTTGGAGAAGGAATAGTTTCCAAGAATTGTTTAGGATCTTGGAAATTATAGGACTGAATCTAAAAATAAAAAAGTTCAATATCCTTCTCAAATCTTTCAGCAACTAACTCAAGAAAACAAACTTTACTTTCAAGAGAAAAATTGCTTAATTTCAAACAATGAAAAACAAATGTTGAAAAATCTTCACCAATTTGAAAATCAGCGAATTTATCCCTCACTTCTTTAAAACCTCACAAGACAGAGTATTTGCCACATACCCTATCATATTATTTACTAAGAAATCTGATCAACTTGTAGTGGAGTCACCATGAATGCTCTAGAATATGGATTATTTGACGGTGGATTCACCCTAAAAATTGAAGCTCTGGATACTTTGGACATGGTGTCGCCAGGTGAATAATACAACCCTCTTGTGTCTGATCATCATCCACCATCAGTAATCAGATCTTGAACTTGATATGATTTTCTTAGGAATCTGAAATGTTCATATCCCGAGTATGGTCAGCAAAATGTTAGCACTTTGTAATTTTCTGAGGTTGCAGAAGTGTTGGGTTGTGTTATATTCTTTCCACGACTAGCCCACATAGTTAAACAGGGGATTAAAAGGGGGGCAGAGCCCCCCCTTTGTTGCGTTGATTGCGTAGCGGGGGGGGTCACGGGGGTTTGAGGGGTGCAGGTAACCCCCCTCTATGGGGTCCAGGGCAGCGCTCCAAAAAATTTTGTTTTTTGGACCCTATATTATGTTGGGTGGACCGACCTATGGTTTTGTGCATGATTTTCCCACATGGTTTTGGACGCGATGGTTTTCGGTCCATGGTATTGGATGCTTCGGCATGTATAAATATGTATTATAACATTGAAAGGAACATAATGAAAAATCAAGCTGGTAGTCTTGGTTTTGGGATCTGGGGGAAAATCTTTGTGTATATGTGTTTTATGTGTTATGATCTCGCATTGTTTATTTTTTGTGTTTTTAGAATTCGTATACATGTAATTTCTATATGGGGTTAAAACCTACATTTGGTATCAGAGCTATTTTGGCTTCAAGGGGATGCCTTTGTTGCTAAGGGGTTTCACTCATGTTTGTGGTAGACCCTGTTTAGTGGGAGATCTGCGAGATCGATTCCAGTGGTGAAAGAAGATGGCGAGCAGTGGAAAGATAGAGATCAAGAAATTTAATGGTCAAATTTTTAAGTTGTGGAAACTCAAGATGGAGGATCTATTGGTGGATAAAGATCAGTGGATCGTGATAGATCTGGGTACGAAACCAACGGGAGTGTTTGATGAAGAATGGAAGAAGTTAGATCAAAAGGCAAAGAGCACAATGCGATTGTGTGTCTCACATTCAGTATTGTTGAATGTATCAGGGGAAGCTATGATGAAGGCTTTGTGGGACAAGTTAGGGACTTTGTACCAATCTAATTCTCTGGTGAATAAACTGTTCCTATGGAAAAAGTTGTATAACCTGAGGATGAAATATGGAGACTCAGTGACAGAGCATATGAACGCATCTAATACTGTGGTAAGTCAGTTATTATCTGTTGATATTAAAATTTTGGATGAAGATAACTGCATCAGTTTATTGTGTTCTCTACCAGATTCGTGGCATAGTCTGGTTATTGCAATAGGTAGCAATACAATTGCTTTATAGTTTGATGAAATAGTCTCATCCTTGCTGACAGAGGAGATGAGACGGAAAAATATGGAGAGCCAGAATGGTGATGCCTTGTCTGTATGAGGACGGTCCCAGAATAGAAACAAAAATAAGTTATCGAATGGGAGATCTAAATCTCCAAGAAAACCGGTAAAGGTGGTGTGCTAGAAATGTGGAAAGGAAGGGCACTACAAAAGGGATTGTAAATCTAAAGCTCTTGTTAAAGGAAAGGGATTTGATGATTCTCCTTCTACAGAGGCGAAAACCACCTCAGATGAAGGTGGGGATGTGTATTTGGCTTCCTTAAGTACATATGTAGATCAGAGGCATGGTTGATTGACTCAGGTGCATCCTTTCACTTCACTCTCCATAGAGAGTGGTTCTGCGTGTATGATAAATATGATGGTGGTGATGTATTCTTGGGGGACGACAAGAAGGCTAGAATCATTGGTCATGGAAAAGTAAAGTTGAAGTTGTAAGGTGGAAGGGCTAGAACACTTCTGGGTGTTTTGCATATTCCTGCATTAGCCAGAAATCTGATTTCTGTAAGCAAGGTGGATGATGTAGGTGTAAAAATAGTGTTCGAGAAGGATACTTGCAAGATAGTTTGGGGGGCACTGGTATTGATGAGGGGAGTTTGAATTGGAACTCTATACAAGTTACAAGGTAGCACTGTTGTTGATAGGTGCAACAGCTCTGTGGTTCCTGAAAGTGGAGCAAAAAATCTAGTGGTCTTTGGAGAGAAGACCATGCTGTGACATCAAAAGCTTAGACATATTGGAGAGAAGGGCCTTCGAATACTTCATGGTAAAGGTATGGTAGAAGGTATGAGTAATAGCTTTCTCGATTTTGATTTATGTGAAAATTGTGTATATGAGAAACAGAATTGGGTGAGTTTCCCCTCTGGTGGTAAGAGGGCGAAACATATATTAGAACTTGTGCACAGTGATGTGTTTGGACCTGTCAAGGTTCCATCACTAGGTAAGTATGTGTACTATGTATCATTTATAGATTACTTCTCAAGGAATACCTAGATATATTTCCTCAAGAGGAAATTTGAAGTCTTTGATAGGTTTAAAGAATTTAAGGTTCTGGTGGAAAACTAGACAAAGAAGAAGACAAAGGTGTTGAGGAGAGGTAACGGTGGAGAGTTTTACAGTAAGGAATTTGAGGAATTCTATAAGAAGTGTGATATAGCATAACAGAATACTACTCCATACATACCTGAGAAAAATGGAGTTGTAAAAAGAATAAACAAGATGTTGATGGAAAGTGCAAGAAGCATGCTCAGTGGTGCCGGGTTAGGACAGGAATTCTGGGCAGATGCAGTGGAGACAATATGTTACCTGGTCAACATATCACCTTCATCAGTGTTGGAGGATAAGACTCCACAAGAGGTATGGACTAGTAAGAAACCCTCTCTTTCACATCTAAAGGTCTTTGGATGTGATGCATATGTACATATTCGAAAGGAGAAAAGAACCAAGTTGGATAGTAAATCTAAAAAGTACATCTTTATTGGGTATAAGGATGGTTTAAAGGGTTATAAGCTTTGGAACCTAGTAACAAGGAAGGTTGTGTACAGCTGAGATGTGGTGCTCAGAGAGGTGAAAGACGTTATTAAACATGAAGTCCAACCAAAGGAACCTGAGAAGATAGAGTTTGAGCTTAAGGAGGAAGAATCAGACTCTACAACAGAGGAGGAATCAGAAGATGAAGAGCCACAAACTCCGGCTGTGAGAAGATCAGTTCAAGAAAGAAGGCAGCCGAAAAGGTATAGTCCATGTGCTTTCTATTCAAATTTTGCTTTATCTGTTACTGATTATGATCCCAGAACTGTGAAGGAAGCAGTAGATTCAAAGGATGGCAAAAACTTGAAAGAGGCCATGGTTGATGAAATGACATCTTTGTAAAAAAATAATGCTTCGGATCTGGTGGAGTTTATGGCTGGAAGGAAACCCATTGGTAGAAAATGGGTGTTCAAGAAGAAGATAAATGTAGAAGGAAAGGTGGAGAAATACAAAGCTCGGTTGGTAGAAAAAGTTTATTCCTAGGTGCCGGGAATTGATTTTGGTGATATTTTTTCTCCTGTTGCCAAGGTAACTTCTATTAGATTACTTTAATCTGTTGCTACTGCTTTTGATTTTGAGGTAGAACAGATGGATGTGAAGACAACATTTCTTCATAGGGATCTGGAAGAGAAAATCTACATGAAGAAACCTGAAGGCTTTGCGGTGAAGGGTAAGAAAGAAATGGTAGGCAAGTTAAAGAAGTCTCTGTATGGGTTAAAATAGTCACCAAGGATGTGGTATCAGAAATTTGATACATTTATACGGGGAATTGGCTTCACTAGAAGCAAAGCAGATCACTATGTGTATTTTAAATTAATTTGTGACTGTGTTATTTATCTGGTCTTATATGTGGATGATATGTTGCTAGTTGGAAATGACAAAGAAATTATCCAGGATTTGAAGACCCAATTGTCCTCCAAATTCGACATGAAAGATCTTGGTGCTACAAACTATATTTTGAGCATGGAAATTAAAAGAGATCGAGCAAAGAGGAAGCTCTGGTTAAACCAGAGGAAGTATGTTGAGACAATACTACAGAGGTTTAATATGCAAGATAGTAAACCAGTGAAGGTTCCTATTCCTGTAGGTGTGAGGTTATATTTTGTGAGGGATATGATAGAAGACAAAAAGGTGTTGCTAGTAAAGGTGGACACTTTGAAGAATACTGCAAATGCATTGACAAAACCTATGAGCTCTAAGAAGTTCTCTTGGTGTAGAGAAACAATGGGCATTGCAGGGCTGGATAAATGACTAAGCTCTCTTGTGGCCCCATATGGAAAGAAAACAAGTGGGAGAATGTTGGGTTCTGTTATATTCTTTCCACGACTAGCCCACGTAGTTAACTGGGGGGGTTAGAGGGGCGCCGAAGGCCCCCCTTCGTTGCATCAATTGCATAGCGAGAGGGTCACAGGGGGTTTGAGGGGTGCAGGTAACCCCCCTCTATGGGGACCCTATATTAGGTTGGGTGGACCTACCTATGGTTTTGTGCATGATTTTCACACATGGTTTTGGATGCAATGGTTTTCGGCCCATGGTTTTGGTTGTGATGGTTTTTCGTTCCATGGTATTGGATGCTTCAACATATATAAATATGTATTGTAACATTGAAAGGAACATAATGAAAAATCAAGCTGGTAGTCTCGGTTTTTGGATCCAGGGGAAAATCTCTATGTATATGTGTTTTATGTGTTATGCTCTCGTATTGTTTATGTTCCATGTTTTAGAATTCATATGTAGGTAATTTCTATACGGGGTTAAAACCTACAAGAAGAAAATCAGAAAGGTAACCACAAACCTACTTTGGAAACTGGGATCTAGCCCTGCCAATTTCAGAGAGAGCTCTCTCTATAAGATTTAACTTTGTTGTATTGAATATTAGGCTAGTTATGAAGTTTAAGGTTTGATTTTTATTTGAATGGTTGGTTGATAACTAGATTACCATTGGGCTATGGAGTCTATTTCATAAAATACAGATCGATTTCAGTGTTTACAGATAGATCTCACAAGGCAGGGTAGCCAAACTGATTGAATTCTTTTAATTTATGAGATGGGAAAGGAAGAAAAAATTAAGATTCACTTTAGATATAGAGCATTGTTACCTAAATTCTATATTTAAATTTTAGTAGAAAACATGGAAATTATTCAAAGTCGGGAGTCAAGTGTAGATTTAAACAAATTTTATCATTTAATTATCTATTGAATAATTCAGATTTAGAAACAAATATGTGTGATAAACAGAGAAATATAAACACATAAATGATAGAGACACTTCAAAAACAACTTGACACAAGAATCTAGTGAAAGAGCTTTCTGTATTACTAATAAATCCATTGATGGTTCACAAATTTACAATAGTGTTCTTCTGTATAAAAACTAACCTCTATTAATTCAAATTATTAAGTATTTATACAAATTCTAAACTAAAATATCTTGAAAAAATATCAAGATTTATTACAAATATCTATTTGTATATCTTGAAACAGAATTCAAGATTTTATTAGAAAAGGGTATAAAAATAGATTAAATTGCTCCAAAATATATCAGTCACCTGTGTACTGGTGTTGTTTGTGGACATTCTAGTAGTGACTGGGCCTTTAATCGAGCAATGTTGTTTGAGTTGCTGGCATGTGTGTCTCATTGTCCAACTATTCCAGTGCATTCTGTTTGATTGTTATGTTGCAACAATGTTGAATTGTCCTCGCTGTCCTCTGAGCGATGCCTTGTGAATGGAGGATGAGAGAAGGGAATGATAAGCGGGAGCGGGAGAATAGAATAGTAAGCAGAAGCAGAATCAAGAGGGAGGAGGAAGAGTTACAGGAGCAGGAAAACCACTTTCAGAGGGGAGGTCTGAGCAGTTTATGATATTGAAACCACTTTTCAGAAGGGGGGAAGTGCTACACGAACTTATGAGAGGGGGGGAGGGTCAAAAAAAAAAAGGGGAGAACCCGGGGAAGTGAAAAACCTTTTTTTCGTACCCCCCCCCCCCCCCCCCCCCACTATTAAAAAGAAACATAGTGGGGGGGGATCCAAATAGGCTTTAATATCGTTGATTTGAGTGGAGCAAAGCCGGGCCATAGAGTAATGCAAGTTTTTTAATACATGGCCCTTTTCTTATCACAATCGTATCAAGAATGAAATTATATTATTATGTAGTGATTTTACATAAAACGGACCTTGAAAATCTTTAAAATCCATTTAAATGAAATATCGCATTCGAAGGGCATATCAGTGAGATAGGGCTTTATTAATGATCGACAATGGAGGGATATTAGCAGGGGAGATACTTTATCAGCGATTGCAATTGGAAGGAGTTATAGGTGGGGTTTATTGGTGAGGTTTATCGCAATCGGTTGCAAGAGTTAATCGTAATCGACAATGGGACTTTGCACTATCGGGTGTCATATCGCAATCGATGGGTCTTATTGTAATCGGAGTGGGGGATCGGGACTTAATCACAATCGCCAGTGAGAGGGAGGAGGTAATTATGTCGTACAAGGGGAAGGTACTTTATATTGGTGTAATTTTCGGGGGTCAAGACTTATACACTGCGGGACTTGTCAGCAGGCAGGGCTGATTATGGGATGCGAGATCAATTGTAGGATGGGCCGATTGCGGGATAGGTCGATTGCAAGATAAGGCCGATTCTATTTTCATTTATAATAAATAGAGCGGGTTTTATATGTAATATATTACAATGCAATATATTATGAAAGACTTTATGTTTAATGAAATGGGGAACAACTAGAGTTAGAATGTATAGATAAAAATGGATATGTGGCTAGAGGTGTAATGTATAATACAAAATGGATATGCTGCTAGAGGTTGGAAATATAAATGGATTTCGGCTATATTTTGGGTATTAATATGAACAAAAGGAAAATGGATTTTGTCTAAAGTTTGTGATAAAGCAAGGAAATGTGGCTAGAGTTAGGTTTTATAGCTAATGAAGGGATAATGGAATAAACTATGAGGGGATAGTTATGTGGGTCCAGATATATTTTAGAATCATATTGAATATTCATAATGGGGAAAAATGTTTTTCAGAAAGGATAAATGCAAACATCATTTAAACTGTAGCGAAAATAGTTCCTGAGCCTTTATCTCCTTTTGAAGTCAAGACTTTGTTCTAGCCTATCTTTTAATCCAGGAATTGGATTTGAGCGTAGAGCATATCATTCAAAAGCTACTTCTAAGCACTTTTTGATGAAAACACCTGCATTCTGATCTAATCCAAACATTGTTATGTAAAAATCTCCTTAAATCTTGACACTTGGTGTCACTTTGGAAATAATTTGTAAGATGAAATATTATTTACAACATCTCAAACATAATAATGATCAGCTATAATCAAAATATCCTATAAAAATTATAGTACCCTAACAAAGGGAATAATTATTATGTAGACTATGGGAATAGAGACATGTATATTATATTTTCTTAGGAAGAAACATGTATTTTCATGCATATTATGTTTGACTTCTTAGAAAACAAGAAAAATAACAATAGCTACTTAGTTAGACTTTTTGTAAAGAGAAGTAAATATGGGATGGACAAAAAGAATGGATTTTGTGATAGATCTCTTGAAACAAAAATAGGTGTTTATATATTCATGAAATAATACTTATTGCATTGGTATTTCTTGAAAATAAAAAAAGTTATTTGCATGCATGAAAATTTAACTATTAGGTTTGTTGTTTCTTGAAAGGAAATATGTTAATCACATGCACAAAAAATAACTATTACATTTGATATTTATTGAAAAGAAATAAGTTATTTATATGCACAAAATAACTTGAGAGAAAATAACTTATTTGTCTTCACAAAATAAATATACTATGCTTGATATTTCTTGAGAGGAAATAAGTTATTTGTGTGCACAAAATAGGACAACTATGCTTGATATTTCTTGAGAGGTAATAAGTTATCTGCATGTAGAAAATAAAAATACTATGTTAGATTTTTCTTGAAAAGAAATGTGTTATTTTCTTACACAAAAAATAGAAATATTGTGTCTGATCTCTTGAAAGGAAATATGATCTTCGCATCCACAAAAAGTACACCTATGATGTTGGAGTTTTTGAAAAGAAATATGCATGAAAATAATAATTATTATGTTAGACCTTGGAAAATAAAACAAGTAATTGCATGCAATAAATGCACTAGCTTTCTTTTCGAAAAATACATATATCTGTGCGCAAGAAATAATAACTAACACATTAGTTTTGGTTTAACACACAACATGTATTTGCATGTACAATAGACTTTGTAAATAGCTTTATCTTGGGAAAGATGCATATGTTAAAGGGACTTGCATTTGCATACATGTTAATAGTATCTATTATGTTAGCTTTCCCTTAGAAGGGGATATGATTTTTCATGAATACTCATAATGATGATGATGATGATGATGATGATGATGATAATAATAATATATTGTATTAGAAATATCAATTAGTTATATGCACAAATAATAAGTTGAGGAGCTAACTTTCTTTGAATAATTTTTATCTAATTACATGCACAAAAATCAAAGCTAAGATGTTGGTATCCTTTAAATGAAAATGGATGGTTATAGTTGAATTCCTTTGGAAAATAATGTGTGCTTTTGCGAGAAGGATCATAGTAATGTGGTATTTATTTTGACATGCTTTGATAATTATTTGCTCATAATTAATGCATGCACAGTGTTGTTAGAAGAAGCATGTTGTGATATTTTATTTACATTTCATGTATGCACATGAATAGATGTTGAAAAATCAGTGTTAAATATTGATTATTGGTTGATTAATACTTTATGTAATCATGATATCAAAGTTTGTTGATGACAACAATGACAGGAAAGGATGATGACTTGTGTAAATGATAGATTATGTTTAACATTGTTGTAGGTAAAGTACTAATGGTCCATGCAGATAAGTGCGAGTATCAGGATGATCCACTGATGGAACAAACAAGCCACAAAGATATAAAGATTGAATATTTGTGGGTAAATGATATCATGATGACTATAAAAGATTTCAGCTAGATATGTTGTATTTAAACGATATTTCCTTGTAAGATTTTATGAAAATGTTTAAGGGATTGACTCCTTTATAATCCATTGAGTGGGGTGAACACATTCATGGGCATTTAATAATAAAAGTAAATGTTTGATGGTTTTCACCCTACAAGGTTTCGAGGGTATATCGGTGTGTAATGATGTGGTTGCTTGTTGTGTTACTTTTATGATGTGGATTACTTGCACAAGCTGATGTTTATAATATCAAGAATGTGATTAACTAACACGGTTAAAGGAATCATGAAAATGATGCAAGGTTACATAAAAAAGTTTATGTAACAATGCTACAACAGTGGTTGTTAATGGTTATGCAACTTACTATTCCATTAATAAAGTTATTCTATGTAATGATGAAGATTCTATCTAATGCTAAATGAGAAATTTTGAATAGTAATTTGGATAGTTACCTTAAATAATTAGACTCTATATAAATAATTAAAATCATATTTCATATTCAAATCTCTAGTAACTGCCTGATAGAGACATGTCTGTACTCATTTCGTGTGCTCAATGCATCATCTCTATGCATATACAAACTGGTTCCATGTATCCACGTTATTTTAATCTTAAACGGACAAAAACACTCTAAACACTCTTTCCAATTTGAAAGGGGCGATTTGGGTTCGCAGTTGTCTATAATGCGACTTTTTGGAAGCTTTTCTGGTGGGTTTTTTAAGTCAAAATCCGGCAGCAATTTATTGGAATCACAAGTTTGATAGCTAGTTTCTGCACAATCAAAGTGTCCCAGGAGTTTTTAAGGGTGCTGAATCCAAATATGCAGTTAAAAAAGCATTTTAATTGCAACAAATCAAGATTTAACCTCAATTTCTTTTGCCGTCACTAGAATCTCCAAGAAGTCGCATTATAAACAACTCCTTTTGATTCATGCAAATAAGCCACTGATTTTAATATATACTCTAATTTACTAACATCTAAAAGTTGTGAATAAATATAACTATTTTTTAAGGATGGTTAATATTGATATAGGTGTTACACATTATCATTATTTAATCAAAAATCATATTTGTAAAGATATATTTTCCCTTTATAAAATGTTTTTTTTAACGAATTGTAAATGGTTCCTTCATATTTAAATAAACAATAACAATATTGCTAATTTTAATTTGGTTT
>Ga0115845_100153_pt1 | contig 13486 bp, 13 predicted proteins | sample InSIn1SAF170_2_FD_83859 | JGI IMG/M metagenome (GOLD analysis project Ga0115845, IMG submission 83859) | reverse complement strand
AATGGCTGACGTGCCTAGTAAGGCTGCACGCGTCCGGAGCCTGAACTGCTGGAAGTAAGGCGAGGTGTGCCGCGATAATAGATGCTGCCGCTTCCTGAGGTTCGCGCATCCAAGGAGGTAGATGGTGGGTGTGGGTGTGAGGTTTGGGGAGGATGTGAATGGTGAGGGGACAGACCCGCACGGGGTACGAAGAACCGGCGCGTTTGGTACGTCAGGCAGGCGAGTGTATGTTCTTGTAAACAGGTTTGTGGAGTGTTTAAGGGGGCTGACTGGCGCTCATCGGACTAGTATAAAATACGGGGTAAGTCCGGGATAAGTACAGGGTAAGCATAACTTTGCCCAGACGGAGACCAAGCAGAGGTATTGAGGAGACCAAAACCAAGTACTGAGCTGGCTAAGCTGTGTGCGAGGCCTCCTACAAATCATAACAAGCAGATAATAGCAATATGGCAAGACAGATAGCGCAGGTACCTATTACCGGTACCCTTGATGATATTACCTTTTACATGACGGAGGAGAGCGGGTTCCTGGCCCGGATGAAGACGAGCCTTGATGCGAACCGGCTGAAAAATGATCCGCGCTTTGAAGGCAGCAGGAGGGCATATACTGAGTTTGGCAGGGCTTCGGCAGGGGCGGGGCTGCTGCGGCGTACCATGGTCATTGCCGGGAAGGAACTTTCTGATACGCGCATTGTGAGCCGGCTGACGGCTAGACTGGTGTCGGTTACTGGTACTGATACCAGCAATTTAAAAGGAGAAAGGCTGCTGGATAATGCGGACCTGAGCGGGCTAGTTGGGTTTGAGTGGAATAAGAAGCAGGCGTGGGGAGGGGTGTGCAGGTTTGAGCCTGTGTGCAGGATCGATGCCGGGAGTGGGATGATGGAGGTAGCAATACCTAAGCTGTCTAAAAGCAGCTTTACTGCTCCGCTGGGTGCTACTCATTATGAACTGATCATGGAGGGGGGCGGGGTGTGCTTTGGTGATGACAAGACGGAGGGGGTTGCTGAGCATGTAACGGGTGGTACGGGATGGAAGCGGTTGAATACTGCGTCGCCTGCGCAGGTGCTGGACGGGAAGGTGGCTGTGGCGGAGGGGAGGAGGTTGATGGTGGGTGTGGGTGTGAGGTTTGGGGAGGATGTGAATGGTGAGGTGCGGGCTTTGAATAGGATTGGGGTTGCTTTTTTTATTGGGGCGGTGGTTTAGGGGTGCTATGATCAACTGATTGGTTGAGGCTGCCATTGCAAACCTGGCGTGCCCGCGCGTTTGGGCTTGCGCACACGGCCTACGCGTCCTTACTTTCTTTTGCTTCGCCAAAAGAAAGTAAGCAAAGAAAAGGCGCCTTCGAACGGATCGCTCCGCGCGTTCGAAGCAGCCCTGCGCTGGTTTGCGAGCAGCACCTATTCCCTTCGCACGCTGGCTTTCGCGCGCCGGGCCCTTGATTGCCATTGTGGATTTAAGACGGCGGCGAGGGGCGGGTGGCTACGGGCTGATATCTCAATTACCATCGCGGGCTGATGGGTTAGTCTTGTCACCTATAGAATGCTTGCTGCGCGCCTATGCGACCTGGCAATGACAGTTTATTAGGCACATTGATTTTAAGCTGGTTTCTCTGGGCCGTGTGATTCAGGCCAGTTTGTTCTGGCGAGGCGCATTGGCTCCCCTCAACGACCGGGTGGCTATCGCCACCCACACTTAGTGTCTGCCCGTGGCTTTTCGAACTACTTTGCGTCTGTCATCAGGCATTGATTGCGGTGGAAACCAAATGATATCTCAGGATAGCACTTCGACGACGCTCAGTGTAAACAAAAGTTTAGGCGGGCATCATAATCATGTGGTGATGAAACCAATCAAATTCTGAGCTTTAGTAGCCGAAGGCCCATGAGAACGAGGTGGGTAGACCGGCAGCCTTGATGGAAGGCGAATGGACCACGAATAGTGGGTAGCCACAGGCTACAGCATAGCAGGACGGTAGGCCGCACAAGGCCCTTCGGCAGCCTATGCCTAAGCGGGAGAACTGCGAGCATGTGCGCATTGCTGTGTATGACAATCCTGCGCCGGACATCTCTGTTACGGAGAGCCCGGCGGGCGGGCAGGGTGAACATTTCCACCAACTCAATTGAATCTAATATGCGCTCTTCCCGATCAAGGGTCCTTCTGACACAGCTGCGATGAGTTCCTGAACCTTGTTTGCCACTTCCATCTGTAACTTCCTGCAGCCTTCCAGGCTTGTGTAGGGACCATATTGGCTAAAACTGTAAACGGCGCCGGCGGGAAACAAGACCATAAATGCTTCGTCGGTCGATTGAAAGCTCCAGGTCTCCACGGTGCCGCTTATTTTACCTGACACCATAGTACCTGCGATCGATATAGTAGCCGGTTCATTATGGAGGTTTATCATAGTGGCCGGCATAGGGCTAATACAATGCCGGATATTATTAACGGCTTTAACACAGTGGCCCAGAAGGGACTTTTGATGCTGTGCGTTAGCTATTGAGGTGGAAGGTCTGCTGCAATGCGTGTCCGCTAGCGATCTGTCCCCGGAATAGGTGTGCCCGACTTCCATGCTGAACCTAATTTTTCACAGGATGCCCAGATGGGCGTTTATCCTGTTAAGGTGTTTGGAAGGAACTTTACCGGCTACAGCGCGGCGTACAACGTAAACCATACCTTAAGCATGTTTCCAACTCTGGTTAAAAAATAGGGGTAGGGCGAAATACTGCAGGTGCTGAACGGCACATACTGTAATAAATTTATCGCCTATGGATTTTAGCAGGCTGTTTAATGGAACGGCAACAAGGCCCTGCAAGTGTGCAGACTATAAAGATCTCGAAACCCGCCGGGAGCTAAATAAGCGTGGGCGCCAGACTAAAAAGATTATTGCGTGGGTTGAGCTGATCGCAGAAGACAGCTCTGGTGAGCATAAGCTGTATAGATGCCCGGCGTGCAGCCAGCTGTGGCAACGGAGCCTGGACTGGATGCGTGGAAATAGTGCCTATGCCTTTAAAGTACCGGCAATAGATATAGCAACCTGGATAGGGCAGCCCTTTGTACAGCCTGATGAGCTATTTAACCGTGTTGGAATGATCGAGCAATACCTTGAAAAGGCCTGTTTTGAAGAAAAGGCCCAGCTATGCCGACGAGAGGGGTGTAATGAACGTGCGATAAAGCTAAGCGTGCTCTGCGCGCTTCATCATATGGAGAGCATTGGCCTTGGTAATAGCCTTCCGGAGAATTGTACGTGGTTTAGGCCTTATGAGCCTGAGGACTATATGCTGACGATGCGGTATTTGAAAAGTTTGCCTAACTATTCTGTGTTTCATTTGGCCTAGCACGCTAAACGCGAGCAAATGGCTGACGTGCCTAGTAAGGCTGCACGCGTCCGGAGCCTGAACTGCTGGAAGTAAGGCGAGGTGTGCCGCGATAATAGATGCTGCCGCTTCCTGAGGTTCGCGCATCCAAGGAGGTAGTGGCCCACACATGGATACTGCCTGATCCCATTGTCTGAGCATCAACATCTGTTGCCTGCACACCGCCTACGTCAATGCCCCCACTACCGGAAGCCTTACATGAGACGCGGGACGCAACACCGCGGACTACGCGTATACTTCCCGAGCCAGTGGTCTCCGTGCTAATGCTGCTGGCATTAACGGTTGAGATTTCCATCGCTCCCGAACCAGTAGTTTTGAATCTTACGGGATCAGTGCTCCCTTTCAAGCTATCGCAGCGCAAGCTGCCGGAGCCATTCAACGTAAAGTCAGTCACATCGGGCCCTGAAATGTAGACGGTTATGGGCTCGTGGGAGCCAAAGCTGTAGCTGCCGGAATAATAGATCTGCAACTCGCTACCAGAAACTACGCTTGTGATTCTATCCAGCAGGTCCTTCTGCGCGTGGATTTCGACGAGGTAATCAGCTGATTGCTTAAATACAGTTGTCGAAGGAATACTGGTGGATAGGCCCCTGAACCCGCTATGCGCGCGGATCTCTGTGATGACCGGACCATCAGGTTTTACCTTGTTACATGATCCTGTAATAACCGTCAATATCGCAAAAGCGAGGATTTTAATTGTGTTTTTCATGAAGTTATCTGTGTGTTTTTAAATGTGGATTGCTCATAATTTGCTAATTCCTTTTACTAAGGTTCAACGCCAGATAAGAGTGGATTGTCCTCTCACTGTAGCGACAGTAAGGAGCAGCTTCCCTTTCTTAAGGGGCTTTCCGATACGAGGTGTATAGCATGGCGTAGCGATGTATCACAGTCACCCTTTTTCGAATCAGACGGCTCCTGCCAGCATAGCATGTTTAGCTCAAATGCATTTTTGTGTGTTGGGAACCGGATGGAGTCAGATTGCTAAAGCTCTGCGGACGTCGTTGCAAGATTTTCAACGTATTCCCGGGTGAGCCCCATAGCACGCGCTATCAGGAATGTGTCTGTATACTGGTTGAAGGCCGTAATTCGCCCATTCTTTACTCTATAGTCCGAGACAAATTCGGATCGCGTGGACAACCCGGTCGCATTATAGGTGCCGCTGTAGAATCCGATTACGAAAGCACCATCTTCAGTCTCTATGTATTGGGTGATCGTTGCTTTCCAATCTGTCCAGTTTTGTCGGAATCCGCCGAAGACGTTGTCAAGAACAGCTTCAATGCCGACAAACTGCCCGCCACTAGGAAAACCTTTCATCTGGTTCCACTCGACGTTATCGTCCAGTATCTGCCTAATCGCATTATTGTTCCCCGTTTCGAACAGCTCGTACAGCCTTTTTACTACATCAGTATTGGTCATATGGTTTGCTTTGAGTTCAATAAAAGATTGTTGACTTTGGCCATTTCTTTGGTGTTTGCAGAACTGGCCCTATCCAGCTCTTTCGCAAAAGCTGCGCGACATCTGCGGCAGGTGGCGTACCTGGCCTTTGTACCACGCAGTATTGATATGAGCTCAGAAAATGTACTGGTGCTTTGTTGATGTTGCGCGGTGCGACAGCTAGCTAGATTGAGAAAGTCAACGTCTTTCTCATAGTGGCGTTGCCACCGACCGTCAAAGAAGTGATGAGCCCGTCTTTGGTCTGGAGATGTGCCTCCAGAAGGCTTGGCGTGCTCTGGTGCATGTAACGCCCCTGCTCAATAAGATACTGGCCGCCCTTTTTCGCCCCCTTGCAATGCAGGTAGCAGGCAAGTGGGCCAGCGGCCATACCTGTTGCGGATTCCTCCACGATACCGTAGGCAGGCGCAAACATCCTTGCCATGGCCGCAACATCGCCTGAAGGCATCGTTACAAAAGGATAGAAGCCAATAATGCCGTGGCGTTCGGATATCGTCCTGACATGTTCCTCAAACGGGATCATGTCCTGCAATGCCGAAACATCATGCAGCTCCAACAGAAGAAATCCATTTCCGGTATTACCGATGGTCATCGCTTTCACGTTCTCCAAGTCCAGGCCGGCAGCGGCCGCTACTTCCGCAATTTCTGGCTCTGGCATCCTGGTAAACACAGGTGCCCGTTGCTCCATCAGGACCTTTGTGCCGTCAAGGATTATGTGTCTGATACCATCAACAGTCTCCTTGCTGGACGATGTCTTACCCTCGAGATAGCCGCGCTGCTGCAGGAGCGCGAAAGTTGCTATAGTGGCATGACCGCAGTGAGCAATCTGACGCGAAGGCGTGAAGAACTCGAGCCGGATATCGGCAACATCTGAGCTGCTTACAAACGCCGTCTCCGAAAGCCCGGTCTTCGCTGCAATTATCTGCCGTTGCTCCCTGGTGAGATGATCAGCTTCCAGAACTATCCCCGCAGGATTTCCGCCGATTCCATCCAGCGTAAAGGCGTCAACTATATGAACGTCTACTAACATTAGCGATCGGCTTTTTTAGTCAACAATGCGCTGTCCAATGAATATTTCCCCGCTCCGCTGATCATAAGCAGTGAGGAGAGTCCCAAGGCCAGAATGAAGTATTCGTATCCCTCGCCTTTCTGTGTGCCGAACCAGTTCATGAAGAAGCCAAACTGAGCATGAGTTGACAGAATGATACCGATCAGCAGAATGGTAAAGAGCAATGCAACCAGCCTGGTGCCTATGCCGGCGATGAGGGCCAGCGATCCGAAGAACTCGATCATGATGACTAAGAACGCGATGAGCCATGGCAGGCCCACAGTACCAGTGAAATAATCCATTGTACCGGCAAAGCCATATCCTCCGAACCAGCCCAGCAGCTTCTGCGCGCCGTGCGGCAGAAATACGATTCCCAATATGATCCGCGCAATTGTAAGGCCCGGATCGCTGTTTGTCTTTAGAAGTCTCATTTTAGAATTGAATTGATTATGGTGTTTTGATGTTTGGTTGTCTTAGATAGAACGCTCATAAATGGTCTTTCTGGGCTGCCATTTCCGGGCTCAGTGGGTGGCGTAGTGAAATTGTGAGATCAAGTATCCTCCTGGCAAACAACTCTATGGTAAGGCTGTCGCCAGGGTTCAGCGGGTCAACTTGCACGCGACTATTGTCGCACTGTGTCATCAGTCCCAGAAAGCTGCCCATCCTGTTTTGTCCGTCTGTCTGTTGGTCATTCATGTATCGGGGCAGGATGCCCTGACTGATCCAGATCATCCCGTGCTGGGCGGCAAATAGTGCAAGGGACATGAGGGTGTTGAGCTTGTCACCATTAACCGTGGAAGAACAGGTGAAACCTGCGGCAAGCTTATCACGCCAGGGCTGGCGGTACCAGAACTGCCCGGTATGCTCCATGAAGGCCTTGAAGCCCGCACTTACGTTACCGAAATAAGTAGGGCATCCGAAAACGATCGTATCGGCAGCGTGAAGCTCATCGATGATATTGTCGTCTTCTACAGAAGCGAGCACTACACGCACGTGTTCCTCATCCATCGACAAGGCCATGTGCTCGGCTACAGCTTTTGCATGTCCGGCACCGCTGTGGTAGACTATTGCTATTCGCGCTTTTTGCATAATTAATTTTATACAAAATTGACGCGGTCAATAGAGGTGGTACAATCACACCAGATAAGAAATTCAGTTATCCCATGTTAACTATCCTACGGCGAAATCAGGACCCAGAACTCAAACAGATAGTGGTAAGAGCATCAAGTCTAGCACGATCTCACTCCAATGAACTGGGACAATAGTGTAAGGCGATCAGGGCAGCAAGTATTCATCCAATACCAGCAATGAAGTCCTGGAACCCGGCCACTGCAAAGCATCAGGACTATTGTTTCATGCTCATCCTGCTGACTCGTCTTGCGCAGAAGACATTGGCTGCAGCTATACAACTGTCTATTACATCGAACTATCTTTGAATCGTGACACTGCTCCTTTCGCACATTTCTAAATTCATCAGCCTAACACCGGAAGAGGCGGCGTATTTTGAATCCGTTCTGATCCGCAAGAAGCTCCGTAAGCGTCAATACCTCATCCAGGAAGGCGATAGTGTAAAGTATGAGCATTTTGTTACCAAGGGCTGTCTTCGAACCTATGAAATTGATGAGAAGGGGCAGGAACACGTCATCCAGTTTGCTGTTGAAGGCTGGTGGACCGGTGATCTTCACAGCTTTATTTCCGGCGATCCTACGACGCTCAATATAGATGCCCTTGAAGATTGCGAGCTGGAAATGGTAAGCAGGCAGGCCCTTGAGGATTTGTACCTGCGGGTGCCAAAATTCGAGCGGTATTTCCGTATCCTGATTCAGAACGCATTTATCAGTACCAACAGACGGGTGTTGAGTATCATGAAAATGCCTGCCGCAGACCGTTACAAGGCATTCATTGAACGCTACCCAGATATTGAGCAGCGGGTGCCTAACCACCAGATCGCGTCTTACCTGGGCATTACGGCACAAAGCCTGAGCAGGATTCGGGCCAGCTTATGGAACGAAAAGCCTGAGCAATCAGTGCGGATTAGTCACGCGGATCCACCGCATCCCTGACAGCTATACGACACGTATCCAATTGTGCTGTTTCCTGCAGCGTAGTTAGGTCGCACAATACCACCCGCAAGCACTAATTTCTGAATTGGCTTTTCCCGATGGTGAAAGGCCAGATATGCCTTGAAAAAAAATAGTGTCTGAGCATGGATGCCAGACACTATTTCAGTAAGTAAAGGGAAGCCGTTTCCTTGCCAGCTGCATCTGCAACCGTGATTTTTCCACTACGCTTGAGCCTGCTGACACAGGCATTGCTGAGTTCCTTGCGTTTGCCTCCAGTTGACGTTGCATTCCCATGCGGTCAGTCTGAAGCCAGTACTCGCAGATCCTGCCATGCTCCACCCTATAGACTACGCTTGTGTACTCGATAAGTGGAAGTCCAGTCGCCAAGAACCTATCCACTTCGTCCAGATGGCGGCCGCGCTGAGTCCAGCGCACATAGACCTTGTCTCCCTCTGCTATCATTTCAACTATATCAAACTCAAACTGTCCGAAGTACCGTTGAAACTCCTCTACATGTGCCGAGTAGTCCTGCGGAGTACGATACACAACTTCGGGATTTTCCGAATTGACCTGGTGGGCAGCTACGGACCCGGCCAGATATAATGATGCACGTTCGGGGTGACGACCGCTGCGCACCTCCAGCAGGAAAGCGGCTACGATCTCCTTTGGTGTCTTCGGATCTGCTTCAGGTCTTATCATGATGTTCATATTACAGCACTATTTGCGATTGTATTTACGGAACTGGTCGATTCAAGCGTATTACTATTCTTTGACGAAGCGAAGGATATGCGCTTTCCCGCGCGTTTCGATCCTAAAAAGATAGACGCCGGGGGCCAAAGCGCTAATGTCAATGACGTTGTCGATGAGCGGTCCATGGGACATCTGTAAGCCATTGACCGCAACTACTGAATAGGTAGCGTCGACGAGCCTGTCAATACCCGCAATTAACAGATGCTTCGTGGCAGGATTGGGATAAAGACTGACACTACCAACTCCATCCGCCTTATCGATATCCAGGTCAGGCCGGGGCTCCCAGGCATAAAGAGTTCCTAGCTCCGGTTTGCTGGTCGCGTTCAGGCTAATCCTGGCCGTTTGAGATCTACCCGGAATACTAGACTTCCAATCATTAGTAGTGGCCTTGCGATTCACAAAGTCGTTGTAACTGCTGCCTTTCAGACCTACTTCTGCCGCTTCCGTAGTACTAGGCGATATCTTGAATTTTCCATAAGTAAATTCAATGCGTCCCGTTGTTTCATAAAGCTTTATCTGAAAGCTGATGTCGTCAGGTATAAGGTCGTTATGCGCGCTAAACGTAGAAGTATGACTCCACTCTATAATCAGCGTTCTGTATGGCGACCTGCCCACAAGTGCCGACTTAACTGTCGTCTTCTGACTGTCAGTATCTACAGGGTGCAGATCAATGCCCAGCGCACTAATAATACCCGTTACCCTGGACCTATGCTGGGTCGAAATGGGCCATGGCGAAGAAACAGCGAATGGGCTCAGGTCGCTGATGAATAAGTAGCCGTTCTCCGCAATTCCTATCGTGTCAATAGTTTGCCCCCCAAGCTGAAAACTAAAAGGCATCCTGATCTTTGCAGGGCTCAGGATGTCGTCCTGAATCTGATGATTGGTGATCTGTGCGCCGGGGTAGTCTGCAACCTCAGTCATTATTCCCGATTCGCGTCTGAAGTCGTACTGGGTTACCTGCGCATTCACCGTTACTACCATAAGTGCCGCGACGATTGTAAAAAGTGATTTTCTCATTGCTTTCTGAATTTTGAATTGCAAAAATCACCGACACCAAAAGAGCCATAAATCACATCCGGTAAGAAATTCCGTTCACCTGGGTTAAGCCTAAAAGGCTGGCTGCTGTAGTCAAATTTCTGCGGCCGGCTGCTACTTCCTTCTCCGGTCAAAAGGGAAATGATTCATAGTTGCTATTTAGAATTAAGAAATTACTGGATGTTCAAAGTCTTGCATTGGCGGAATCCATCTTGGGGCTGCCAACAAATCACATAGCTCCCTACTGGCCATTGCACCATCAAGATTTCTCTCTGACGTTCGCTACTTTCAACTTGTTGTTGATACACCTCTTGCCCAGCACTGTTTATACAAGTAATAAGTCCTTTGCTATGCAAACCGGACCACTTTAATCTCGCGATATTATGTGCGGGGTTAGGAGCAATACTTATCGCTGATTGCGTCATTTTGCTTTCCTGCACACTGGTCTTATCAAATGTGAAGCGGGCCAAGAACATGTTGAACCCAATCATGTTAGTGTCATTTGACCAGGCAAACCTGTGGGAAGCGGAGCCCCCCAGCACCTCTGCATAGTTCTTATTGCTATTGTAAAAAATGCCGGAAGAAAGCTCACCTTGAATGCCACCAAACATTTGCTCGTCTATCACACCTCCTGCACTGTCGATCCAAACTACCCAGAAAGGCGCTTCATTATTTAATGGATTGGGACTGACATTGCCAGTGAGTAGATAGCTGCTGCCTGGCCCCTGGCAGAGGCTAACCGGACGTTCGTCTTTAGGCCCACCAAACTGTTTTGCCCAGATAAGATTGCCCAGCGTATCCTGCTTCATCACCAACATGTCGTCACCCCCGTGGTTGCCTTGTATCTCATTTGTATTAGTATACTCATAGCCCCATATTACAATCGTGTTATCGCGCTCGTCGTATAATGCATGTGGCATGCCTCCTATGTTGTAACCCCTGCTCCATAAAAAGTTACCTTCGCTGTCAAACTTCATCGTATAGGTTGCAGAACCAGCATGATTTGCGACATCTGCACATTCATGATCAAGCGAAACCGTAGTACCTATTATGTAATAGCTGTTGCTAATCGGAAGTAAACATGAGTACCCGTCATCCCCCGATGTCCCGAATGTTTTAGTCCATTCCAGATTCCCAATACTATCAAGCTTCATTAAAACCCAATCATCAGGCGGGAATGAACCCGGTGGCCATACATAGGTAAATGGGATATCAGCGTAACGCCTTTTAGTACTACCAAATAGAACAAAACCTTTGTCTTTTGCCAATGCTATTTCGGATACTCCACAATCATATCCACCATGCCGTTTATACCATTGGACGTTTCCATTTTTATCATACCGAACCATATTAAATCCGGTAGTATCAGTATTGTAGCGGGCAGGGGCAGCATAGCCACCGTCTGGTAATTGGATAGAACTATTCCCGGCATCGTACTGATTGCAGTCTGCCTTTGCCCATTCGAGCTTTCCATTACTGTCGATTTTACCGTAGAAGGCATGATGGGATTTTGGTATGCATCCTGGAATTCCATTTCCACCAGTATTATCTGAGTAACCGGTAAAGAATATTCCATTGTCAACAGTACGGATTCCTCCTTCAGGCACTATTGACTGATAGTTGTTATTGCCCCAATAAGTGACCTTCTGAAGATGAAGATTTTGCGCCTGAACTACTTCGGAGCCAAGGAAGAAAAATGTTTGGAGGATAATGTTTTGTAGAACCATATCGCAAGGTTTTTGCCAATTAAGCTAAATGGAAATCAGTCTTAGAATTGTTTAGCGCATCGAAAGGATGGTGGAATCAAATACCTAAATAGATTGTAAGATATTATTACTCTCTTAATCGATTTTAAACAGTAGAGTCGCAATAGTCTAGGAGCGGCTTGATGGGTGAAGACTTCTGACTATAGTAGAAATTTAATGTAACCGGAACTGTCTTTACTTAATCATGGCGTCAAAAATTATCTACAGGCAGGAAGTTGTGCAATAGAAATCACCTCCTGTCATACAACACTTCGCGCATCAATTCCTGGCCTGCTATCGTCTGCCCTGATAGGAAATTTCTTCCTGTGTCGTCAGTCACAGTGATACTTTCGTCACCTTAGGCCCCTGCATTCGGCGCGTCTCCACCGTTCCAACGTACAATACGGTTGGCATCTTTGCAGGGCCAATAAGGTTGTGGCCAAAACGGACAGTCATAAGCACGTCCTTCAAAATCCTCAGTCTCCAAAGTCAATACCAGTAATTACGAGAGCCATGTCAACAACACAACAATCCACAGCACAGCAACTTAAACCTTCCGAAAGCGGCTATGCGCCAGTCAATGGTATTGACGTCTACTACGAAGTTTACGGCGAAGGCATGCCTGTAGTGCTGCTGCATGGCGCCTACCATACTATTGATTTGAACTGGGGCAAGCTGATACCAGAATTATCAAAAACAAGAAAGGTTATTGCCCTTGAAATGCAGGGCCACGGCCATACACCCTATTCGGATAGGCAATTGTCCCGAGCCACTCTGGCAAGTGATGTTGAAGGTCTATTAGACTTCCTGAACATAGAAACAGTGGATATTATAGGGTATAGCTTTGGCGGCTCTATAGCTTACCAGTTCGCTATTCAGAGCGCTGTACGGCTGAGAAAGCTGGTAATTATTTCTGCTGCTTATAAGAGCAGTGGATGGCTGCCTGAAGTGACGAACAACTTCAAAACAATGCAGCCGGAGTTTTTTTCGAATACGCCATTGCAGGCCGCATATGATGCCGTAGCACCCGATAAAGCAAATTGGACAAAATTCCTGGAACAGATGATTGCCTCAGCTAGGACCCCTTACGATCTGGGGGACGACAATATTGCTAAAATTACTGCTCCCGTACTGCTGATTTCCGGCGACAATGATGGAATGGATAAGATTGCGCTCATCAAAGCATTTCAATTACTCGGCGGCGCGGTAACAGGTGATTTCGGTGCCAGGCTAAAATCGCAATTAGCTATTGTTCCCGGCCAGGGGCACGTGAGCCTTATGGCGCAGACCCAAACATTATTAGGGTATATAACTGCTTTCTTATAGTCCCGTTTGCCCGCAATATCTGGAGCTTATAAATGCTTCCATTTAGGCCTTCGCCCGTCAGCAAACTGAAGACCTATATTTGAAGCAATCCTTTTTCAATATGCCCAAAGCAGCGCTTGTTCTATAGCGCTCCTGCTTGTAAATTATTCTGCCCCTGCACACCCTACAGCTTGAAGAAATGTGAACGCTGAAGATATCCTTTCGGCGGAAAAGCAGGAAAAATTCAGGCAGTTACTCAGTGCTTTTATTCAGGAGCATAGATTCCCCGCTGGCCGCCACTACAAAATTTGCACAGGGCAGCACTAAACCCTACATGCTGGTCAATAATAAGTAGTATCGAATAGAGTCCGACTTCCGGACTCTATTCACTCCACCTCAAAAAGTTTATAAAGATCCTGCTCCTCCTCTGCAACACTGAAACTATGCACGTTCCAGAAGTCTGCATCCTCTTTCGGTAAGTTCGACTTGATTTTGAGCAACGACTGTTCCAGCGGTGGGGCCTCTGCAGTACTTATTGCAGTAGACACAAGATCCATGGTTTGCATGAACCGCACCGCCTTTCCCTTTTGCCGGTCATTGAGCTTGCTGTAGTGAATCTGCCATGATGAGTTCAGGAAGTACTTACCGTCAAACTGCTTGTAGGTCTCCACGTGGTAGTGCGCCCATGGATCATTGACCAGGTACGGGGCCCGCTTTTGCA
>Ga0115845_100152_pt1:7500-10000 | contig 13511 bp, 7 predicted proteins | sample InSIn1SAF170_2_FD_83859 | JGI IMG/M metagenome (GOLD analysis project Ga0115845, IMG submission 83859) | reverse complement strand
CCGTTGAAGCGATCTGGTAATGGGTCGTGGAGGTATCGGAAGTGCGAATGCAGACATGAGTAGCGATTAACAGTGTGAGATGCACTGTCGCCGAAATTCCAAGGGTTCCTGCTTAAAGCTAATCTGAGCAGGGTAAGCCGGCCCCTAAGACGAGCCCGAAGGGGGTAGTCGATGGGAACCACGTTAATATTCGTGGGCCTGGAGGTGTGTGACGGATGGTGTAAATGGTCTGGGCTTATTGGATTGCTCCAGGCTGTGAAATCGTCCCAGGAAATAGCCCCTCCGTATAGACCGTACCCTAAACCGACACAGGTGGAATGGTAGAGTATACCAAGGCGTTTGAGAGAAGTATCCTGAAGGAACTCGGCAAATTGCCTCCGTACCTTCGGAAGAAGGAGGCCCCATATAAGCGCAAGCTCTTATGGGGGGCACAGGCCAGGGGGTAGCGACTGTTTAGCAAAAACACAGGGCTCTGCTAAGTCGGCTTCAAGACGACGTATAGGGCCTGACGCCTGCCCGGTGCCTGAAGGTTAAGAGGAGGTGTGCAAGCACTGAATTGAAGCCCAGGTAAACGGCGGCCGTAACTATAACGGTCCTAAGGTAGCGAAATTCCTTGTCGGGTAAGTTCCGACCTGCACGAATGGCGTAACGACTTCCCCACTGTCTCCAGGATATGCTCAGCGAAATTGAATTCTCCGTGAAGATGCGGAGTACCCGCGGTTAGACGGAAAGACCCCGTGCACCTTTACTGCAACTTCAGAGTGGCATTAGGAAAGAGCTGTGTAGCATAGGTGGGAGGCTTTGAAGCATCGACGCCAGTTGATGTGGAGCCATAGGTGAAATACCACCCTGCTGTTTTCTGATGTCTAACCTCGCACCGTTATCCGGTGCAGGGACCCTCTGTGGTGGGTAGTTTGACTGGGGCGGTCGCCTCCTAAAGAGTAACGGAGGCGCGCGATGGTGGGCTCAGGACGGTTGGAAACCGTCTGTTAGAGTGCAATGGCATAAGCCCGCCTGACTGCGAGACTGACAAGTCGAGCAGAGACGAAAGTCGGTCATAGTGATCCGGTGGTCCCTCGTGGAAGGGCCATCGCTCAACGGATAAAAGGTACGCCGGGGATAACAGGCTGATGATTCCCAAGAGCTCATATCGACGGAATCGTTTGGCACCTCGATGTCGGCTCATCACATCCTGGGGCTGGAGCAGGTCCCAAGGGTTTGGCTGTTCGCCAATTAAAGTGGTACGTGAGCTGGGTTCAGAACGTCGCGAGACAGTTTGGTCCCTATCTGCCGTGGGCGTCGAAATTTGAGAGGAGTTGACCCTAGTACGAGAGGACCGGGTTGAACGTACCTCTGGTGTACCTGTCGTCGTGCCAACGGCGCAGCAGGGTAGCTATGTACGGACGGGATAACCGCTGAAAGCATCTAAGCGGGAAGCCTCCCTCGAGATAAGATTTCACAGGACGGTCGGAGACCACGACCTTGATAGATCGGATGTGGAAGTGCGGTAACGCATGGAGCTAACCGATACTAATCGTCCTATTCGCGCTTGAGAGTTCCACCATCAACGACAGCGTTGGTGAACGGATGATCAGCTCGACGCCAGAAACAACCATTACACCTTGTAAAGTGTGCATCGATTTTAGAACCGTTCACGATACCCCTTAAGCGGGGTCCCCACGAAGTAACATTTTGTGGCGATCTGCTGACGGGTCCCCATGAAGCAACACTTCATGGGGTGACGTGCACCTGCTTCATTGCCTGGTGACCATAGCGTCGGTGTCCCACCCGATCCCATCCCGAACTCGGCCGTGAAACCCGACTGCGCCAATGGTACTATCGCTTAAGCGATGGAAGAGTAGGGCGTCGCCAGGCATTGCAGCCGGTGCACATCAGTCAACAACGAACACACGAACCCATTCATCAACGTCGTCCACAAGGACAACCCGTCGCCTCCGCTAACACGCGGAGGCGTTCGTGTTTCCCCAACGGACACACACATGGTGACGCGGGGTGGAGCAGCCCGGTAGCTCGTCAGGCTCATAACCTGAAGGTCACAGGTTCAAATCCTGTCCCCGCAACCACCTTTACAGAACTCGATACGCCGCCCCCACGGGCGGCGTTGTCGTTTGTCGCCCTGGTCAGCAGGTTCGCTACTTCCGCGACGACCTCCGCTTCGGGCAGCCGCTATGCGACGCGGCGCGTTCAGGCGGTGTCAGCGTTGCCCATCGATCACGGTGCCATGGCACTCTAACAGCCGGTTTCCAACCGGCCTGAGCCCACCATCGCGCGCCTCCGTTACTCTTTAGGAGGCGACCGCCCCAGTCAAACTACCCGCCACAGAGGGTCCCTGTTCCGGCTTACGGAACGAGGTTAGACATCAGAAAACAACAGGGTGGTATTTCACCTATGGCTCCACATCGGCTGGCGCCAATGCTTCAAAGCCTCCCACCTATGCTACACAGTTCTTTCCTAATGCCACTCTGAAGCTGCAGTAAAG
>Ga0115845_100152_pt1:0-2500 | contig 13511 bp, 7 predicted proteins | sample InSIn1SAF170_2_FD_83859 | JGI IMG/M metagenome (GOLD analysis project Ga0115845, IMG submission 83859) | reverse complement strand
TGCAGCAGCGCCACATCACCAGTCGGCAGGTCCAGCAATTGTTCGGCATGCTGATCGTGCTGAACCTGTCGCTGGGCGCGGCGCAGTTCCTGCTCGCGCCGCTCGCCGCCGCTTATTACCGCCAGCCGGAGGTCGCGCATCTGCTGCGTGTCCAGGCGCTGATCTATTGCGGCACGCCGTTCATCGCCCTCCCCCAGGCGCTGCTGAGCCGAGAGATGGATTTCCGCCTGCAGGGCCGGGTCAACATCCTTTCCTCCGTAGCGGGCGCAACGACCGCATTGGGCGGGGCTTATGCCGGCTGGGGCGTATGGACATTGGTGTTCGCGCCCATGGTGCTGTTCGCGACGCGCGCGCTGGGCATGACCATCGCGGCGCGCATGTGGATCCGGCCGATATTCAACTTTCGCGGTGCCGGCGCGCTGGCCCGGTTCGGGGGAATGATGGCTGCGAGCCAGCTGTTCTGGTTTCTTCAGAGCCAGGCCGACGTTTTCATCGCGGGGCGGCATCTGAGCGTCTATGATCTGGGCATCTATACGACCAGCCTGTTCCTGGCGCAGATCTTCGTGTCCAAGTTCGTGCCCCCGCTGAACGAAGTTGCCTTTTCCGCCTTTGCGCGCATCCAGCATGATCGTGCCGCGACAGCTGCCGCCTTCATCAAGGGCGTGCGCATCGTAATGCTGGCTGCGTTGCCCTTCTATGTCGGGCTGGCGGTGACTGCAGAGCCATTGGTGCTGGTGATGCTGGGGGAGAAATGGGCGGCCGCCGCCACGGTCGTCCGGCTGCTGGCGCTGGCCATGCCGTTCATGACGCTCCAGGTGTTATTCTCCCCGGCGTGCGATGCGCTGGGTCGGCCCGGGATCGGCGTGCGGACGGGTGCGATCGGCTCGATCATCCTGGCGGCCGGCTTCCTGGTGGGCGTGCGCTGGGGCGTAACCGGCCTCAGCCTGACCTGGATCATCTGTTATCCGCTCTACCTGGCGATCAGCTGCTCGCTGGCCCTCCCGGTGATCGGCGCGCGGGTGCGCGACATGGCGCAGGCGATCGCGCCGACGCTGGTGTCCGCCGGGGTGATGGCCGGCATTGTCGTGCTGGTCGATCGCGCGGTAGACTGGCCGCCGGTCCTGCGGCTGCTGATGCTGGTGAGCGTCGGCGCCGCGACCTATGGCGCGATGCTGCTGGTGGTGGCACGCCCGCTGGTGCGCGAGACAGTCGCGCTGGTGCGCAACCGGGTGTGACGCGCAGCTAGGCCTGCTGGATATAGTCGCGCATCGCCGCGGCATCCGCCTCCACACGATCGATGCGGTATTTGACGAGATCACCGATCGAGACGATGCCGACCATCCGCCCCTGCTCGATCACCGGCAGGTGGCGGATCCGGCGCCGCGTCATCAATGACATCGCCCCCATCACCGCATCCTGCGGCGAGACGGTGACGGCGGGTGCGGTCATCACCTCGCGCACGGGGCGATCCAGCACGCTCGTGTCGCCTTCCTTCAGGCAATAGATGACATCGCGTTCCGAAAATACGCCGGCGACCTCTCCGCCATCGAGCACGGGCACCGCGCCGATCCGTCGGTCGGCCAGCAGCGCCACTGCGTCGCGAACCGAATCGCCAGCCGTTACCGTCACGATGTCGTGACCCTTGCCGCTCAGGATTGCCGCGATCGTCAACGCCTCTCTCCTTATCGTCAGAGGGCCCGTGCGACGGCTCAGGAGCCGATCGCGGGCGCCTTCATGCTGGAAGACTGCGCCATTTCACGGCAAATGGAAAGCATGAGCCGCCTTGATGACCCTGAATACGCCCGTTTCGCCTGGGCACGATTTCGCCGCCTGTTGAGCTGGAGCGGCGTCATCGGCGTGATCGCATCGGTCCTGGCGATCTGGCTGGTCGGACGCGCCTACGGCGAGCTTAATTGGATTGCGGCGCTTGCCACCGTAGGCGGTGTGACGGGATCGGTGCTGATGGCGGGCGCGCTGATGGGCCTGACCTTCCTGTCGTCGGGAACCGGCCATGACGAGGCGGTCGACACGCGCGATTTCGAGGAACGCGACAATGCAGGGAATGTGGGCCGCCCCTGACGTGCCCGGCGTTTCCCGCGAATCCGATCATCAACAACCCGGCCCTAAATGACAGGTCAGAAATGACGAAGGGCCAGTGACGCGCCTTGCGTCACCGGCCCCTGGTTGATCAGCAATCGCCAATCGGTTGGCGTCAGGCGTCGACTTCCGCCGGTGCCACGATCGTCCGACGGCGCCGCGGCTTGGGCGCCGCATCCCCCGCCGAATCCTCAGCGCCGATTGCCGGCGGCAGCGCGCTGGCATCGAAGCCAAGCTGATCGCCGTCCTCGGCCACCACCTTGCGCGGGCGAGCGCTACGGAACGCTCCGCTACCGCGTGTTCAAAGAACACACCCTAAGCTTCGGTGCACGTCTTGAGCCCCGTTACATCTTCGCCGCAGGAACCCTTGTTTAGACCAGTGAGCTGTTACGCTTTCTTTAAA
>Ga0115845_100151_pt1 | contig 13512 bp, 12 predicted proteins | sample InSIn1SAF170_2_FD_83859 | JGI IMG/M metagenome (GOLD analysis project Ga0115845, IMG submission 83859) | reverse complement strand
TCAATGTAGCTTGATGAGCTAAGTGATAGAAAGGAGATATTTTCACGCGGTGCTCTTAAATCAATAACATTAAGTTCTTGAGTAACATTAAATTTAGCTATCGAAATAGTATCACCATTATTAGGTCTTATCTCTTTTATACAAATATCTTTAGTTTGAGCTAAATATAGGTAGGAAATTCCATAAGGATTGGCACGTCCTAATGTTGCTAATTTAGCAGGTGGCTTACCCATTTTATCATGGGCTAAAGGAGTGTCGCTAATACGCCCTCGATAAAATATTTCTGCTGGGTGAATTTGATATAACAATTGTTCAATAAGTTGTTGAAAATTAGAATATAAGTTGCCATCGGGCAGGAATGCTTCTTTATAAATTGAAGTTTGAGGGAAAAAACGATTTTCATGGATTATTTCATTTTTGAAATTAATCCATTGTTGATGCATTTCAGCTGTATTTGCAGATTTGAACTTCTTGTTAAAAATATTTGGAGAGATTAAAGATAAATTATTCTTGAGCCTAGATTTTTCAGTAGTCTTAGAAAATATTTTAAAGTCTTCATCTAATATATCTATTAGTCTAGTTGCATGGTCATCCTCTTCAAACATAATAGAGAAGCCTTCCAATGTTGACGTTAAGTTGGTAAGTAAATTATCAATAGAAATTATTGGAGCATTGTTTTGATTACAATAATGACAGCGACCCAGTTGGCTAAGGCTTATGATTACACGCTTGATAGCATTATCATTAAAGCAATTTACACAGCAAACTGAACTCATCAACTATTAACCTCAACAGCGTTCATTAGAAAATAATTTACCGTTTCAATGTGATGCTTAATGGAAATTTTTTTGACTTGACCTAAACCCGGGAAATGTTCAATTGAGTGTAGATATATGAATTCATTTAGTGCATTTGTATCAATAAATGGAATTTCTTTTTTTTTGAATATCCGTAATGAGCAGATCAAGAGCTTCTTTAAATTTGTAGTGTGGATACATTGTATTAAAAAACCTCCTCATCAGGAGGTTTTTTTATGGTTACTTTTATCCGTTGATGATGGGCACGATCCAACTGGTGATAATCAGCATAATGCCAAAGTGCCCAAGCTTTCGGCAAACTTTGACAAAGGTTGGAGCGGGTTGTTCCAGTCGAGTAGCATAATCTTTGAGGCTTATGGCTTGGGTACTGCGGCTATGCCACAGGAAAACAGCAAGATCGATACAGATTAGAATTGTCCCGACATTGGCCACGATATCCATCATCACATAATCTTGTAAATACAGGCTACTGCCTACTCGGTAGCAGAGATAAATCGCAAAAGCGATACACACATATTGCAGTACGAAAGTAAAAGCGCGCATAAATTCACAAAATAAAAAAAGACGGCTGTTTATAACACAAAAAGTAGAAGGGTCACGTCGTCTTTATCTTTTGTCCACAAAAAAGGTATGAGTCTTAACTGATTAGGCTTTGTCCAATCAGGCTGGAAAAAATTGAGATTAAACCTATTTTTGAAAAAATATTGCTATACATGCTTGGGGGGTGTGAAGTTGGCCCAGTTTCTGTTTCTAGTGAGCGTATTTCACTCGTTAGTGGGGTAGTCTGTTGTGGTGCGCGTTGGCTCTTAAAGCCAAATTCGAGCAAGATCATCAGCAAACCGCCATGAATCAGCACTTGCCAGATTGAAATATGAGAGAGGGTGAGTTCTGTATATAGATTAAAAGTGGTAATTGCAGCAAAGATGAAGCAAAAAAGCTTGAATAAATAAAGTGCCTGCATTTCTTTTCCCCTTTTATTGTTGCTCTTATGGTGGACTTTTTTTCTTAAGCGAATATTAAGGACTATAAAAAAGTGGTGAAAAATTGAGCTACCCAACCTTTAATCAAAGGTTGGGTAAATTGTAAGAAAACTTACCAGTGTTCACCTGGGAACAAGCGTGCATATGCTTTTTGTACCCAGTTGAGTTTTTGCTGTTCGCCCACAGACGCGGTAGAACTTGGGAATAAGTTATAACCAATCGACATGAGCTTATTGTTGATGTCTGGTGCGATTGAATAAGTGATTGATGCCAAACGACCTAAGTTAGTTGCCACTTTCTTCGGGCGTTTCACAATCGCATAAGCAACCAGATCTGCTGCTTGTTCAGGCGAAAGAGTCGGAACGTATTTATAAATTTTCGTCGGCGCAATCATCGGGGTGCGTACCAAAGGCATATACACCGAAGTAATCGCAATTTTATGTGAATGCACTTCGGCAGAAAGACAGCGACTGAATGCATCTAATGCGGCTTTAGACGCCACATAGGCTGAGAAACGAGTGGCATTTGCCAATACGCCAATCGAGCTAATGTTAATAATATGCCCATCACGACGAATCATCATTTGTGGCAGGATGTTCATGACTAAACGTACAGCACCAAAGTAGTTGAGCTGCATGGTACGTTCAAAGTCGTGGAAGCGTTCAGCTGACTCATGTACAGCACGGCGGATCGAACGACCTGCGTTATTAATTAAAATATCAATATGATCGACTGAAGCTAAAATCTGCTTAGAAACTTTATCAATCGAGTCTAAATCATTTAGGTCACATGGAAAAACAGAAGCTGAACCGCCTTTGGCTTCGATTTCTGCTTTAACTTCTTCTAATGTTTCTTTGGTGCGCGAAACTAAAAGGACGTGTGCTCCTGCGTCAGCCAGTTTGTGTGCAACGGTTAAACCAATACCACTTGAAGCGCCTGTAATTAAGACGGTTTTTCCATTTACACGTTCTTTAAAAAGTCTATCCATTCTTGAATTCACGTTATCATTCCTGATCTAAGTCAAATATTTGAGGGTTATGGCTGTTTTTATATTCGATTATTAAGGCTGCATTTTCTGAGAAATGTAGCGGCTTTCCTTCACAGTATAATACCTAAACTGCTTAAAAATATCACTGCATAAGTTATTGAAATAATAAATAAAATTAGAGTAAAAGCTCTATTTTATTTCTTCTAATTACTTGTTTTTACCACGAATTCAAGCGAAGTGAAAGGGCTATAAATATAAAAGACAAGCGTATAAAAAACCTCAATCATGTGATTGAGGTTTTAAGTTTAGTGGTCTGTATTTTAGACTTGAGCCAAGGCCTGCTCTAAATCTGCAATCAAATCATCAATATGTTCAATGCCTACAGATAAACGCACCATGTCAAGACTTACTCCAGCAGACTTTAATTCCGCTTCATTCAGTTGGCGATGTGTGGTGGTGGCAGGGTGGCACGCCAAACTTTTGGCATCGCCAATATTGACTAAGCGAGTGAAGAGTTGCAGAGCATCAATAAAGCGCGTACCACCTTCACGCCCATCTTGTACTCCAAAAGATAAAATTGCCGAAGGCTGCCCTTTGACATATTTTTGCGCCAAGCCATGCTGAGGGTGATCTTTCAGGCCGGCATAGTTGACCCATTTCACTTTGGGGTGGGCTTGTAAATATTCTGCGACTTTCTGCGCATTTTCAGTATGACGTTCCATACGTAGGTTTAGGGTTTCTAAGCCTTGTAGAATCAAGAACACACTTAAAGGGCTAATCGCAGCGCCGGTATTACGTAGTGGTACCACGCGGGCACGCGCGATATAAGCTGCTTCGCCTAAAGCTTCGACATAGTTCACGCCATGATAGCTTGGGTCTGGCGTATTCAGCACTTTAAAGCGCTCAGGATACTTGCCCCAAGGAAATTTACCGCTATCGACAATCGCTCCACCAATCGAGTTACCATGCCCGCCAATATATTTGGTCAAGGAATGTACCACAATATCTGCCCCGTATTCAAAGGGTTTCAGCAGCGCAGGAGTTGCGACGGTATTATCGACCACTACAGGCACGCCATATTCATGTGCAATTTTGGCAATCGCTTCTAGGTCAATGATGTTGCCGAGTGGATTGCCAATCGATTCAACAAAAACCAACTTGGTTTTTTCATCAATTAAACCGCGTAGGGCTTCTGGATCTTGATAATCAAAGAAACGTACCTCAATGCCTTGTTTCGGTAGAGTGTGGGCAAACAGGTTATAGGTGCCACCGTACAAGGTCGAAACAGAAGCAATGTTGTCCCCTGCTTCGGTAATGGTTTGAATAGCATAAGTAATGGCTGCCATGCCAGAGGCTAAGGCCAACGCGCCAATACCGCCTTCGAGTGCGGCTAAACGTTGTTCTAGCACCGCAGTGGTCGGGTTCATAATTCGGGTATAAATATTACCTTGGACTTTTAGGTCAAATAGATCCGCACCATGTTGCGTATTATCAAAGGCATAAGACGTAGTTTGATAAATCGGTACGGCCACTGCTTTGGTGGTGGCTTCGGGGCTATAACCAGCATGGATAGCCAAAGTTTCATCTTTATAGGTCATGGGACTTCATCTGCGTGAGTTAAATATTGCACAGTCTACCATCAATGAATATGAGTGAAAGTGTGAAAATAATGAATATTTATCTAAAAAATTCATAAAGATGAGCTAAGAATAGCTTCTTGTCTGTGGAAAAGTGAGATAAAGAGTATGTTTAAAAAATAACCGCACTGAAAGTTGTAACATTGCATTGAAGATCGGTTTCATGCCTTATTTTTTCAACGTATTCATCGTATAATGCCCGCAAATATTTTTTCGCTTCTTGCGATTTTTTGGTTTTTCTATTGAGGAGTCCTACGTGGCCCAATATATTTATACGATGAACCGAGTGTCTAAAATGGTTCCGCCTAAGCGCGAAATCTTAAAAGACATCTCTTTGTCATTTTTTCCCGGGTGCAAAAATTGGTGTACTTGGTTTAAACGGTGCAGGTAAATCGACCTTGCTTCGTATTATGGCGGGCGTAGACAAAGATTTCTCTGGTGAAGCGCGTGCGCAACCGGGTATCAAAATTGGTTACCTAGAACAAGAACCGCCACTCGATCCAAATAAGGATGTTCGTGGAAACGTAGAAGATGGTTTACGTGAACTATTGGATGCTTTGGCACGTTTGGACGAAGTGTTTGCTGAATATGCAGCAGAAGATGCAGACTTTGATGCATTGGCAAAAGAGCAAGAAAAACTTGAAGCGATTATCCATTCATGGGATGCGCATAACCTTAGCAACCAAATGGATCAAGCTGCAGCTGCCTTGAACCTACCTGCTTGGGATGCAGATGTAAGCTTGCTTTCAGGTGGTGAGCGTCGTCGTGTTGCATTGTGTCGTTTGCTTTTATCTAAGCCAGACATGTTACTTCTAGACGAACCGACGAACCACTTGGATGCGGAATCTGTGTCTTGGTTAGAGCGTTTCTTGAAAGACTTTGCCGGCACGATTGTGGCGATTACGCACGACCGTTATTTCTTGGATAACGTGGCGGAATGGATTCTTGAGCTTGACCGCGGTATGGGTATTCCATATCAAGGCAACTATTCTTCTTGGTTAGAGCAAAAGAATGCGCGTCTAGAGCAAGAGAACAAGCAAGAAGAATCTTTTGCTAAAGCATTGAAGAAAGAACTTGAATGGGTTCGTTCAAATGCGAAAGGTCAGCAAAAGAAAAACAAAGCGCGTATGGAGCGTTTTGAAGAGCTTAACTCACGCGAATTCCAACAGCGTAACGAAACTTCTGAAATCTATATTCCACCTGGCCCACGTCTAGGCAATAAAGTCGTAGAAGTGGAAGGCATCAGCAAATCATTTGATGGTCGCGTACTGTACGAAAACCTAAGCTTTACCGTACCGCCTACAGCAATTGTGGGTATCGTGGGTCCAAACGGTGCGGGTAAAACCACACTGTTCCGTATGATGACTGGTGAACAACAGCCAGATACAGGTACGGTGACTTTGGGTGAGTCGGTTAAAGTAGCGTATGTGGGTCAGATTCGTGACACCTTAGATAACAACAAAACCGTTTGGGAAGAAGTTTCTGGCGGTTTGGATATCTTAAGAATTGGCGATTATGAAATTGCATCACGTGCTTATATCGGTCGCTTTAACTTCAAAGGTCAAGACCAGCAGAAGCGTGTAGGTGAGTTGTCAGGTGGTGAGCGTAACCGTTTACAACTGGCGAAAATCCTGCAAATGGGCGCAAACGTCATCTTACTGGATGAGCCATCGAACGACTTGGATATCGAAACTTTACGTGCACTTGAGGATGCAATTCTTGTATTCGCAGGTACGGTAATGGTGGTGTCGCACGACCGTTGGTTCCTTGACCGTATTGCAACGCACATCTTGTCGTTTGAGAACGAACAGCCTGAATTCTACGAAGGTAACTATGCTGAGTATGAAGCCTATCGTTTAGCGCGTTTGGGTGATGCTGCAGTTCAAAAACGGACCAAATACAAGAAAATTGGCGGTTAATACTTCCGTTAATTCAATTAAAAAACCAGCCTTCGGGCTGGTTTTTTTATGTTTATTAGTTGTCGCTTAAGGCGTTTTAGGGGCATTCACTTGTACGCTGATAATGGTGTAATACTGATTTTTAGGTTTTGCTTTGGCATCGACTTTTTCGCTCACTTCAATCAGGTATTGCCCAGCTTGTGCAAACGTGAGTGTGGCATGGCCTTGTGCGTCGACAGGTGTGCTTTTCGCTTGCTGCTCAAGCTCACCTTGAGCGCGAACCATGAGTTCTGCATGTGCAAGAGCTTTGCCTGCTTGAGTAATTTGCAGTTGTACAGGCTGTTGCACCGTGATTTGGTTTGGATGGGTTTTGAAGTTGACTTGAATTGGGGCTGGTGTTACAGCGACAGGTGTGGTGCTGTCTTTGCTCACATAGCTTTGAATGTTCCATTCGCGAACCGTCGAAACCTTGCTTGGCACTTTGCCTTTAAAGTCACTTGGAATGACATAGTCACGCTCGCTTAAGGCAGGGACTTTGTCTGCTGCGACATCAGCAAAGATTTTCCATTGACGATTATGTTGTACATATTCAATTGGATATGAGGTCTTGGCAAAAATGGTATAGGTGCCTTTTTCCGGTAGCTTAAGATCAAATGCAGTTGCAGATTCTAAGTGCTTCTGTGCTTGAATCGTAGTCTGTGTTTGGTTGGGTTGGAAAACGCTGAATGAAATATCTTTTAGGGCATATTCAGGATGAAAGGCTTGTTCTGCGTAGGCGCTCAATACAGGAATTTGGGTATTTTCAGTGTGATACGCCAGTGGAGCGACATAGGGTTCATGCGCTTGAGCCACTGAACAGAACAAGAGTGTGCAGAGTAGAGCATTTTTCATAGAGACTAGGCCTAAAAATATTTCGTAAGATGAGGCTTTTGATTATATCGAGAAAAACTAACAGGTGATAATAATTATTATTTATTCTTTGGGTGGATAAAAAGGGGGCATAGACTCCCTTTTTGGATGCGGGTTCTAAGTTAAGGCTTAGATTTCCCACTCATGGTCACATTCACGGCATTTCCATTTTTTCTGAGACTGCATGAAGCCTTGCATTGAAATCTTAAAATCAGGAAGGTCGCGGTAAAATAGGAAGCCTGCAATTACACATACGATGAAAACCACAACCGTTGCAATTTGTAGTGTTGAGCCAGCGCCATCCCCGAACAGCCACATTGCGATGCTAATGAGCACCAAAAGTAATAATACAAAAATGGCTGGAACCAAAAAAACTAGACTTTTAGGCACAACAGGGCGTGTTGCTGGAGCTCCAGCTTGAGCAACAGGCATAATTTTTGGGCTTTGACATTGAGGACAACGATATTGCATTACAACTCCAAAATTCGAATCTATGCTGTATTCTAATCGGATTAGAGCAGAAAGCCAAAAAAGCGTGGTAATGAAGTGCTGAAAAATTTGAGGCAATAAAAAACCCAAGTCATAATGCTTGGGTTTTTTACCAGATGTTGCCATCTTAAATATGGCGTCCCTACGGGGATTCGAACCCCGGTTACCGCCGTGAAAGGGCGATGTCCTAGGCCTCTAGACGATAGGGACTTATTGAGGCATCACGTTGAGTGGTTAACACCGTCTCTCTGTGTGAGCGCTATATTAGGGATATAACGCCCATGCGTCAACTAAAAAATCAATTAAGCTTCATCAACTGCGTCATTTTTCGGCAATTTTAGGCTTTCATTGAGTTTTTCCCAAACTTTTGCTTCTTTTTTGCTAGGACCACCCACAATTTCAAGGGCATGACGTAAGCGCGCGAAGGTTAAGTCAGGGCCAATGGTGACCATGGTTTGCATCACTGGGGTCGAAGCGGTTGAACCTGCAATGGCAATAAAGAACGCTGGCATAAAGTCACGGAGCTTAATTTCCATTTGGCTGGCTAAGTCCATCAAGGTTTGGCTTACGGTGTCATTGTTCCATGTGAACATACTTTCCAAACGCCAAATCGCAAATTGCAGACTTTGACGAACCTGCTCTTCGCTCAGTTTCTTGCTTTCAAACTGTTCTTTGGTCAAGCTTGGGAACTGGTTAAAGTAATGTGCAGACCAGTTCACCGCTTCTGAAAGTAAGTTGATACGAGGTTGAATCGCTGCAGCGATGTCTTCGAGCATCTTACGATCTGCTTTCCATGCCAATAAAGTATCTAACAGTTCAGCAGGGCTTAAGCCTTTGATCCATTGACCATTGAGCCAATTCAGTTTTTCCACATCAAAAATTGGACCACCGAGGGATACACGTTGAATATCAAAGTGTTCAATCATCTCCGCCAGTGTGAATTTTTCGCGTTCATCTGGCATCGACCAGCCCATGCGGCCTAAGTAGTTCAACAAGGCTTCAGGCAAGACACCAATATTTTTGTAGTAATTAATAGAAGTTGGGTTCTTACGTTTCGACAGTTTTGATTTGTCTGGGTTACGTAATAATGGCATATGACCCAGTACAGGCATTTCCCAACCAAAGTATTGATACAGCAACTGATGTTTAGGTGCAGAAGGCAACCATTCTTCGCCACGGAAAACGTGGGTGATTTGCATCAAATGGTCATCGACCACATTGGCAAGGTGATAGGTCGGTAAACCATCTGTTTTAAGCAAGACTTGCATGTCCACTTGTGCCCAAGGGATTTCTACTTCCCCGCGCAGTAAGTCATTGACTGTACAAATGCCTTCTTCGGGCACTTTCATACGAATCACGTGTGGCTCACCTGCAGCAAGGCGACTTTGAACTTCTTCAGCAGATAATTTTAAACCACGACCATCGTACTTTGGTGTTTCACCACGGGCCTGTTGTTCTGCACGCATTTGATCCAACTCTTCGCTCGTAGCAAAGCAGTAGAACGCATGACCTTTTTCAACCAAATCCAGTGCATATTGTTTATAAATATGCATACGTTCAGACTGGCGATACGGTGCATATGGCCCGCCAATGTCCGGACCTTCAGACCAATTCAATCCTAACCAACGCAATGAATCTAAAATCATTTTTTCCGATTCAGGAGTCGAACGAAGTTGGTCGGTATCTTCGATACGCAGAATAAATTCACCACCATGTTGCTTGGCATAGCATAAGTTAAATAACGCAATATACGCTGTGCCCACATGCGGGAAGCCAGTTGGAGAGGGTGCAATACGAGTACGAACAGTCATAGCCAATTATGATTCAGAATGTAAATTGAGGTCTATTATAACGAAAAAGCCCGACCACTTAATGCTTAATTCAACATTCAGTGATCAGGCTTTAGTACGCAAATGTCATAACTTGAGAGAGGTTATGACACTGTGACTTATTTTTAGTTTAGAGGAACAATGATTGCACAAAACGGCTAAAGCGCTGGTTTTGTGTAGCAAAGAAATTTTGTGTCGGCGCAACTTTGATTGAGGTCATGATTTTTAAATCATTATCCGTCATCGTAGTTCTATCACTGCCTTTTTGTTGGCTGAGCGCTTTTTCAATCAACGATGTTTTTTCAGTGGGCATCGTCGCTTTATCATTGCTTTGAATGGCTGCACTATGTCCAAGTTGGCTAAAACAAGCCAAACCGATACTCAACGTAACGGTATGTAAAAATGTTGCTTTCATGTCCTTTTCCCCCTCTCAACATGGTATTGGAACAGATTTTTATTAAAGTAATTGGTAATCTAGTTTCAATTTAACCGATTTCACAAATAAAAAAGTAGAACTGTGTCACACAATTTACAAAATTATAAACAAATTTGGGCTAAATTGACATTTAAACATCAAATATAAATCATTTGGCTTTTTGTACCAAATAACTGTGGAGACAGCATGGAGATTTTGAGCTTAATCTGTGGAGGATGGATATGGGCTTATCCTTAAAAGTGCACAAAATAGTCCTTTTAGAGATATCTATTTATCAGATATAAAAGCCATAATTAATTATATCTATATGATTATATTGATTTTTTATTGTTTATATGGTGAGCAAATTCAGTTCGGGTATAAAGCAATGAAAAAAAAATATTAGCGACATCTATTTTAGTATTACTTGGGGGCTTTGCAGCCAGTGCTTATGCAGCAAAAGATTTTTTAAATGTGTCTTATGACCCGACCCGTGAGTTTTATCAAGAATATAACCAAGCCTTTGGACAGTATTGGAAAAGCAAAACTGGGCAGGAGGTCAACTTTAAACAGTCTCATGGTGGATCGGGCAAGCAAGCACGTGCCGTTGCAACGGGTCTACAAGCAGATGTGGTGACCTTGGCCTTGACCAATGATATTGATGAAATTGTGAATACTGGACAAATTGATAAAAACTGGCAAAAAGAATTTCCAAATAATTCTGCACCTTATACTTCAACCATTGTTTTTTTAGTGCGTAAGGGTAATCCCAAACAAATTAAAGACTGGAATGATTTAACCAAACAGGGGGTTGAGATTATTACCCCAAATCCAAAAACAGGGGGGCGCCGCGTTGGATCTATTTATCGGCTTGGGGTTATGTATTAAAACAACCGGGAGGTAATGATGCTAAAGCTAAAGAATTGGTGAAAAAACTTTATCAAAATGTCAAAGTCCTTGATTCAGGCGCACTAGGTTCATTGACCACGTTTGCAGAACGAGGCATAGGTGATGTGTTGTTGTCTTGGGAAAATGAAGCTTTACTGGCAACTCAAGGCCTAGGTAAAGACAAATACGATATTGTTTATCCGTCTATTTCGATTTTAGCGGAGCCGTCGGTTGCGATTGTGGACAAAACCGTCGACAAAAACGGCAATCGAAATTTGGCCAAGGGCTATTTAAATTATCTGTATTCGCCAAAAGGGCAGGAGTTGGCGGCGAAGCATTTTTTCCGTCCACGAAATAAACAAGTGGCGAACAAATACCTTGCTCAGTTTCCAAAGCAAAAAACCTTTAATATTAATGATGTCTTTGAAGGGTAGGCCAAAGCGCAGAAAACTCACTTTGTAAATGGTGCGATCTTTGATCAAATTTATACTGAAAAATAAACGTGCTGTGGTTTGACGCTATCACGTTCCGACATAAAAGTGGATATAGGCATATCCACTTTTATTATATTTTAAGCATAAAAATGTATATAATAAGAATAAGTAAAGTGTTTGCTATTATTTTAAATAAAAACAATTCACTAAGTCTTAGTGATGTAAAATAACGGGTATTTAAAAAACAAAAGCGAATTGCGATTTATGATTTTGTTTCATATATTTAGCATAATTCTTGATATTTAATTTGATACGCCATGAAAACGCATTTGAAATCTCTTTGGGCTGCTGCCGTAGTGGCAACAGGTCTGACATTCAGTATGACATCAGCTCAAGCGGCTGACCGTACTATGCTCAATGTATCCTATGATGCAACACGTGAATTTTACGATGAGTTCAATAAATCCTTTGGTGCCTATTGGCAAAGCCGTACAGGACAAACGGTTGATTTTAAACAGTCACACGGGGGGTCAGGTAAACAAGCCCGTTCGGTCGTGGATGGTTTAAAAGGGGATGTGGTGACCTTGGCCTTAGCCAATGACATTGAAGAAATTGTTAAATCAGGTCAAATTCAGCCGGGTTGGCAAAAAGAGTTCCCAAATAACTCTGCACCTTATACATCGACCATTGTGTTCATGGTACGCAAAGGCAACCCGAAAAAAATTAAGGACTGGTCTGATTTAACCAAACCGGGTGTACAAATTATTACGCCTAATCCTAAAACAGGCGGTCTACCGCGTTGGGTGTATCTGTCTGCTTGGGGTTATGCACTGAAACAACCTGGCGGTAATGATGCCAAAGCCAAAGAATTCGTGGGTAAAATGTACCATAACGTGAAAGTGATGGACTCTGCGGCACGGGCGTCTATGACTACCTTTGCAGAACGTCGTATTGGTGATGTGTTATTGACTTGGGAAAATGAAGCCTTAGTGACACAAAAAACTTTAGGTAAAAATCAGTTCGATATTGTTTATCCATCGATCTCGATTTTAACCGAGCCTTCGGTGGCAATCGTGGATAAGACCGTGGCGAAAAATGGCAACAAGTGGTTAGCACAGGGTTATATCAACTATTTATATTCACCACTGGGTCAGGAAATGGCGGCGAAACACTTCTATCGTCCGCGTAATGCTGCAGTTTTAGAAAAATATAAAGCGCAATTTCTACCGTTAAAAACCTTCACCATTGATGAAGTGTTTGGAGGTTGGGCCAATGCTCAAAAGACCCACTTTGTGAATGGGGCGACCTTCGACCAAATCTATAATAGCCGTAAATAATCCAGTTAATTATTTTCAGCTACTGCTTAAAGAGCCTCCCTTGGGAGGCTTTTTTGATGATAAATGTCGTTTAAAAACGGTTTTGTCTATGAAAAGTAATATTTCCCTACAAAAAGTCGTTTGGAGCTTTGTTAAAACAAGGTAATAATGTGCAGTTACATTTTTCCTTCCGATCATATTGAGTCTTTATGTCGCATATTTCTGTATTACTTCACGAAACTGTTGATGCTTTGGTAGCAGATCGCAATACAGGAATTTTCATTGACGGGACGTTTGGTCGTGGCGGACATACGCGGTTGCTGTTGTCTAAGCTGGATGAAAATGCATGTGTCTATGGTTTTGATAAAGACCCGCAAGCACTGGAAACAGCCGCAATTTTAGAACAAGAAGATCCACGTTTTAAAATTATCCATGCCAGCTTTGCTGACCTTAAACATGAGTTAGAGGTACGTGGTATTGGCTTGGTCGATGGTGTCATGGCCGATTTGGGCGTGTCTTCACCGCAGCTTGATCAGGCGGAGCGTGGTTTTAGTTTTATGAAAGATGGACCACTTGATATGCGTATGGACAATTCAAAAGGTCCAACCGCAGCGCAGTGGTTGGTCAATATTGAGGAAGAGGCGTTAGCCAATATTATTTTCCAATATGGTGAAGAGCGTTATAGCCGTCGTATTGCCAAAGCCATTAAAGCGGCTGGGTTGATTGAAACCACCGCGCAGTTGGCTGAAATTGTGAAAGTGGCGCACCCGAAATGGGAAAAAAATAAACATGCCGCATACGACGTTCTGCAAAGGTAGTCATAGACGCCCGTGCCGCAGAGTCCATCACTTTCACGTTATGGTACATTTTACCCACGAATTCTTTGGCTTTGGCATCATTACCGCTAGGCT
>Ga0115845_100150_pt1 | contig 13573 bp, 18 predicted proteins | sample InSIn1SAF170_2_FD_83859 | JGI IMG/M metagenome (GOLD analysis project Ga0115845, IMG submission 83859) | reverse complement strand
GAATTTTTGTTCTTACTTGAAGGTTGGTCGTAGATCTCTTCTTTTGGAAGTTGGCTGTGGCTTTATTTCCTTACTGTAAGTTATTACCAAGGAGGTAAGGAAGTGAAAGGGCAGTCCTAGCCCTAAGATATCTTTCATTATACCGAGAAATACCGGAAAGATCAAATTGACAACACGCAAAAGCCCCTTACGAGACTTCGAAGACTCGCCTCTTCTGATCGTAGACCACCCTTCTCTTTTTCATGATCTTTGAGGGCAGCCTCTGTTTCCGTGGCAACGGCTAAGAGCTCTCCCAGTGTTTTAAGCTTCAAGCCCACCAGCTTCAGGCGTGGCTTAGAGTTCAAATTCATTCGACACATGTCAGTTAGACTCTCGTGGGAGTGTGGCTCTGGGCATTTGACTGCCAACGCTCTCCATCTTTTCATAAAGGAATCGACTGAATCATTGTGCGCTTGCTTAGTGGCACACAGCTGGGCAGTGGTGGATTTATCGTCCTTATCGAAAAAATGCGTAAGGAAGCGGAGTTGACTCATCCGCCCACGAATTTATGGTTCCAGCAGGCAACCTGGCATACCAATCGAATGCAGTCTCGCGGAGGGTGCTTACGAAAAGACGTATCATCAAAGCGTCGTTTCCGGCAATGCCCCCAGTCAATGCCTTAAAATGACAAATATGCTGCCTAGGGGACCCTCTCCCGTCAAAAGACTGCAGGTTGGGTTGTTTGAACTTGGGAGGAAAGGCCACTGTTTCCATGTAAAGGGGTATGGCGCGACAATCCCTTTTTGCTGCATTTTACTTTCTTCATTCAACTGAGAGAGAGTCTGTTGAAGATCCCTCCGCCCTATTAGTAAAGCTACTTGATCATCTTCAGATTGGCGTATCTCCTTGCACTAGGAAGCGCAAGACCCTCCGGACCTTGTTCTGCCTTGTCTTTTGAGCAAATAATAGCTCGCATAGCTTCTTTAATCTTCATCATCTTATCTAGCCTTTCCTCGATACTTTTGTTGAGTTTGGCTATGGCTTCTTTAGGGGATATTTCGTCTTCGTTGGTTACAAAGACGTGTTCTTGACACTTCTGATGAGACGGTACGTGCCAAGTCTTCGGACTCATCGGAAGACGGGTCATCACCGTGTTTGGCCTCCGGGATTTTCGGCTTTCACTTACGGCTTTCACTCGATACTGTCTACACCAGAGGGAATACTCTTAAGCATACTCTTAAGCTAAGAGTCTTTACTCATTTATGCTCACGGGTATGCACTTCAAATCACCCCCATTCCAAGTTGACAACAGACAAGTAGTGAGATGTTACCCATCAATCAATGTTTCACTTTTCCTTTCCCTTACGGTCAAGCGGCCTTACGGCACCTTTGTCATTTGTAACTCTTAAAGTGTCCCGTAAGGTAGTGTGTTTCCATAGAACCGACTATCAAGAAGAAATAGATGCTGGTACTTGATACCAGGAGTCAATGTCTTTCTTTCATCTTTTTGATCTTTCCTCTCCTCTCCTCTTCAATTTACTTATTTGCCCCTCAAATAAGTCAAAAAATGGTCGAGCACCTAAAGGTCCTTATCAGTCGAGCCCCCTAAAGGGTCCTTATCAGTCGAGCCTGCTTACGCATCCTCGAAAGCCGAACGCGCATGGAGACCCGAGATCTTCTTTCTCGATATCCGTCTTGATTTCTTTCCATACTAATCCTTTTAGACTGGCTTGGCTCTATGACCTTGACTTTGAGCATTTCTTAAACCCCACAAATAGTCCGGAGGTGGGTCAGGCTTGGGGGGAATCCATCAATAGCGAATATCGAAGAGATCTTGTCCATCCCACTCTGATGAATGAGGGAGATTCAAAGCATATATTATATATGTCATTATGCATTTCAAATTGAGTCATTACGCTTTAGCAGAAAATGCTGCTATTATATATGTCATTATCCATAGCTAGTGAGTGGTGAACCAACTAAAGAACGATAAGAATGGCTGCATAGAATCCGGAACCATATAGAAAGAGGGAAGAGCGCTCAAACCTCCGCCTCCTCTCCCTATATTGAGAGCCTGCTTGCGCACCTCTTATCCGCTATTTCTAAAAGGTAGTAGTTATGGTAGGCTATCATAAAGCTATCGAAGCTAGTAATCATAGGGTATTTGTTCGTATCTTGTATCTAGTTGTTCATCTCTTGCCTTCTTCCATGGTGCTTTTTGTTGGTGGGTTTTGTTGACGGTTGATAATGAAAACCTTGCACGCGGTTGCTTGGGTCGAGCTAAAGTATCTAATGACTGAACTTCCTCTGGTGCTGAGGCTTTCTTTTTATTTCCTCTCCCTTATGGTCGAGCCCCTGCCGGTCCTCGGTTGTCTATCAAATGTCTATCAAAGAGAAGAAATCATGGGCAGTGACATACCGCACTTTCGTCCGGCCTCATGAGTAAGTGGTACCGCATCAGTGAGTGAGTAAGTGGTACCGCATCAGAGGTTTTCCCTCGGCGTGTATGCAGCGGGATCCCGTTCAAATCAAAGGGTAGGATAAGCCCGCAGCAAGATCGGGCCTGTAAATGTAACCATTTTGCGTCGTATTTGGACCTGATTTGTCTCTGCGTGCCTTAGGGATAATTTGTGTGATACATGGTGTCTAATAAAAAGAATTGTGAATTGACAGTTTGAGTATGTTGTTATTCCTGGTCTTATGTGTTTATTCGTCTATTCGGGGTAAGGGTGCAAATAGTCAATAGTAGTGGGTAAGGCGTGTGTAGAAGATGGTAAGGTCAGAGTACAAGCTGGTGTTATCGTTGATTTCTATTTTTTTGTCTACTGGATTACTATTCTTTCCTTATCTCCTTGTGGGCGTATCTGCTTGTAGTGAAGAGAAAAAGATCTAATAGTATTTGCTATGTTTGGTATCTGTCAATGTCTAAGGGCTAAGTCTTTGATCGGTCTCTGCCCTACATGTTCTGAAGGAAGGACCATATAATGACCTTGAGTTCCTAAGGGAAGCTTTTCAACTGCATTCCTTCCCGGTCCACAAGGCAAACTTGACTCTCCTTTCCGTAATGGAACAACAAGCATACTTAATATGGGGGTGAGGTAGCGGTCTAACTCAGGGGATTTCCACCTCACCTTGCTTTCTTTTACGGGCTCGGGTTCTGAGTTCAAAGGCTTGCTTGCCAAAGAAAGAATTAGGAAATAGTGAAATTCTATTGTCAAGTAATGTTGCTCGTTCTCATCAATCATATCATATAATGATTGTAAAGGTGCTTCCTTTTACCGGTGAGGCAAGCAAGCTCACATTCATTATATCTAATACTCATTTCAATTCTGTTCTGTATCAAACTGACCTACGATAGCACGACCAGCACGCGTACCTACCAGCCAGCAGTAGCATTCCGTAGCACACTCCCTACCAATAGCACCCTCCACCAGGCTAACCTAATATCTTCCTTGTTTATACAAATGAGCTTGTTGATTCAGTTTAAGTTGATCCATTGCAAAAAAAGAGTTGTATGGGAATTTCTCAATCAACGTCCAGCGGAACATACCAGAATCTTTATGTCCCCACGTCAGGCGCAGCTACCGTTTCTCACCGATTTAAGCAATGTTAAGAAGTGTCCCATTCCGTCACTTTCACCTTACACTTTATACCGATTTGACTCGTATTCGATAGGGGTGTAGTGGCCAAACATGGTTCCACCGGTCAGGCGCAGCTACCATTTCTTGCTGATCTCGGTCATATTTGATTTATAGGCCTCCCATTTTGCGCGCAAGGTCACTAGCATGAGCCATTTATCCCCTATGAAACTCAAGAATGCATTGGATGAATAATGCATTGAATTACTACCTCCATGAGGGGAAGCAGGAGGAAAGTAAAGGTAAGTACAGGTATGGAAAAACCAAAGTGAAACAACCACACTGCAGACCTCATTTTGGGTCATTGGGTCAGTAGTCCACATGCGTGGTAGCTCACGTAGCTAGAGATCCCCGAGGGTGAGACGAAGAAAGAACACAACCTTACGACGGAGGACTATAAATGCAGCAGCCACTAGCCTGTATAATTCATAGTCTTTTCCATAGTCACTTAAACCAGTCATTTAAGAAGGCTTCAACTGCTACAGAATGAGGTTGATTTGGAGACATTAACACACCTAGTGAATTGTGAATTTCATTTCCCGGTTTGCTGTTTACATCACTATAGAAATTCACATGATGGATTGCTTTATTCACCTACAGAATGAACCCAGATTGAACAGCCAGCCGCTTGATCTCTTGATCTTGACCTCCACTTTGCTTAATCCCGAGAGTTTAGTTCGAGATCTCGTTCGCCGTCCGGGTCATTATGCTGATGCCACCTACCTATCACGGACGGGTGCTAAAGGTCAACGGGTCGTGATAGGAAGGATAAGATCGAGCTGAAACGGTTTGCCTACGAATAATAGGGCAGAATCCGCCAATGCCAATGGGAGAACCGTTAGGATGAGTGATTCACGGAGCTGCTGCATCCCTGTTCGATGCATGCATCGGTAGCTTCTGCCCTGTTATTCTCCGGTCCACTATAGCCTCGTTGTTCTAAAAAGCTTCGTTCTGGTCTTTTTACTACGATGCCGTCTTTCCCGAGTTCAGATTGAACCTCTCCCTCCCTTTTCCCGTTCGTAGTTTGGTGGGAGGCTGTCTGTCAGTAAGGTGGGCCCCTCATTCTAAAAGGAAGGGTGGAACCACCATACATATAGGCTGTCGTTCGTTATTCGAATAGAAGGTTTCTTCCTTATATCTCTCTATGGCTATGCTACGGGAAAGGCTTGTTTCTTTCCTTCCGAAAAGTATCAGACCGGGATAGACGACTTTCTCTCTATGAATGCACCACCTTGCATACGAAGGAAGGGGCCGAATACCCCGTATCTTTGCTTGCTCGGGCGGGTATTGACCGAGAAGCCTGAGCTTGCTTGCATTACCAAGGAGGGGAGAGCCTGCCTTCGAACTCAGGGGCTATCTATACTCCTATATTCATTACGTTATTTCTCACCTGTAAAGAAAAGGTTCATATGCATCTAGAATTAGAGATGAATCACTTTCCCCTCCTCATTTGGTATGGTATTAATCCGAAAATCCATCTAATCATTATATTGGTTTATCTCTATGAGATGGGAGGTATAACATGCCTATCCTCATCAGACCTTCTATCCTTCATACCCATAACCAGGAACACCTTCGTAGACAAGGAAAGCATCAACCCTTTACCCTACCTTGCTTTCCAAACTCACTCACAGAAACAAGCCTAGCTATAAGAGCTAGAACCTAAAGCCCTGGAAGCCAATAAGAGGTCCTCTCCCGGTGGTCGAGCCATGCTTACGCCCGATGGCGGCCTTATCAGTGAATTTGGAATGAATTAACCGATCTTTATTACAGGAGCAGAACCAGACGCTTGGAATGAGCTTACAGTCTTATTGCTTGCTTTCTTTCATTTAAGTGATAGCGTCTTTCTTGCTTCTCTCTCCTTTCTTAACCAGAGAGATTGTGCTTATCTTTCTTATAAGATAGATCAGGTGAGTGCAATAAGCTGCCCTCTTGCTTGGTTGCGGGAATTAAGGAGCCTACTTCTTGCTTGCGAGCATGAATGAGCTATTAGACTCTATTTATTCCCTTCCTTGCCTACCGGATCCGAACTGCCTTGCTTAGAGTCCTCAAGTAGGCTGCCTCCCTGAGGATGCGCAAGCAGGCTCGACCGCTAGGGAGAGGACTATCTTTATCATAATGCATACTATAGAATCACTCCCGCAGCTCATGGCGGCTACAGTTGTAAGTCATAAGCTTCGCAGGCTTTAAGTTCGAGTGGAGCCTGACGGAGCTCGCCCCCATAGGCTTCTTTCTGGATTGAATAAAGCGGTATGCTTTTTTTCCTTTGCTTATGGATCGGGAGGGAGGATCAGAACTATAACTCTCACTCTATGGCTTCTGGATCGATCGCTAACGCTTCCTTCCCTACTTCCTTCTGCCTGCTGGTATCCCTTATCAAAGTAGTCTCCCTCGTTTGCAGTCGTATTCCCTCGCTTGGCAGCCTGACTAGACGCATGACAGAGCTTTCAGTCATCCATTGGAAGGGGGCAAGATGGTTATCCATTGCGATTGGTCCACACCTTCGACCAGCGGCTTCTTGCGACCTGCCCAACTCCCCTTGCTTCTTTTCTGGATTTCATTAAGATAAGAAGCTAGCTTACACTCGCTTTCTTCCTGTTCTTCCTTTCTTCCCTCCCGCTGCCCCCATCACTGGGAACGGTCAACATCTGGCTCTAGGTCTTTATATGGAAAGGATGCTACGTATTCTCAATATGGAAGGTATGCTTTTAGCAACGGCCCTCGAACGGGTGGATTTGCATAAACCGATCATGGACACGGAATGGGATCCGGATCTGCTACCCACGCCTCCGCAGGTGGTTATGGGTTCGCTCGGCCAGCTCGATTGACTAGGTAAAGGAGAACATGAGAAAGAACTGGATCGACTGCATCTCTATCTGTTACCGGCTCAGATGCTTCTGTGGGATGTGCGAAAAGGAAGTAGGAAGAGCCTGGAACCAAGACCGGGGCTGGGATGTGTGCGAGGAATAAGTAGGAAGACAGCGTCATGCTTGTTGGAACGCTAGGAGAGGGGATAAGAAGGTTTATTTCATCCACCCGGGAAAGGAGAAGGATGCGTAAGCAGGCTTGACCAACGGGAAAGGATGCGCAAGCAGGCTCGACTGATAAGGACCCTTTAGGGGGCTCGACTGATAAGGATGCGTAAGCAGGCTCGACTGATAAGGCCGCCATCACCTTTAGGTGCTCGACCATTTTTTGACTTATTTGAGGGGCAAATAAGTAAATTGAAGAGGATGCGTAAGCAGGCTCGACTGTTAAGGCCGCCATCACCTTTAGGTGCTCGACTGATAAGGCCGCCATCGAGAGGAGAGGAAAGAAGTACTATTGGGAATTTGATAAGTGGAGGTCTTGGTCGGCTCTTTTCCTGCTTCCGCATTGGGTGGGGATTAAGAAGTGCCATGTTCCCGCTCCGGCAAAGTCTTAAGCTGAAGGGGGCTTCCCCCATACCCGGAGAGGTTAGCTGTGAAGTTGGGTGATGGACATGAGGAGAAAGGTTCGTTCCAGCATCCGGTCGAGTAGGTTTCATCAAGGCTTTAGCCTACGAGTTGAGTCACTACCCGCCTCAAGGAGAGGAGTCAACCTGTAAGGTGGGGAGACAGATAGAAAGACGAAAGCGGAGATAGATGTTTGCTTCAATGAATTCTAGTAGGAAGGAAGCCGCAAGGCACTGGGGTCGGCCCTGGGATGATGACTCGATGAAAGAGACTTCATTGAGTCTCCCTCTCCACCTGTGGTGGGTTCTGCCGATGCTGTTTATCCGAGGGGAAGAGATTCAATGCTCAAACTCATCCTGGGCTCAAGACAGAATGAAACAAATCGACTCCTGCCCAACTATCCGACCGATAATGCTTTTCATCAATCTCCATTTGCTAAAGTCACCCGGCCGGAGAAAAGGAACGGTTTAGAGCGAACGGAAGTTATGGAGCAAAGCTTTCATGCCAAAACTAAATAAGTAATTAAGGTCCCGGAGGGGCTTGCGCTTCTGAGGGCAAGGAATGTAATCGCTTGTCCGCATCGGGCAAGGAATGAAGTCAGAAACCAATCGTGCTCTTGGGGAACTGGGCGGAACCAAATCTAAGCAAATAGGTGCGAGCAACACTCGGATCTAGGACGGGAAGTCGTACCGGAACAGCTGGGGATGATGTAAGTCTGTCTGATAGGCAGGGTTTGGCCAATCATTCAATTGTTTACTCGCCCCGATCGGAGCGCTAGCCAGCATTCTTTCATTCATCCATCTATCTATCTCCCTCAATTCTAGGCATTGTACCCCTACCCCTACAAGGGTTGATTGGCCAACTCCTCTTATATATGGATTACCTTCCCTGATCGTGTGTTCTTTCCCTGCACCCCCACCCAAGCGGATAGACAAATGAGGGCTGCTTCTCTAGCTTCTCTGGCGGCTTCTACAGCTTGTCCAGCTTGTCTGGCTTGTCCGGCTCATCTCCTTATCCCTATTGATCTTCCTTGCCCTCAGAAGCGCAAGCCCCTCCGGGACCTTCTATTGGTTGAGATCGGATTTCTTCTATTTTGATGATATGACTCTTCCGATTCGGGGAAGAGGGTAGGGGTACTGCTCAGATGATCAATTCCTGAGTTCCGAATTATCACTTTTGAATTGACCAGAGATCCAATAGCTAGCCGGTCATTTTACTACTTAAAGGGTGGGTGCCTATACAGATGGCCAATTTGCTAGTGGAAGGGTGGCCCGTTAGAAATTATACGCCTTGAAGTGGTAATTGTTAGAGTGGATAGGTGGCGTATGAAAGGCAAGACCTATCTATCGGACCTTACCTGGATGGGAAATTTCACTCTGTGAACCCGGCCTTATAGGGTGATCTTCTATCTCCCTTATCTCGACCTTGACACCTACCTACCTGATATGATCTTATCTTTTGCGACCTGACGATGAAGGAAGAACTTGAAGGCTTGCTTTGACGCTAGACGAACCCGGCTGCTGCTTGCTGGTCGAATCAACTCCTGGCTGGTCCAAGAAAGAATCGGCGGGCTGGTTAGCTGGTTAGCTTGCTGGATGGCTGGATGGGGGGCTTTAGGAGCTGGCCGTGGAGAAGGAAGGGGAACACTAATACGTTTACCTTAGAAGAAAGAATTCTATGCTCATTTTAGCACGCTGAAAACACTCTTTTGACCTTATATGATATTGTAGTTCACAGGCCCAGACTCACTGCTCTTTCTATACTAACCTTCACCACATGCACAAAAGAATAGATGTCCCATAACTCCAAAAAAGACTATTGCATGCGGAAAAAACTATGTGCAAGGGAGGTTATTTTAGCCATAACATATTCACCCATTGACCCAGAGGAGAGTGGGACAAGGGGAATGCTGGGGCCTTGAGATAGCGGTTATGATTGTTACGTGATATGGGTAATGATGGATCAGTGGTAACTTGCTCTCCCGGAATACTCATAATTTGTCACTTGGCTCCCCAGGATCCTCATCATTTGTCTGCCCGGTGGGCCGGATCCCAAAAACTATGTGTGTAGGATCAAGTGAATCGATCAAATTAATAAGTTGGTTGCTTGGGCCCCACCCATCCCAATGTTGGCAGTTGCAGATGGAACTGAAAGCATGCATGATGGATGCGCGGGGCGTGGAAGCATGGATCTCCTTTAAGGGAATGTATGCAGGGATGTGGTAGGAGTTGGCTCTATAACCAGGGAGGCTATATGGAACAACCATTCTTGTCTATCTTAACCGGGGGAGTTGGTAGTTGATCGGGTCGTCGTGAGCTGAGAGAATGATGGGGGACGTGAGCTGGAAACTTATCGGGCCATGAGATGAAATCAAGTAATAGAGCTAATTATTCTTAAAGTGAATGAAGGGTTATATTTATTATCCCTCAATGGGTATTGAAAGATTATATGTCTATTGGGTTGTATTTCCTCTCCTCTCCTCTCGATGGCGGCCTTAACAGTCGAGCACCTAAAGGTGATGGCGGCCTTATCAGTCGAGCATGCTAACGCATCCTCTCCTCTCCCTTATGGTCGAGCCCCCTAAAGGGTCCTTATCAGTCGAGCACCTAAAGGTCCTTATGGTCGAGCACCTAAAGGTCCTTATCAGTCGAGCACCTAAAGGTTAGGGTTTACTTATTGCCCCTCTCAAATAAGTAACCAAAACAGTCGAGCCTGCTTACGCATCCTTATCAGTCGAGCCCCCTGTCGGGTCCTTGCCCTCAGAGTATTGGGAGTGATATAAATTCAAGTATAAAGAAAGCTAAGCATCGATGCATAACCACTTGGATTGATACCTTACTCAAATTACCTGACATATAAACCTGGTATTACCTCCAGCGAGTACCAGAGAATGCATGTACACACATCTGGATTGACTAGCGGGGAGATTGACCGTCGACTGGCTCTGGGCGACCACTTACTATAAACCGTATAGTAATAACACCTCCTGGGAATGAAACTGGATATCATGCCCCAATGTCTGTGCCTTACTCATCACTCGGCCCCGTCCCGTCGTACCGTCTGTACCGTCCATAGTACAACCTCTCCGTCAAGATGTAGGCTATCAAGCAATCAATCACTATCAAGATTATGGGCTGGAGGAGCTTTCTATAAGGCTCGAATAACTATATACATTCAGGCAGTCGTGCTTTGAGCTGGAAGGATAGATCATAAGGAAGATCAGAAGGAAGGCTGCTGACACACTACAATTTCTAGTTATGCAAACGAAATACCTATAGGAAGTTCTGTGTTTTAGGGAATTTCTTGTTCAAACGATATTGCCGCTTGCCTTTTAAGACAGATCTTGCTTACTTACGCTAAACAGCCCTAAGGAGGTAGGTTAGGTTATAACCGATAGGACACAGGAGAACTACCTGCTGATCGATTGCTTGCTGGTTGGTCGAATCACCGGGGCTTGCTTGCTAGATGTGTATGTATGTGTGGGGGAGGTTTTCCACCGAACGAGAATATTTCTTAACGCTTTCTTCCTTGCCCTCAGAAGCGCAAGCCCCTCCGGGACCTTACTATCTGCCTGTCAGTAGCCTCTGCCTCCTTGCCTCCTTGAGGGAATGCTGAATGCTGGGAACCAACCCTTACAATTGCTGCTATTATATATGTCATTATGCATTTCAATTGCCCTACCTTTTGGTTTTGGGTGGGGGTCATTAGCCTCTGCCTCCTTGCCTCCTTGATTGAATGCTGAATGCATGTTCCAACCCTTCAACTACCTCTCCCCCTTGTCGAGAGTTCGACAGGCTCACCCCCACCCAATAACGCGGAGGTTTGAACATCTTTCCCTACGAGATAGGCCATTTGACCGTGGCGGAGGTTAGGGAAGTTTGACCTCCTACATGCATAATGACATACGGGCCTTTAGTTCTTCAAGTTCCTCACCATCGGAATGGTGAGCCCCTATCGGTCCTCTCCTCTCCTCTCGATGGCGGCCTTAACAGTCGAGCACCTAAAGGTCCTTATGGTCGAGCCCCCTAAAGGGTCCTTATCAGTCGAGCCCCCTAAAGGGTCCTTATCAGTCGAGCCGATGGCGGCCTTATTAGTCGAGCGTGCTACGCACCCTGTCGGTCCTCTCTTTTGGGGCAGGGGGTGCTTATTTGGTGAGGGGCCCCAAAAGAGAGTTGTTCCTATCCTCACACGACAGGCTCACCCTTGGCGGAGGTTTCAGCAGGCTTCCCTACGAGATTGGCCATTTGACCGTGGCGGAGGTTTTGGAATATTGAGCAACGCCCCCACCCAAAACCAAAAGGTAGGGCAATTGAAATGCATAATGACATATATAAAGAATTACCAGCGACCGAAAGCGCTTTCGGCTACTAGAGATAGAATAAGTCAAAGCGTAATTACATATATAATAGCAACATTGTCTGCTAAAGCGTAATTACATATATAATAGCAGCCGATGCTGCTTGATATTATAGCGCGTCATTACGCTTTCTTTTCTTTCTTTGGGGGCTATATTGCTCAAGGCTGTGTCGTACCTGCCTCGCCGATTAGCGATATCTGTTTGGGGTCATTGGGGTATTACCTTATAGTAAAGGATACTGGGCTCACCTCGAGGGTGCCATACATCGCTGTCACTTAGGAGTGAACCGTTCCCAATCGCACTCGTGCTTCGTCGGGTTAGTAATTACGCCCTAGCAGATCATGCATATATTATATATGTCATTATGCATTGAGATCAATTTCTTTCACTTCCCCCCATACGCCCACTTTCATTCTTGAAATTCCCACCTTCTTGGGCCAGTTCAAACCTTTCTATCCTCTTTAGACGCCCAGTTCTGTTACTTCATTTCCCCACTTAAATAAAGTAAGGTCAGGGGAAGGCAGCACTTGACTTGGTCAACGCCCAGTCTTGTTACTTCATTTACCACCATTTAAGGGAAGGAAGGTCTTACGTGTGAGCGGGTACTTAGCTTCCTTACGCTGACTGGGCGGTTACCCTACTGGGCGTACTTACTGTGCCTTAGGCATGCATACTGGGTGGTTTCTTTACTTGGCGGGTTCCTTACACGTACTGGGTGTACTTGGTGGACTGTTCGTACTTGGCGGACTGTGGGGTGCCTTACGCGGACTGGGACAGGGCGGACAGTTAGCTCTAGGCTCAAGGTGAAAGGCGACTTCTGTTGAATGATTCGTTGAGCCAGCCCCTCAAAGAATACTCTATCTGGCCCCTCCCACTCTGTTGTGTATGATCTGAAATTGTGAATCGACGTATATTTAAGCGCTGTAGTAACTCGCTCTTGGTGTGAAATCGCTATGACTCACTAACAGTATAATTCGTTCCCGTACCGGGTTTCATACCGTCGTCAACCTTGCCCCGTCCCGTGGTATGGGTAAGTTATCCTCTCGGTAGATGGCTGTCATTCGTCCGTCCGTTGTACCACCCTTCTCGAAAGACTGTCCATCAATAAAAGAAATCCTGTCTGTTTGGCCATCCCGCTCCTGAAACTCCTTCCTTATCTCTCGGTGGGCCGAATCCTAATCATCCAGCTCCATCCAACACCTCCTCCCTCATCGCTTGGTTGGCTCTTGGTTTGGGGAAGCAGCAGACTCCTAAAGAAATCCAAATCAAAATCTCAATGGCTATGACTGGCGTATGATCCTCAACTGGTAAATTGTATGTAACAAGCTATAGTAACTCGCTCTTGATGTGAAGGTATCGCTCCCAGTCCCATGCACCTGTCGTTCACGGCACATAGAACCCATTCAAAGAAAGAAACCAACCGTTCATTCACTGCACGAAGCCGTGTCACTGCCTGCACAAGCTGTGTCACTGAAACCATTTACTGAAGCTGTTCACCCGCTGCACATAGAATCCCACCACGATCTAGTCAACTCATTCTAGCAACACGTCTATCCCTCCCCTGTAATCCATCCCCGTTTCCAGCCAGACAGTTTGAACCTAGCCATCGAAGAATGTTCGGAGCGGAGAGAAAGACGTACCCCCCCCCCCTGCTGTGGGACAAGGTTAAATGCATCCAGACCCTTCATTTAGTGTCTGTAGTGGGTTCAGGGATTGGATCTTCTTGATAACAAAGTTTGTGGGCCTGAAAAAGAAAAACTGGCACGCTGCCCGTTGAAAGAGGCTACTGTTTCAAAGAGAAAAGGGGTTGGATGACTAGAGGCAAGGAAGGATGATACCCTACCTACCGTTGGGGATAGAGCTTTGACTCATTTTGATTGTTCCACCCACCCGTAGCATTAGAAACAGGGGTAGCTGCTAGAGCACAGTAAGCAGAGGTGGTATAAGTGGCTGGCAGTAGCTTATCCAGCAGCAGTGGGTTATTGTAATAAGGATTCTGCTGATCCAGAAGCAGTAGTTTATCCAGTTGATACGTCCTTCAGTCCTCTCTTTTGTTTAGGGCCCCTCACCAAATAAGCACCCCCTGCCCCAAAAGAGAGGACCGACAGGGTGCGTAGCACGCTCGACTAATAAGGCCGCCATCGGCTCGACTGATAAGGACCCTT
>Ga0115845_100145_pt1 | contig 13805 bp, 10 predicted proteins | sample InSIn1SAF170_2_FD_83859 | JGI IMG/M metagenome (GOLD analysis project Ga0115845, IMG submission 83859) | reverse complement strand
TAGAATGCGTCACAGCTGCGGTGGTGGTGGAATTGGTAGACACGCTACCTTGAGGTGGTAGTGCTTTCGGGCGTGGGGGTTCAAGTCCCCCCTTCCGCACCAACTTATGAATCCAGAAGATTAAGTTGGTGTATGCAGCAAATTCTGTTGATGCGGGATGGAGCAGTCTGGTAGCTCGTCGGGCTCATAACCCGAAGGTCGTTGGTTCAAATCCAGCTCCCGCTACCAATCTTATTTTAGATGCAAACTAAAATAAGCAGTTTAAGTGATTAAATTGAATAATTTTTGCGTTTTGTTGCGGGATGGAGCAGTCTGGTAGCTCGTCGGGCTCATAACCCGAAGGTCGTTGGTTCAAATCCAGCTCCCGCTACCAATTTGATTTAGGTGCAACTAAATCAGAGCAAGTACGAAGTATTTAGATTGAAAAATAGTTCATATTTGTATATAATTTTTGCACGTTGATGCGGGATGGAGCAGTCTGGTAGCTCGTCGGGCTCATAACCCGAAGGTCGTTGGTTCAAATCCAGCTCCCGCTACCAAGTTTCTAAAAAGAGGCTCACAACAAGGTGGGCCTTTTTGCACAGTGGATATTAATTTTCTGTGCAATAATTGGGGCGATTACGCCCTTTTTTATTGGCTATCGTGTAGTGTCGATGTGAGCCGGATACGGTGAAAGTCAAAGTGTCATGTTCCACTACTACTATAGTTTGTATTGGCTTGTAGTGGTCTGTTTCGGCCATTGAATCGCACAAAAATGACGAGAGTAAATGAAGCTATCAAATAAAACTCAAGCACTCCAAGACTTAATTGCTCCTGCAGTGCAAGCCTGTGGTGTTGATCTTTGGGGGATTGAATTTCTTCCTCAAGGAAAACGTTCTTTATTACGCATTTATATCGACAAAGCGGTCGACGAGAATGCAGAACCCATCATCAATGAAGATGGTGAAGAAGAGCAGGGCCGTGGCATCGGCGTACAAGACTGTGTACGCGTGACTCAGCAAGTTGGCGCAATGATGGATGTCCATGATCCAATTTCAGGTGAATATGCACTTGAAGTGTCATCTCCGGGTTGGGATCGTCCATTTTTCCAACTTGAACAATTACCTGCATATATTGGTCAACAGATCGCTTTTCGTTTGATCAGTGCGGTCGATAACCGTCGTAAATTCCAAGCTAAATTGGTTGCTGTAGATCTTGAAGCTGAAATGATTCAAGTCGAAGTGGAAAAGCAACAGGTGCTTGAAATCGATAGTAATAATATTGATAAAGCCAATTTGGTCTATCAAGATTAATTCATTTAATAAATAAGAATCTGAACGAATAGGTGGCTTATGGCACGTGAAATTCTTACCGTAGTTGAAACGGTTAGTAATGAAAAAGGTGTACCTCGTGAAGCGATTTTCGAAGCCTTAGAACAAGCGCTTGTTGCTGCGACTAAAAAGAAATTTTACGAAGGAACAAACTCTGAAGAAGCTCAGCTTCGTGTAGAGATTGATCGTAAAACGGGTGAATACAGTACTTTCCGTCAATGGGAAGTGGTTGCAGATGAAGATCATGAGATGCCAGCATGTCAAGATGCGATTTCTGATGTTGATCCTGCACAATGGTCGATTGGTGATATTCGTGAGCTTGAAGTGCCTTCAATTGACTTCGGTCGTATTGCGGCGCAAATTGCAAAACAAGTGATTGTTCAAAAGATTCGCGAAGCTGAACGTGCGCTGATTGCAGATGCCTACGAGTCTAAAGTGGGTGAGTTGATCTACGGTGAAGTTAAAAAGCAAACTAAAGATGGCTTTATCATTGACTTAGGTGACAATGCTGAAGCATATCTTGCACGTGAAGAAATGATTGCAAAAGAAATTTTGCGTCCGAAGCAACGTGTAAATGCGATTTTGTTCAATGTGAACCGTGAAGGCCGTGGTGCACAACTACAATTGTCACGTGCCAAGCCTGAAATGCTCATCGCTTTGATGAAGAAAGAAATTCCTGAAATTTCTGAAGAAATCATTGAGATTAAAGCGGCAGCGCGTCAACCTGGTGTTCGTGCTAAAATTGCTGTGAAAACCAATGATCATCGTATTGATCCAGTGGGTGCATGTATTGGTATGCGTGGCACACGTATCCAAGCAGTTCAGCAAGAATTGAACGGTGAGCGTATTGATGTTGTTGTATGGTCTGATGATCCTGCGCAGTACATTGCGAGTGCTTTAGAGCCAGCAGATGTATCGGGTATTGTGATTGATGAAGAAGAACGTACAGCGGACATTATTTTTGCAACCAGCGATCAATTGGCGCGTGCGATTGGTTCACAAGGTCAAAACGTACGTTTAGCCTCTGAACTTACAGGCTACAAACTCAACATGATGCTTGAAGATGAGTATCATGCTCGTCAGCAAAATGAAGCACAACAATACTTAGACCTATTTGTATCGCGTCTAGATATTGAAGAAGATTTGGCAATGGCATTGGTTGAAATGGGCTTTACTTCTTTAGAAGAGATTGCTTATGTTCCAGCTGAAACATTTGACGAAATCGAGCTAGATGCTGAAGTTGTTGAATTACTTCAAAGTCGTGCCAAAGAAGTTGCATTGGCTGATGCATTACAGCAGCAAGAAAACATCCAAGATCCAAGCGCGGAACTCGTTGCAATGGAAGGGATGACGCAAGAGATTGCTTATGCACTTGCAGCACGTGGTGTCATCACAATTGATGACTTGGCTGACCAAGCGACTGACGATATTGCTGATATTGAAAGTCTAGGTACAGAGAAAGCAGGTCAACTTATTATGAAAGCGCGCGAATCATGGTTTAACTAGGAGATCTACATGACGGATAAGACGATACAAGAGTTAGCTCTCAGTGTGAACCGCCCTGTTGAGAAGCTCCTAGAGCAGGTTCGTGATGCTGGTTTACCACAGCGTAAATCGGACGATATAATCTCTACTGAACAACAAGATGCCCTCGTGCACCATTTGAAGAAAATTCATGGTCAAAACGATGGTCAGGCAGGAAAAATCACGTTGAAACGTAAAACGACCAGTACCGCTAAAGTGGCGAGTACTTCAGGTAAGGCAAAAACGATTAATGTAGAAGTTCGCAAGAAACATACATTTACCAAGCCAGATCCAGAACAAATTAAAGCGGAAGCTTTGGCAAAAGCGCAAGCTGAGCAACAAGCTCGTGCGAACGTTCAAGCTATGGTTGAACCTAAAGCTGAAACTCCAGCAGTAAATAAAGCGGCTGCAAACTTTGAAGCAATGCGTGCTGCTGCAAAGCAAGAAACGACCAAGCAAGAAGTTGCGAAAGCTGCGGTAGTTGTGAAGCGTAAATCAAACAATAAGCCTGTGGTTAAAGCACAAGTTAAAGTTGTTGAAACACCTGAACAGAAAAAAGCACGTGAAGCTCAAGCCGCTCAATTAAAAGCGACCGAAGAAGCAGCACGTCGTAAGGCAGCTGAAGAAGCGCAGCAGCGTACACTTGAACAAATGCGTCAAATGGCATCTAAGTATTCAAACGAAGATGCAACTGCGACCATTCGTGTAGTGGATGATTCTCCACTTGCTGCGGGTCTAGTTGGCCAAGCATATGAAGACTCATTTGCGAAAGAAGACCGCGAAATCAAACGTGGTACCAATACGCCAGCTACACGTGCACCGAAGAAAGGTGGTCGTCGTGGTGAAGAGCAATCTTTCCGTGATAACTCGCATAAACGTGGTTTAAAAACAAGCTCTGCAAACAAGCATGGCTTTGAAAAACCGGTTAAAAAGCAAGTTTATGATGTTGAAATTGGTTCAACCATTGTTGTTGCTGACTTGGCTGCGAAAATGGCAGTTAAGGTACGTGAAGTAATTAAGTCACTCATGAAAATGGGTGAGCTTGTGACTCAGAACCAAGCGATTGATCAAGAAATTGCGGCATTAATCGTAGAAGAAATGGGCCATAACCCAGTTCTTGTATCGGATACACAAGCTGAAGATAACTTACTGGAAGCAGCAGAAGAAGCACGTGGCGCTCAAACGACTCGTCCTCCTGTTGTGACTATCATGGGCCACGTTGACCATGGTAAGACATCGTTACTTGACCGCATTCGTCGTGCTAAAGTGGCACAAGGCGAAGCAGGTGGTATTACACAGCATATCGGTGCTTACCACGTTACAACGGACAAGGGTATCATTACTTTCCTAGATACTCCGGGACACGCAGCATTTACTGCAATGCGTTCACGTGGTGCGAAAGCAACAGACATCGTGGTGTTGGTTGTTGCAGCGGATGATGGTGTAATGCCACAAACAGCTGAAGCGATTGATCACGCACGTGCTGCAGGTACGCCGATTATTGTTGCAATCAACAAGATGGATAAAGAATCTGCTGATCCAGATCGCGTATTGAATGAATTAACTGTGAAAGAAATCGTGCCTGAACAATGGGGCGGTGACGTTCCTGTTGCAATGGTTTCAGCACATACAGGTCAAGGTATTGATGAACTTCTAGATATTATTTCAATCCAAGCTGAATTACTTGAGTTGAAAGCATCTGAAGAAGGTGCTGCTCAAGGTGTCGTGATCGAAGCACGTGTAGACAACAGCCGTGGTGCGGTAACGTCTATCCTTGTTCAAAACGGTACATTGAAAGTAGGTGACCTTGTTCTTGCCGGTGCATCTTACGGTCGCGTACGTGCGATGACAGATGAAAACGGTAAACGTATTCAGTCTGCAGGTCCTTCAATTCCAGTTGAAATTTTAGGTCTACCTGAAGCGCCAATGGCGGGTGATGAAGTTCTTGTTGTGAATGACGAGAAAAAAGCACGTGAAGTTGCCGATGCGCGTATGGATCGTGAACGTCAAAAACGTCTTGAGCGTCAAAGCGCAATGCGTCTTGAAAATATCATGGCGTCTATGGGCAAGAAAGATGTGCCTATCGTCAATGTGGTATTGAAAACTGATGTACGTGGTACATTGGAAGCATTACACGTTGCTCTTGCTGACCTTGCAACAGACGAAGTTAAAGTTCGTGTTATTGGCTCAGGTGTTGGTGCGATCACCGAATCTGACGTAACACTAGCTGAATCTTCTGAAGCGGTACTTCTTGGCTTTAACGTACGTGCGGATAATGCAGCGCGTCAAAAAGCGGATGCTGACGGTATCGATATTCGTTACTACTCAATCATCTATCAATTGATTGATGATGTGAAAGCAGCGATGAGTGGTAAACTTGCGCCTGAACACCGTGAAACAATTCTGGGTGTGGCTGAAGTACGTGAAGTGTTCCACTCAAGTAAGTTTGGTGCAGCAGCAGGCTGTATGGTACTTGAGGGTATGTTACACCGTAATAAACCGATTCGTGTCCTTCGTGATGACGTGGTTGTGTTCCAAGGTGAGCTTGAGTCACTTCGTCGCTATAAAGAAGTGGTTGAAGAAGTTCGCGCAGGTATGGAATGTGGTCTTGCGGTTAAAGGTTATAAAGACATCAAAGAAAAAGACAAGATCGAAGTCTATGATGTTCAATTGATCAAACGGAGTCTTTAATGGCGGGTAGTCAACGTCTTAAGCGCATGGCGGATACAGTGCAACGTGAGTTGTCTGAACTAATTCGCCAAGAGTTGAAAGATCCACGCTTAGGTGGTCTCGTGACCATCTCTGCGGTGAAGGTTAGTCCAGACTTAGGTTATGCTGAAGTATATGTGACTGTGATGGGCCGTGAGCTTGGCGATGAGCAAAGTGAAGCAGCCAATAAAGAAACGCTAGATGTGCTGAACAAAGCATCTGGTTTCTTGCGTCACGAACTCGGCCGTCGTATTAAGACACGTATTACACCGCGTTTGCGTTTCCATTACGATAAAACCAATGCATATGGTAACTATATGTTTGGCCTGATTGCTGAAGCAGTAAAGGATTTACCCGCTGACGAAGCAAACAAAGATGATGAATAATTCAGTCTAACTGAATCAAAAAGCCACCTTCGGGTGGCTTTTTTTTGTCTATCAGAATCAATGAATGTTTATCTATCATGTTTGAGCTTTTGCAATGTAAGCAAGATCATATGGGATACGATGCTTTTTTTTGCTCTACACCAAATCATCATTAGATTTTTTTTCGTAGCGACGTAAATTACGACGTTGGCGTTGCCACGGTAATGGACGATCTAAGGTTTCAGGCACATTGCCACTCATCGAACGTAAACGTAAATGTAGTGCTGCCTGCGCCATTAAATTGGCAGAAACAGGTGCGGTAATAAATGCAAATAGGGTGATTAATACTTCTGGAAAGCCAAATCGTCCTTCAAATGCCGCATAAATAATGGCTGCAATTAAGAAACTTCCCAGTCCTAAAGTGCTGGATTTTGTAGGGGCATGCAGTCGCATAAATAAGTCGGGCAGGCGAACCATGCCGATGCCGCCCACTAACATGAAAAATGCGCCAATGATTAAAAAGAATGACACTAAAATTTCCATGAGTAATTGCATGTTCATTCTCCTTAATTAATGACATGACCACTGGTAAAATAACGCGCCAGTGCTGCAGTAGACACAAAGCCTAGCATCGCCACCAATAATGCACCTTCAAATAAGGAGGTGGTGCTCCAATAGATACCCAGAACTACCACCAAGCAGGTTGCATTTAAAAATAATGTATCTAAGGCCAGCAGACGGTCCACAATAGAAGGGCCAATAATCAGACGGTATAAGCACAACAACATGGAAAGTGTAATCGCAACCATGCAGATTCCAAGTGCATAAGGCAGAATCATCATTGCTTTTCTCCTGACTGCGCATCAAAAAATTTCAATCAGTGGTTTTTCATAACGATTTTTGATGTCTTGAATATCTACACTTTCATCTGTAGTGTTTAAGGCATGTACCAAAATATCACCACGATCTTGGTCAATACCAGCCGTGACCGTGCCTGGTGTGGTGGTAATGATCATCGCCAAAATACTGTTGACCTGTTCGTGCTGTGTTTCGAGAGGGACACGGAACCATTTTGGCTGCATGCGATCTGTCGGGCCAAGTACCAGTTTAGCCACACGAATATTAGAAATCATAATATCCCAGACCACCACAAAGAATAGGCGACTGGCTGCAGTCCAATTGATGTCTGGTGTACGCGTGATAAAGGGCTGGATCAATTTAGGAATTAGTAGTGCTAAGACTAGTGCCATCAATAGATTACCTGCAGAAACACTATGCGCCAACATCAGCCAACTCAGTGCCACCAATACAGATACAAATGGGTGGGGCAGCAGGTTGTCCCAAAACGAAGTTTTCGATGTCGTTTTTTGCATGTTTAGGGCTCCGCAGGTTTGAGTTGAGTATCGCTAGGTTGCTGCGCTTCCTCACGATTTTGCTGTTGAATCTGACGTTGTTTATAGTCAGAAATATGCTCGCCTTCCAAGGTATTTGGATGAATCACGTATGGAATTAAATGTGCATTGGCATCGATTGCTTCGCCACCGTACTTGGTTTCAGGTAAGTACAATGGATCATAAGGTTGTACGCTAATCACATTTGTAGCACGGTCTTTTTTCAGAATCAGAGCTTCATAGGCCGCATTATGTTGAATTTGCTGTGCAGTGTTCAGCATATATTGCTGAATTGGATTAGCAAATACTACGTACAGTACCAAACCCGTCAAAAGTAAATAAATGACACGGTCATTTCGGGGCGGAGCAATTGCAGGCAATCTCTGATATTCATCATAGGCTTCAGTGCGTATATCATCTTCAGGTTTGGTCGCGCGCCAAAATAAAATAAAGCCGACACGGGTGAACGCAATAATACTAAGCAAGCTGACCAAGAGAATGATGCCAATAATCCAGCCTTGATGTGCCATATTGGCAGAGGCTTGCAAAATAAAGACCTTGCCCAAAAATCCACTAAATGGTGGTAAGCCCGCCATCATTAATGCAATCATGAAGTACGTGATAGCCAGTATTTTATGTTGCTTCATTTGCGGGGCAATGTTGAAGTGATCTTTAAATGCGCCACGTTGAGAGGTAATCCAACCGCACAGCAAATAGAAAGCCGCTGCAATTAAGGTACTGTGTACCAAGTAATACAGTGCCGCCGCCCATGCCAAGGTATTGAACAGGGAAATGGCGATTAAAATCGTGCCGACAGAAGACAAAATCATAAAGCCAATGAAACGACGTAAGCGTTCCGCACCCATCGCGCCAATCACACCATAGACTGAGGTAATTAAACCAATCGGCAATAAAATGTATTGCAGGATTTCACGGCTAATTACATCGTCAAATACGGTGCCATTAACACGTAAAATGGCATAAATACCGACTTTGGTCATGATGGTGAACAGAGCCGCCACAGGAGTGGTCGCGACCGCATAGGTTTTCGGTAGCCAAAAACCGACAGGAAGCATGGCAGCTTTAATACCAAAGACCACAAATAACAGTAAGCCACCTGCCACCGCAATTTTATGTGCATCAGCATCGAGTAGGGGAATTAGACGCGCCACATCGGTCATGTTTAAACTGCCGACACTGCCGTAAATCATCCCCAAGCCAATCAGGAAAAGGGCAGAGGCTAATAGGTTGATGGTGACGTAATGAATCCCGAGTTGAAAACGTGCTTTGCCTTGACCGTGCAATAACAGCACATACGAAGCTAGCAGTAATACCTCAAAGAATACGAACAGGTTAAATAAGTCACCTGTGAGGAATGCACCGCAAAGTCCCATGAGCAGGAAATGCACCATGGTGTGAAAATAGCGACCACGCTCATCCCATTTCTTGCTGGAAAACCAGAGCAATGGCAAGGCAAGTGAATAAGTCAATACCAACATGAGGGCAGACAATTGATCTAGCACCAAAACAATGCCAAATGGTGCGGCCCATTCGCTCAAGTTATAAACAATAATTTGTCCGCTGCTGACTTGGATTAAATAGCTGATCGCAGTGATTAAACCGAGCGTGGCAGAGATCTGACTAATACCACGACGCCATGGCTGACGCCAGTCATGTGAGAGTGAACCAAAGCCCGGATTACCTAATAGCACCAAAATAAATGCGGTAAAGGTTGGAATTAAGATGCTAAAGATAGGTGAATGCTGTAGCCAAAATTGGAGGAAATCAGTCATTATGGCTCATCCTCACGTGGGTCAAGCAGTGGATGTTCTTCTTTGGCATCGACGTGGTCTGTCCCTGTTTCATAACGGCTACGCAACGCCAATTGCACAATAAATGCAATGGTGGCAAAGCCAATCACAATTGCAGTTAACACCAAGGCTTGCGGTAATGGGTCAGAGACTTTCGCGGCTTCAGTCAAAATTGCAGGCGCATTGGTCTGAATACGCCCCATACTAAATAAGAAAATATTGACTGCATAACCAATCATCGCTAAACCCAAAACAACAGGAAAGGTACGGGCACGTAAAATTAAATAAATCCCTGTCGCGACTAACATCCCAATGGCAGACGCAATTAAAAACTCGATACTAATCATTGCATTATTCCTTTGGAAGTGGGCCAGACATGCCTGAGTGACGTGAATCGCCCAAGACCGAAATCATCAACATAACCGCGCCAACCACTGTGACATACACGCCCACATCAAATAAGGCGGCTGAAGCGAGGTGCATTTCACCAATGATTGGAGGATTGACATAAATATGTGCGCTAGTGAGGAAAGGACGTCCCCAGAACCATGCGGCAAGACCTGTCAGACCTGCAATGCTTAAACCCACACCAATCCAAATCTCGTATAAACGTCCAGATTTGGCTTTGAGCATTTGTTCGGTCTGGTCTTGACCAAGCGCAATGTATTGGATGATTAGTGCCATTGCGGTAATTAAACCAGCAATAAAGCCTCCACCCGGTAAGTTATGACCGCGCAAGAAAATATACAGACTGATCACAAGGGCGATAGGTAAAATCCATGAGGCGGTAATACGCAGCATCAACGGTGAAGGATTAAAGCGGTAGGTTAAACCTTGCGTCATGATAGTGCCGTGCGCACGCATACCATCCATTAAACAGAGCGTACCAATCGCGGCAATGCCCAAGACGGCAATTTCACCAAAGGTATCGAAAACACGGAAGTCTACCAAAATGACGTTGACCACGTTGGTTCCGCCACCGAGAGGAATGGATTGCTGATTAAAGAACCATGAAATTGAATTATGGTCGCGGGTTATCACCAGCCATGCAATCCAGCCGATACCAATGCCGCCACCAATCGCAATCAAGGCATCTCGCCAGCGACGTGAGCGGCTTGATTCATAAGGGGTTAATTGTGGGAGCAGGGAGAGACTCATCAGCAATAAAACAGTGGTGACGACATCAACCGTGATTTGGGTTTGTGCCAAGTCAGGTGCAGACAGTCCGACAAATATCATGGTGACAACCAAGCCAACTGCACCGCTGATTAAGACAGCTTTGATGCGCTCATGGTGGAACCACAGCATCATCCAACAGGCAGAGAACAGCAATAACCATAAAACAATGGCAATTATAGGTGCATGTGTGAGTTCGCGTGTACCAGTTGTTAAGCCCTGATTGAATAATGGTAGGGCGACTATGAATACTGTAAAGACAATGATCCACACCAAATAGCTTTGCAGTGAACCATTTTCAGTTTTACGTTTAATTTTGCGAGAAACTTGTAGTAAATGTTTTAAGAATAATTGAAACAGCAGTTTGCCTTGGAATTGACCTAAATGTGGATCGAGGTCAATTTCACGGATTTTTCCACCTTTGGCGAGCGAGAAATAGAAGATGATCCCGCCAAGCAAAGCAATTGCACTCATTAGCAAGGGAAGGTTAAAGCCATGCCAAATTGCTAAATGTGTGCCTTCAAACTGTAACAGTTGGGTACTGGCACGAGTTGTGCTATTGACAATATGCTCGACCAATAAGGCAGGCATCAAGCCGACTAAAATACATAAAACCGCCAATAAAGTTGCGGGTGCACGCATGCCAAACGGGGGTTCGTGAGCTTCTTTATTGGGTACATTTTTACCAATAGGACCGTCAAAGAAAACGCCGTGTACCAAACGTATTGAATAGGCCACTGCAAAAATACCAGCCAGTGTGGCAACAATTGCAGAAACCCACAGTACAGGGCCAGATAAGTTTGCTACCAGTTCGGTAAAGAACATTTCTTTAGACAAAAAGCCGTTGGTCAACGGTACGCCAGCCATAGAAGCCGCGGTAATCATGGTGAGGGTAGCGGTAAAGGGTAGCAGTTGCCATAAGCCACTAAGTTTACGTAAATCACGTGTGCCTGATTCGTGGTCGATAATTCCCGCAATCATAAACAGTGCCGCTTTAAAGGTGGCGTGGTTGATGATATGGAAAATGGCTGCAGCCACTGCCAACGGTGAACCAATGCCCAGTAAACACATGATCAGACCTAAATGACTGATGGTGGAATATGCCAATAAGCCTTTTAAATCTTCTTTGAAAATGGCAAAGAATGCTGCCATACAGAGCGTAAACAGACCAATAAAGGTGACTAGGTTGTGATATAACGCTGCGCCTGCAAAAATTGGCAATAAGCGCGCCAGCAAGAAAATCCCTGCTTTGACCATGGTTGCCGAATGCAGATAGGCAGAAACAGGCGTGGGAGCAGCCATGGCATTCGGTAGCCAGAAGTGAAACGGAAATTGCGCACTTTTGGTAAAAGCACCGAGTAAAATCAGCAGCAACGTAGGAACAAATAACGCATGACTTTGAATCTGCGCTGTCATCGTCAAGATTTGATCAATCTCGTAGGTACCTGTGATTTGGCCGAGCAAGATGAAACCACCCAGCATGGCTAATCCGCCCATACCCGTAATGGTCAATGCCATGCGTGAGCCACGTTGCGCCGCGTCGTAATTACTCCAATAACCGACCAATAGGAAAGAGGAGATACTGGTCAACTCCCAAAAAACGAGGAGTAAAATTAAATTATTGGAGAGTGAAATTCCGAGCATGGCTGCCATGAACAACATGAGCAGTAGATAGAGTTTGTTGAGAGAATTTTTTGGGCCTAAATAAAAATAGGCATAAATATAAATGAGCGTCCCGATGCCACTAATGAGTAAGGCAAAGAGTAGGCCTAATGCGTCTAGACGGAAGCTGAAGTCAATTCCAAGCTGCGGCAACCATGACCACGACTGCGTAATGACAGCGCCATTAAACACCTCTCGTGCTTGGGTCAGTAATAAGCCTAAACTTGTCATACTGACCCCAACAGCTGCGAAGGCGGTTAGCCTACGTGAGCTCTGCTTCAGTAATGAGACAAGGGTTGTGCCAAGTATTAACGGTAACAATATAATAATCGGTAGCACACTCGTTTCCATTGTCGTGAATAGGTCAAAACCTATTGGTGAATCTCATCTTTCAAGGATTACAGGACTGCAAAGAGCAGCCCAAGAGTCTCAATCTTGAAAGCCAATGTGAAATTTAAAAATAATGAAGTTGTGTTGCGCAACTCATGAAGCGTTATAGCAAAATCCGATTTCAGTTAGAAATTTGCAAGTAAAACGGATCATATAACATGACTAAAACAACATCAATCTTTTTTGCGCTGACGCAAAACATTATACGCGTGATGGTTGTTTCTTGGTGGATGGCAGGTACTTTCTCAGTGCAAGAAATGTAAAAAAGCGACCATTGGTCGCCTGTTTTTGAGGGTTGAAAGAGTGATGCTGATGAAGCAGGCTAAGTTAATGGATTTGCCGATGAAGCATCATCTTCAGCACTGAGTAAAGTAATCAAATGCTGTTGCTGTTCGGAAGAGAGTTGCTGCTGTATTTGTGTGAATAATTCAGCCACACGTAAATCTTGGGGTTCAGCCGCAATCGGTTCGGTGCTTCCACTCGTCGCTTCATGATTGGCAAGGTTTTGGTAAATCACATCGAACTGATGTTGCAGTGGTTCGAGTTGGATCGGACTTAATTGCTTATTTTCCAGTTTGAGGCATTGAAACTCACTGGCTTGTTCCAGCAATTCACTTCGGTTGCCTGAGGCGATAATTTGTAGTCGAGGAAAAGCCTGATTTAAACGTTTTAAAATGACTTGCGCCATATTTTGATCCAATTGATGATCAATCGCGTCAATCAACAGTACGCCGTCACCTTCTAAACAGGGGAACAGGCTTTCAGGATTGAGTAGGCATAAACGTCGCACAATATCGCCAACGAGCGCCACCCAGTTGCGGATACTATTGGAAAGCTGTTGATAGAGCATGCTGTTGCCATGGTAGCGCACCATCAGTTGTAACTTGGGATGATATTGCAGATAAATATCTTCTATTTCGGGCAGAACGGTTGCTAACGCTTGCTTGAGTGCTTGTAGGCTGGGCGACTGGATATGTGCTTGAGCCTGAGCCAGTTTATAGCTTAAGGGAATATCGGGTGGCATGCTTTTAGGCTGATGCAATATCGTTTGTAAAAACTGCGCAGTTTGCGCATTTTCAATATCGCTGATTTCACGAAACCACTCAAAGAAGCGTGCAAAGGTGGTATAGGGAATAGCTGAAATTTCATAGGCATGTGCATGTTGGAAAATCAGGGGATTGTTCTTGCTGAGAATATTCATCTCATTGACAAAACGTTCCGCAGGATAATACGCAATCAACGGTAAACCTTGCAGCGGATCCTGTAACGTTGCCTGCTGATATAAATTCACCAGTTGTTCTAGTTCTAATGTTTCAACTCGACTGATGCCAATCCCTTGTTGGTACTTGGCCCGACAGATCGCATGCAGCCAAAATGGTTCCGTGTCCCTCTCGAAACACAGCACGAACAGGTCAACAGTATTTTGGCGATGATCATTACCACCACACCAGGCACGGTCACGGCTGG
>Ga0115845_100144_pt1 | contig 13867 bp, 13 predicted proteins | sample InSIn1SAF170_2_FD_83859 | JGI IMG/M metagenome (GOLD analysis project Ga0115845, IMG submission 83859) | reverse complement strand
GAAGAATGGCGCGCACCATCGACCAGCAGATTGCAGATGCGCAAGCGAAGCTGGCGCGGCTCAAAACCCGTCAGAAAGCCAGCGACACCCGCCGAAAGATCATCGTCGGCGCCATCGTCACCACCGAAGCCCTGAAAGACCCCAAGATTTCCAAATGGCTGGCATCCACCCTGCGCAAACACGCAACCCGGGACGTGGACCAGAAGGAAATCGCCGGACTGCTGGCCGACCTCGATGCCAGGGTGCAAAGCGCCGGGGCGGGTGAGGCATGAGCGGCAACACCGATCCGTTCCTGGTTCTGGTCGATGATATTGGCGCGCTGCGCCGCCAGATCGAGAACCTGCAACGCACCAGCCTCGACAGGGACGAGGCCGAACACCTCAACGCGACCATCGCCAAGAGCCTCGACAACATGGCGCAAACCGGCAAGCGGCTGGAACAGCGCCTTGAGGGCCAGCAGCAGCTCGCCACCGCCAAGACCAACCGCGCCGCCATAGAAGCCGCGCAGGACGCCGCCAGAGGGGCTATCAGGGAATCCCATGCCGAGATCCTCCAAACGGCCAGGAGCCTCTCACAGGCCGCAGGAGAGGCCCGCAGGGAGGCGTGGCGCTGGTTCGGCGGGTTCTGGGTCTGGCTGACCTCGATCGGGGCCGCAGGAGCGCTTATCGGCGCGCTGGCAGCCTTCTGGATCACCGGCAGAGGCGATGCCAAAGCCTTCGGCCAGCATCCTCGCATCTACTGCCTGTCCGCAGGCGGTGAATTCGCCGATCAGCGGGACGGAAGCCGATACTGCATCTTCATGGTTTCACCACCGACACAGCCAGCCGGGGAGTGACGGCTCACAGGTGCCGCTCCGCGTCCTGTGCGCTATGCAGGACGCGGACAATCTCCAGCCAGTCCCCCCGGTCGCGGAAATAGATCACATGCGAGCCGGTGGGGCATTTGCGATAGCCAAGGCGAACATTCGTCGCCCGCCCCTGCTTCCGGCCCGATGCCAGCGCATGGCAGGCATCCCGGATTTCGTCGGTGTAGCGGTCAGCCTGATCCGGCCCCCAGTTGTCGGCGCTGTAGTCCCAGATACCGTCAATGTCGACTTCTGCCCGAGGCGAGAAGGAAAGGGCCTTCATCTGCCCTCATACTCCGCCCGCTTCCGCTTCTTGAACGCTTCGAAGTCAAAGGGCTGCGGTTCGCCGGATTCCTCGCCCTCGATCAGGGCGACTTCCAGCGCCTTCACCTTGGCCTCATGCTCTTGCAGCAGCCGCAGCCCTGCCCGCACCACATCGCTGGCCGATCCGTAGCGCCCGGCCTGCACCTGCATGTCGATGAACGTGGTGAAATGGTCCCCGAGGGACACGGATGTATTGCGGGCCATCGCCGCCCCCTTCTTGTTCTAAGCAGATCCCAATATATACCAATAAGTACCAAGATGCAATCTGGGCGCTGGTGGTGCCAGCGGTCGCGTTCCCGCGACCGCAAGCAGCGCAGGGGGCGAAGCGCCCGGTGCGCGCCGCACCGCCTTACCCTTTTGGGTAAGGCCCTTGATCCTCGAAATTGCAGGAGGCTCTAGTGTTATTAGTGTTACCTACGGAGTAAGTTACGCGGCTCATAAGCACCTGTGAAAAATAGCATAAACCGGCATTTTGGTTCCGAAAGGGTCAAACTTTGGTTCCGAAAGGGTCAAACTTTGGTTCCGAAAGGGTCAAACTGCCTTCCCATCAACAACCGTTCCTGATAGGTCAAACAAAATAGTTCCTGATAGGTCAAAGTTACGCCGTATGAGCCTGCTTCCAGATCGGCACCCAAACTTGGATTTCTTCGTGCTCGATATCGCTGATGCGGTGCCGAAGGATGACATGGCGTCGATGGAGCACCCGTTGTTCTCGCTGGCAACGAAGCCGGACATGCGGCACCTCGAATATCGGAACGGTGACAACGTTCTGAAAATCCGGCCCTCTGGCCTCGGCCTGCCAACGATCTTCGACAAGGACATTCTCATCTTCACCATCAGCCAGCTGATGGCCCGGAAAAATCGGGGGGAACCGATTGGCGATACAGTCCGGTTCTCAGCGCGAGAGCTGTCTGTTGCCACAAACCGGCCTATCGGCGGGAACCACTACAAGCGCCTTGAGGATGCCTTCGCTCGCCTGCAAGGCGCGCAGTTCGTCACCAACATCAAGTCCGGGGGCAAGATCGAAACCCGGATATTCTCCCTGATAGACGAAGGAGGTTTTGTCCGCACTGACGATGAGCGATTCCGCCTCGACTACTGCGAAGTGAAGCTGTCGCGCTGGCTGATGCGGGCGATAGAGACTGACCAGGTGGTGACGATCACCCATGACTACTTCCGCCTGCGCAGGCCCTTGGAGCGCCGCCTGTATGAGATCGCCCGTAAGCACTGCGGCAACTCCCCGAAGTGGCAGATCGGGCTGGCAAACCTCCAGAACAAGACAGGCAGCAACGCCCCGGCAAAGCGCTTTCGCCACAACCTGCGCGAGATCATGCGGGCAGATGTGACACCGTTCTACAAGTTCGATATCGACGAAAACGACATGGTGACAGTGCGCCCTCGCTCTACGCCGGTCGATCTTTCTGCACCAATCATCATCCCAGAATGGGCCGAGGAACAGGCCAGAGCACACGCTCGAACCCTCGGTTGGGATTACTACACCCTACGGTCTAACTGGATGGCATACGCTCACGAGGAAACCGCCAAGGGCAACCCCCCGAAAAATCCCGGCGCGGCATTTGTGGCATACTGCAAAAAACAAGAGAAGCTGCGCTGACAGCGCCACCGAAGGACTGGACGCGAACAGGCGAACAGTCCACCATCATGGAAACCTGAACAGCAGGAAACCCCATGGTTTACACCCTCGGCGATGCCGCGAAAGCAACGGGAAAGTCCAAGGCGACGATCTCAAAAGCCATAAAATCAGGCAGAATATCTGCAACCAAGGATGAAACAGGGACTTTCCAGATAGACCCGGCAGAACTGCACAGGGTTTACCCACCGACTGTTTCAGATGAACAAAAGGAAACACCCGAGAAAACACCTGACGGAAAAGAAAATTCCGGTCTGGTCAGGGAGTTACAAGCCCGCCTTGAGGCGGCACATGAACGCCTCGCAGACAAAGAGGGGATAATCTCCGACCTGCGCGAGGACCGGGATAAATGGCGTCAGCAGGCAACCGCACTCCTGACCGACCAGAGACCGAAATCAGGATTCTGGGCGCGGATGTTTGGCAAAAGCTAGGTCTGCTATGCGGACGAAGCCGCCATAGGAAGCTACGCCGGCTTCTTCGAGGCTTCTTCGTTTGCAAGAAGCTGGCGAGCTACAAGATCATGGTTCAGCCAAAGAACGGGACCGGCAGGTGAACCCGTTTCGCCGAAGATCAGCTGCCCGGTCGCGGTCACGACATGATAGCTCAGCACGTCACTGACCAGCGCTTTATTGTCTTTGTGCAGTTGAACGATCTCGCCCGACGTGCCAATCGTCTGCTCTGCCTGTTCCGGGCTGTTGGGCAAGGGCCATGAGGCGAAGTCGTAGAAGCGTTGCATCGCCTCGTGGTTTTGGTAATCCGATATTTTCTGCAACAGATCGCCCAGCGTCACGCCTTCCTTCAGCAGCGCCTGACACTCGTTCCACAGCGCCTCGACCCACGCGCCGCCGCCCTCTTTCTGTAGCGCGCGAAGCAACGGAAGCAGCGACAGTTCGATGCCCGCGAACACGTCCGAGGAGTTGGTCCGGATCTCTGGACAATTGAAGACAGTCGCCTTCACGCCATTAGCCCAACCTTCCGTGGCAATGTCCTCCAATCGCATCTTTGCGTAGCCTTGGGTGTAGTTCGTGTATGTCTGCCAGCGGTAGTCGTCGCCGATCAGCACTTCGGTCCCGTGATAGCCATAGGCCGTATAGCGAACCTGCCCTCCCGACGCCTCGATCCGGTCCCGAATAGGGGAACTGGCGTCAAGGAGGTGCTGGAAGGTGTTGGCAGATACTTCATTGAAGTTCTGAAGAATTAGCTTGCCCAAATCGCTCTCGATCAAGGTCTGCGAGGACATGTGCCGCGCGCCACGGCCCTTGTAGATGCGGTTCGCGATTACGAGGAACGCTTTGGCCTTCGGAATGCCCCCCGCCATCGTATGCGCAAACAGCACGTTCTTGCCGTCCGGTATCATGCCGTCCAGTTCGCGCATAACGCGACCAAGTGTGGTCTTGAAGCGGTCGACACCATGCTTCCGACACATCTCGATATGCGTCCAGTCAAGCTTGTCGTCCTTCCACGACTCCACCGTCATCTTGTTGAGAAGCTCGGTCGGAGTAGGCTCTCCTGCTGGCGCATCGAGGTCAAAGCCCGCCATGAGCGGTTCATTTATGATCGTGCCGCCAAGTTTCTCCTCGGCTTCTGCAAGTTCTTCGGCCGTCAGTGCGCGGAGGGCGTTATCCTCTTCCCGCCGACCGACCGTGATCCCCACGATCTTCATGCCGGCCTTGCGGGCCTCGTCGACAAGACCTGTAGCGTATCCCCGCCCGAACAACTCGCCGAACAGGACGAACACGTCGCCTTCTTTGAACAAGGTGTTGCGGCTCATATCAGAAGGGATGGGATAGTTCATGTTTTCCTGCGACTGCGGCTCTCGTTCCATGCCGCGCAGTATCAGAAGCCATGTGAAAGGTCATCACTGCCCGATACGCGTCAATGGCGGCCGGGTAGAGCTTTGTGCTCTCATCTGACATTTTGCACCGCGTGCCCCTTGCCGACGAATGGCGGCTTTGGGCTGGAATATACGTCTCCCGAAGACCGAACTCCCATTGGTTATCGGCAATCCCGCGCGCTGGATCGGAACGACTTCCCGGGTTTCTCCCTGTCCTGAAGGGCCGCCGGAGTTTTTCAACAGCATCGGCTCAAACCGTCGATAGGCCAGCCCCGGCCCGCTCGCTCCATTGCGGGCTGTAGGGGCGGGGCTGGCCGGATCAATGGGTAAGCCCGCTGTCCCGGTCGTGGTCGCGGGCTTCCCGCTCCCGCAACCGTTCCTGCTGCCGCTCTTGCTCCTTCAGACGCTCGGCCTCCTGCACCCGCTGGCGTTCCTCGGCCTCCCGGCTTTCCTGCAACCGCGCGGCGGCCTCGGCCAGCGTTCCCCGGTCGATCCCCTGCGCGGCCTCCCGTAGCCGCTCGGCCAGGCTGCGGGCGGATTCCGGCTCCGGGGTTTGACCAGGTGCGGCCACGGTATCGGACGCGGTGCGGCTCTGGCGGGCCTCCCATGCCTCGCGCAACCGCGCGGCCAGGTCCTGCCTCCCCTCCCGGCCATCCCGATCCGCAGCGCCGGCATAGACCAGACCCTGCGCCGGCGGCCCGAGGCGATCCACCGCCCGCCCGATCCAGTCCCGCACCTGACCGGCCAGAACCTCCGCCACACGCGCAACCTCGGCCGCCTGCGCCTTGACCTCGCGCCACACCCGGACGGCCGCAACCTCGATGCCGCGTTCCTTCATCTGCCACGCCCCGGCAGAGAGTTGCGGCAGCGGATCCCGGTCCAGTTCCACCGCCCGCACCGTCTGCCGCAGCGCCTCGGCCTCGTCACCGCGATCATGCGCCGCGGTGGCCCGCTCCTGCGCCTCAATCCGCTGCGCCTCTAGCGTCCGGTGGTCGATCCGCTCGTCATGGCCGCATTGCTCAAGGGCGCGGTTGCTCTCCCGCGCCCATGCCTCACGCCATCCTTCCAGCACCTCGACCGCGTTCCAGTCCCGGTTCTTCGCCCCGAACCCCTCGGGGCCGATTTCGCGGGTGGTCAGCAGGATATGGGCATGGTGGTTGCGATCATCGCCTTCGCGCCCCGGCGCATGAAGGGCGATGTCGGCCACCATGCCACGGGCCACGAACTCGCGCTGGCAGAACGCGCGCACCAGCTCGACGCGCTGCGCATGGTCCAGCTCGGCAGGCAGAGCCACCCGGATTTCGCGGGCAACCTGCGAATTCTTCCGGGTCTCTGCCGCCTCGACCGCATTCCACAGCGCCGCCCGGTCCTGCACCCATGCGGGCGCATTGGCAGGGGCGAGGGTTTCGACGTGATCGACGCCACCGCGCGCACGGTAATCGAAGGTCAGCCCGGTGCGGTGATCCTCGATCCGTTCGCCCACGCGGTAGGCCGCTGCCGCTGTGGCGCTGCGACCGGCAGAGCGGGAAATCATCGTGGCCCGAAGGTGGTAGATCGCCATTTCCGCGCTGCACTTGGCTAAGGGTTCAAGGGAAACGCAGGGTTCCCTTGCCCACACAAACGCGCAGCGTTTGTATAAGTGGGCACTTCGTGTTTGACACGCTATCCACTACGCGGCACAAATTCAACGATTGTAAAGAGGAAGGGCGGAAGAATGGCGCGCACCATCGACCAGCAGATTGCAGATGCGCAAGCGAAGCTGGCGCGGCTCAAAACCCGTCAGAAAGCCAGCGACACCCGCCGAAAGATCATCGTCGGCGCCATCGTCACCACCGAGGCCCTGAAAGACCCCAAGATTTCCAAATGGCTGGCATCCACCCTGCGCAAGAACGCAACCCGGGACGTGGACCAGAAGGAAATCGCCGGACTGCTGGCCGACCTCGATGCCAGGGCGCAAAGCGCCGGGGCGGGTGAGGCATGAGTGGCAGCGCCGATCCGTTTCTGGTTCTGGTCGATGATATTGGCGCGCTGCGCCGCCAGATCGAGAACCTGCAACGCACCAGCCTCGACAGGGACGAGGCCGAGCACCTCAACGCGACCATCGCCCAGAGCCTCGACAACATGGCGCAAACCGGCAAGCGGCTGGAACAGCGCCTTGAGGGCCAGCTGCAGCTGGCAACCGCCAAGACCCACAGGGACGCCATAGAAGCCGCTCAGGGGGCTGCCAGAGCGGCTATCCGGGAATCCCATGCCGAGATCCTCCAAACGGCCAAGAGCCTCTCACAGGCCGCAGGAGAGGCCCGCAGGGAGGCATGGCGCTGGTTCGGCGGGTTCTGGGTCTGGCTGGCCTCGATCGGGGCCGCAGGGGCGCTTATCGGCGCGCTGGCCGTGTTCTGGCTCCAAGGCCGTGCCGATGCCAAAGCCTTCGGCCAGCATCCCCGCATCTACTGCCTGTCCGCAGGCGGATCATTCGCCGATCAGCGGGACGGAAGCCGATACTGCATCTTCATGGTTTCGCCACCGACACAGCCAGCCGGGGAATGACGGCTCACAGGTGCCGCTCCGCGTCCTGTGCGCTATGCAGGACGCGGACAATCTCCAGCCAGTCTCCCCGGTCGCGGAAATAGATCACATGCGAGCCGGTGGGGCATTTGCGATAGCCAACGCGAACATTCGTCGCCCGCCCCTGCTTCCGGCCCGATGCCAGCGCATGGCAGGCGTCCCGGATTTCGTCGGTGTAGCGGTCAGCTTGATCTGGTCCCCAGTTTTCAGCGCTGTAATCCCAGATACCGTCAATGTCGGCTTCTGCCCGAGGCGAGAAGGAAAGGGCCTTCATCTGCCCTCATACTCCGCGCGCTTTCGCTTCTTGAACGCCTCGAAGTCAAAGGGCTGCGGTTCGCCGGATTCCTCGCCCTCGATCAGCGCCGCTTCCAGCGCCTTCACCTTGGCCTCATGCTCTTGCAGGAGCCGCAGCCCTGCCCGCACCACATCGCTGGCCGATCCGTAGCGCCCCGCCTGCACCTGTGTGTCGATGAACGTGGTGAAATGGTCCCCGAGGGACACAGACGTATTGCGGGCCATTGCCGCCCCCTTCCTGTTCCAAGCATATCCCCGACATATACCAATAAGTACCAAGCTGCAATCTGGGCGCTGTCGGTGCCAGCGGTCGCGCTTTCCGCGACCGCAAGCGGCGCAGGGTGCGAAGCGCCCGGTGTGCGGCGCACCGCATTACCCTTTTGGGTAAGGGTCTTGATCCTAGAAACTGGCAAAGGCTCTAGTGTTATTAGTGTTACCTACGGAGTAAGTTACGCGCCCCATAAGCATCTGTGAAAAATAGCATAAATCGTGATTCTGGTTCCGAAAGGGTCAAACTTTGGTTCCGAAAGGGTCAAACTTTGGTTCCGAAAGGGTCAAACCGCCTTCCCATCGAAAACCGTTCCTGATAGGTCAAATAAGATAGTTCCTGATAGGTCAAAGTTACGCCGCATGAGCCTGCTTCCAGATCGGCACCCAAACCTAGATTTCTTCGTGCTCGACATCGCGGATGCGGTGCCGAAGGATGATATGGCGTCGATGGAGCATCCGCTGTTTTCGCTGGCAACAAAGCCGGACATGCGACACCTCGAATATCGGAACGGTGACAATGTTCTGAAAATCCGACCGTCTGGCCTCGGCCTGCCGACGATTTTCGACAAAGACATTCTCATCTTCACCATCAGCCAGCTGATGGCCCGAAAGAACCGGGGCGAACCGATTGGCGACACGGTGCGCTTCTCGGCCCGCGAACTGTCGGTCGCCACGAACCGCCCCATTGGTGGGAACCACTACAAGCGCCTTGAGGATGCCTTCGCCCGCCTGCAAGGTGCGCAGTTCGTCACCAACATCAAGTCCGGGGGCAAGATCGAAACCCGGATATTCTCCCTGATCGACGAGGGCGGATTCGTCCGCACTGACGATGAGCGATTCCGCCTCGACTACTGCGAGGTGAAGCTGTCGCGCTGGCTGATGCGGGCAATAGAAACTGACCAGGTGGTGACGATCACCCACGACTACTTTCGCCTGCGCAGGCCCCTTGAGCGCCGCCTATATGAAATCGCCCGAAAGCACTGCGGCAGCAGTCCAAAGTGGCAAATCGGGCTGACCAACCTGCAAAACAAGACAGGCAGCAACGCCCCGATCAAACGCTTTCGCCACAATCTGCGCGAGATCATGCGGGCGGATGTGACACCGTTCTACAGGTTCGAGATCGACGAGAACGACATGGTGACAGTGCGCCCGCGCTCTGTGCCGGTCGATCTGGCTGCGCCGATCATCATCCCAGAATGGGCCGAAGAGCAGGCCAGAGCGCATGCGCGAACCCTCGGCTGGGACTACTACGCCATGCGGTCCAACTGGCTGGCATACGCCCACGATGAAACAGCTAAAGGCAACCCGCCGAAGAACCCCGGAGCGGCGTTCGTGGCATACTGCAAGAAGCAAGAGAGCCTGCGCTGACAGCGTCACCAAATGACTGGACGCGAACAGGTGAACAGTTCAATATCATGGAAACCTGAACAGCAGGAAACCCCATGGTTTACACCCTTGGCGATGCCGCGAAAGCAACGGGAAAGTCCAAGGCGACGATCTCAAAAGCCATAAAATCAGGCAGAATATCTGCAATAAAGGATGAAACAGGGACTTTTCAGATAGACCCGGCAGAACTGCACAGGGTTTACCCCCCAACTGTTTCTGGTGAACAAAAGGAAACACCCGAGAAGACGCCTGACGAAAAAGAAAACTCCGGTCTGGTAAGGGAGTTGCAAGCCCGCCTTGAGGCGGCACACGAACGCCTCGCGGACAAAGAGGGGATAATCTCCGACCTGCGCGAGGACCGGGATAAATGGCGTCAGCAGGCAACCGCCCTCCTGACCGACCAGAGACCGAAATCAGGGTTCTGGGCGCGGATGTTTGGCAAAATCTAGGTCCGCTATGCGGAAAAAGTCGCCATTGAACGCAAGCAACGTGCTGATATGAACAGGTGAGTATCAGATCAGCACCAAAATGCAGGATCACCGCATCAGGACGACTGGGACCTTGCAGGACCGGATCATTGCGGTGGTGGTCGAGCCGATGATCAGACTGCGAATGCGCGAATGGCCGTAAGCCCCCATCACCAGCATGTCGAACTGCGCCTCATCCACTAGCTTGCCCAGGGCGCTTTCCGGTTGGCCGGGCAGGATAGAAGTCTGGGCCTCGATTCCGGCAGCCTTCAGCGAAGCTTTTGCGTCCGCTAGCCCCTTGTGCACCTCGGGCGTGTCGGTGCCGACAGTGACCACATGGATCTCCAGCCCCTGGAACAAGGGGCTGTGGGCGATGTGATCCACGGCCTTCATGGCCGATACCCCCCCGTCATAGGCGACCAGAACCTTCGTAATTGGCCTGAATGAACGCGATGCTACGAAGACGGGCTTGTGGCTGGCCCGCACGATGCGTTCAAGGTTCGATCCCAGATGACCCTTGGCGAAATCCGCCGCCTCGCCGCGCTTTCCGATCATGATCGCGCTGGCATCGGTTTCGACCTCGGCCACCGCCTCAATCATGTCGCCGTGGCGCAGGCGGGTGGTGGTCTCGGTCACGCCCGCCTTGTCTAGGATGGCGTGGGCATCTTCCAGAATCGCGCGGCCCCGGTGGCTGACCAGTTTGGCGCGTTGCGCATCCAGCTCGGCCAGTTCCTCCAGCAGGGCAGTGCGCGCACCGAGCGCGATGGCACCGGACAGGTCCTTCTTTTCCGGTGCCTCGCGGCGGCCTAGCACATGGATCAGCTCGACCGGCGCTCCGGTGCGGGCCGACATCCAAGCTGCATGGTCGCAGACGCTGGCCGAATAGACTGAGCCATCCACGAGGGCGACGATCTTCTGCGGTTGTTCGCTCATCTCTTTCTCCCTCAATGCGCCATCAGCTTGTCCATCGCGCCGGGCTTGTCATGAATGGCAAGCTTGTCGACGATGGTTTCCGATGCTTCGTTCATGCCGACGATCTCGACCTCGGCCCCGTCGCGGCGGAATTTCAGAATAGCCATGTCCAGCGCCTGCACCGAGGAAATGTCCCAGATATGGGCGCGACTGACATCAATGATCACCTTTTCGACGGCCTCCTTGAAATCGAAGGCATCCATGAAGTCTTCGACAGAGCCATAGAACAGCTGGCCCTCGATGACATAGGTGCGCACCCGACCATCAGGTGTGGCGGAGGCTTTGACCTTGAATAGCTGCGCGATTTTTCCAGCGAAGAATATGCCTGACAGCAGCACGCCCATCAGCACGCCGATGGCGAGATTGTGAGTGTAGACCACCGCCACCACGGTCGCGATCATCACCACCGATGAGGACTTGGGATGGGTTTTCAAGTTCTTCAGCGATGACCAGGAGAAAGTTCCAATCGACACCATGATCATAATTGCGACCAGCGCTGCCATCGGAATTTGACTGACCAGATCACCGAGAACGACGACCATGAATAATAGGTAAATCCCAGCAGCAAAGGACGAAAGCCGCCCCCGTCCACCGGATTTGACGTTGATGATCGACTGACCAATCATCGCACAGCCTGCCATGCCGCCAATGAACCCTGTCGCCGTGTTGGAAATGCCCTGCCCGATGCACTCTTGATTGCGGTTGGATTTGGTGTCGGTCAGGTCATCCACGATGTTCTGCGTCATCAGACTTTCCAGAAGACCGACTACGGCCACGGCTATGGAATAGGGCAGGACGATCATCAATGTTTCCAGCGTCAGCGGGATCTGAGGGATCAGGAGGACCGGCAGCGTGTCGGGCAGTGCGCCCATATCGCCCACGGTGCGGACATCCCAGCCGAAGAACATGGCAAGCGCGGTCAGCACAACGATGGTGACCAATGGCGAGGGGACGGCCTTTGTCAGCAACGGGAACAGATAGATGATAGCAAGTCCTGCCGCGACCAGAACATAGGTCAGCCAAGTGACCTTGGAGGGGTCCAGCTCCGGCAGCTGTGCCATGAAGATCAGAATCGCCAGCGCATTGACGAAACCGGTCATCACCGATTTCGACACATAGCGCATGACGAAGCCCAGCCGCAGCAACCCGGCCCCGATCTGAATCAACCCGGCCAGCACCGTGGCTGCCAGCAGATATTGCAGCCCGTGGTCACGCACCAACGTGACCATTAGCACTGCCGTGGCGGCGGTAGCGGCCGAAATCATGCCAGGCCGCCCGCCGGTAAATGCGATCAGCACGGCGATGGAGAAGCTGGCGTAAAGCCCCACTTTTGGGTCAACGCCTGCGATGATGGAAAAGGCGATGGCTTCGGGGATCAGCGCCAATGCCACGACCAATCCGGCCAGCAGGTCGCCTCGGATATTGCCGAACCATTGGGCTCGGTAGGCATCAAGTGAAATCATGTAAATCCGTTCCTGACCGATCAGGGCCCGGAATGGGGCCGCATGTCGATGTTCGATCTTTGGTATAGGTTCGGGTTGTCCGGCGGATTGGCGGCCAGAAGAGCCAGCCAGGAATTGCACCCGGCTCCATGTTCGTTGCGCGCTGCATAACGAAATTGCGCCAACATGCCAAGCGGATGCTACGACCGTTCGGATGTTGGGACTAAGGGTCCTATGGCGGCTTTGGGCTCAAACCGTCGATAGGCCAGCCCCGGCCCGCTCGTTCCATTGCGGGCTGTAGGGTCGGGGCTGGCCGGATCAGTGAGTAAGCCCGCCGTCCCGGTCATGGTCGCGGGCTTCCCGCTCCCGCAACCGTTCCTGCTGCCGCTCTTGCTCCTTCAGGCGCTCGGCCTCCTGCACCCGCTGGCGTTCCTCGGCCTCCCGGCTTTCCTGCAACCGCGCTGCCGCCTCGGCCAGCGTCCCCCGGTCGATCCCCTGCGCCGCCTCCCGTAGCCGCTCGGCCAGACTGCGAGCGGATTCCGGCTCCGGGGTTTGTCCAGGTGCGGCTATAGCATCGGACACGGTGCGGCTCTGGCGGGATTCCCATGCCTCGCGCAACCGCGCGGCCAGGTCCTGCCTCCCCTCCCGGCCATCCCGATCCGCAGCGCCGGCATAGGCCAGACCCTGCGCCGCCCCCTCTTGCGTCAACGGCCCGAGACGATCCACCGCCCGCCCGATCCAGTCCCGCACCTGACCGGCCAGAACCTCCGCCACCCGCGCGACCTCGGCCGCCTGCGCTTTGACCTCGCGCCACACCCGGACGGCCGCGACCTCGATGCCGCGTTCCTTCATCTGCCACGCCCCGGCAGACAGTTGCGGCAGCGGATCCCGGTCCAGTTCCACCGCCCGCACCGTCTGACGCAGCGCCTCGTCCTCGTCGCCGCGATCATGCGCCGCGGTGGCAAGCTCCTGCGCCTCGATCCGCTGCGCCTCTAGCGTCCGGTGGTCGATCCGCTCAGCATGGCCGCATCGCTCAAGGGCGCTGTTGCTGTCCCGCGCCCATGCTTCACGCCATCCTTCCAGCATCTCGACCGCGTTCCAGTCCCGGTTCTTCGCCCCGAACCCTTCGGGGCCGATCTCGCGGGTGGTCAGCAGGATATGGGCATGGTGGTTGCGATCATCGCCTTCGCGTCCCGGCGCATGAAGGGCAATGTCGGCCACCATGCCACGGGCCACAAACTCGCGCTGGCAGAACTCGCGCACCAGCTCGACGCGCTGCCCGTGGTCCAGCTCGGCGGGCAGAGCCACCCGGATTTCGCGGGCAACCTGCGAATTCTTCCGGGTTTCTGCCGCCTCGACCGCGTTCCACAGCGCCGCCCGGTCCTGCACCCATGCGGGCGCGTTGGCAGGGGCGAGGGTTTCGACGTGATCGACGCCGCCGCGCGCACGGTAATCGAAGGTCAGCCCGGTGCGGTGATCCTCGATCCGTTCGCCCACACGATAGGCCGCTGCCGCCGTGGCGCTGCGGCCAGAGGAGCGGGAAATCATCGTGGCCCGAAGGTGGTATATCGCCATTTCCGCGCTGCACTTCGCTAAGGGTTCAAGGGAAACGCTGGGTTCCCTTGCCCACACAAACGCGCAGCGTTTGTATAAGTGGGCACTTCGTGTTTGACACGCTATCCACTACGCGGCACAAATTCAACGGTTGTAACGAGGAAGGGCGGAAGAATGGCGCGCACCATCGACCAGCAGATTGCAGATGCGCAAGCGAAGCTGGCGCGGCTCAAAACCCGTCAGAAAGCCAGCGACACCCGCCGAAAG
>Ga0115845_100139_pt1 | contig 13981 bp, 13 predicted proteins | sample InSIn1SAF170_2_FD_83859 | JGI IMG/M metagenome (GOLD analysis project Ga0115845, IMG submission 83859) | reverse complement strand
AATCAATTTCTAATGCCTGCTCACCGATTTTTGCATGTAGTTTTTTTAGATCGATGGGTGGTTCTGTTGGAGCTTTTGATTGATCGAAAGCTTGCGAGGAAGCTGAAATCAGTTGATTTTTCCAGTCGATAATTTGGTTTTGATGAACATCAAATTCAGCACTCAATTCAGCAAGTGTTTTTTCTGCTTTAATCGCAGCAAGTGCTACCTTAGCTTTAAAATCATTTGAATGATTTCTTCTTGGTCTACGTGCCATAAAATACTCCTTATATCGATGTTTATAACATCATTTGGGGAGCAAAATATCACTTATAGGTGTTGTTCAAATTTCCTGATCCACCTCTAATGAAAACAAAAAGCCATTCCCTTACGAAAGTTCATGACCTTAAATTATCAATAGTTTAATACACCTACAATAAAAAAGTTTTAGTGATCGTGGTGATCTGTTTCAATTACGTCATTATTGTTTGCATTAAACTTAGCTTGCTCTTTATAAAAATTATAGTCGGCATTGTCGTATACAAGCTCTTTTGGGTAAGGGATACCAATTTCATCAAGCTTTAAAGCGTAATAATGCGGTATTGGCTTGGTTGGATTGAAGTATGGTTCAGGGTAGTACTGAGTAACGACTTTAGCGGAGTAGGAGTTAACGAGTTGATCTACATCGCTTTCTATTGTTTTTTGTTGGTCATTGTAATAAGAGTCAACAAGCTCTTTGTCTGAGTGGCTTGCTGCACAACCTGAAAATATTAAAGGTATTAAAATAGCGATAATTCTATAATGTTTCATTTTAAATAGGCTCAGGTGTAGTGTATATTTAATGGAACGTTAAAATACTTTAGATTATACATGACTTTTAAAGATGCTGTAACACCACCTTTTAGCAGAGGAAAAAGAGAACATAAGTTCTTGGCTAAAATGTTAAAATCTGAAAAAGATAAGATTAAGCTTTATACCAAAAGTTTAAGAAAAATTACTTTTAATGAGCTTTTAATTAGAGCAACTTTAATCTTAGTTGTGGTTTTTGCGTTAAGTTTTTGTATCTTTGGCGTATACCTATCTTTGAACGGTTTATTTTCAAAAGATGTGCATTTAGGAATTATTGGCATTATAGGTGATAGTAGTAGAATAATATTATGTACCATCTCAGCTATATTGTGTGCGGTTACAGCCTTCAAATTGTTTAAGAAAGCAAAAATTGACTGGAAAGAACATCAGTCATCAAAACGATATGCCAAAGCAATAACGAAAGAGTACCAGTCATTAAATAATTTGATTTTGGAACAGATTAAACAAGATAAAACAGGCAGTTATTGGCTGAACAGCAAAGAGATCCTGAGCATAACAGAGCAATACGAAGATAACATAAATGAAAACACAAAAGATTATCTGGTAAGTTTTACGCAAGATACGACTAAAAAGTATGTTAGGTTTTACATATATAATAATTCGCATATCTCTAATGGGTATACCAATGTTTTACATATACACTCGACTACTTTAACAATTTATTCACATTGTCTAAGTTATTCGGATTCGTTAAGTGTTAAAGACCTTTTAGCTATTTCTGTTAAAAGTATTTGCATAAATTATTAGTTTTACTATAATACTTTTAAGAACAAAATTTAAATGTTTCTTACGACATTAAAAGAATGGGAGGCTTATAGCTTCCCATTTTTCTTTTTAAAATAACTATTATTTTTCTAAAACATCATTTGCCTTTTTCTCAAAACCCTTAACTTCTGCTAAAAGTTCTTTATTTTGGGCCATTGTGTCAGTAAAGGTCTGTTTCGAGAATTTAATGAATTCCAATGCATCATTGATTGATTGTTCTTTGCTGGGCTTCACGTACTTAGGCAGCTTATTGAATTCAGTATCCACATTTCTATTGATCGCAGAAAAGTCTTTATCAAGCGACTCGAATGCAGCACTGGTTGACTCAAGCTGTATACGTTCAGAAACTCTATGGTCGATGTTTTGGAACACCAGGAACACACATACAAAAACTAAACTAGCAATTAAACTATTTTTTAGAACAACTGTATCCATTTTTAAACCCTTTAACATTTCTTTGATATTTTTAGTATAATCACTTCAATGTCTTTAAAACTTTTTTTAAAAAATATGTCTAAAGCCTCTAACGTTGAGCTCTTAAACTTTTATAGTCTTGTGGAAGTACCTTTTAAATATGCTCACAAAGAGGTGTTGTTCTCCATTTCTATTTTATATTTTAACGGTAAAACTAAATCATACGTTCATTATCACAAATTTGAAGATGAAGAATTGCAGACTGTTCTAGGGTATGTGGTTTCGGAGAGTCTGGCGTGGACCTTTGGATCTTTGAAAACTGATAAATTCACTGTTAATCAGAATTTTATTTTCAATACTGTGCAAGAAGTGGAAAAAAGCCTTAAAGAACAAATAAATGCTTTATATAAAAGCACGGGTATAAATGCTAAGTTTTCCATGCAATATGCCTTAAAGGATAAGCCATCTGCAGAAAACAACGACTTATTAGAGAAGATATTTGCGATTGATAAAATGCTACCATTTGCTTTTACATTTAATATTAACGGCGGTTATGAAGTTGCATTAAAAGAATGTTCGTTAAAACTAATTAATGATATTGGTTTTTTCGCTTAAAAGTCCTTAAACTATTAAATACCACTTCATTAATACTTATTTTTAATTATAATGTGGGGTATTAGAAGTTTTAAGTTAGGTCATTAAGTAGTGAATAAGAAAACCCTTACCATAGCGATATTGTCAGTTTTACTATTTGGTTGTGATAAGTTAAAGCCTTCAAATACTGATACTGCATCTCAAGAAGAACAAATAGATCCCATTGAAAAGAAAGTTGAGGAACAAGTTCGCAAATATGATGAACGTGTTACCACTTACAATCCATCTAACTACAAATTACCTCAATCAAGCCTTTCTACCACCAACCACAAAGTAGCGTGTAATTTTGGTGTAGGGGGAGATCTACCAGCTTTGGCATCAAATGGCATGTTCTCACAGCCGTTATATCGTATTGAAGCTGAGCAGATCATGGATAAAGTTCAGGGCGATGTGATGTATGCCCCTTATTCAATCGCGACATCTGTTGAGGGTGATGTTTTATATGAATCTGAAATTGATAGCTTTGATCGACAGTTAAATACATTACGAAGTTATCAAATTAAATCATCTGAACAAAATATCATTTCGTCATCTGGCTTTTACACCAATTCAAACAAAGCTGTTCGTATGGCACCTATCCGCAGTTACCCGGTTGCTTATGTGAAGCGCTTGGACGGCGATATTGTTTCTACATCTATGTTTAATGATGCATGCGACAAAGAAGTAGGTGTACGTAACTACAAATGGCGCGAAATTGATGTGTCGGGCAAACCATATGCAAGTTTGGCATCCACTGTATCTGAGCAGATTGTTCGGGTGAATCAGTTTGGCATGTTCACCAGTGCATCAAATTTTTACAGCTACTTCAGTAGTGAGTTTGGCAACTTCTTGGCTGCAAATAACAAGTTTAGATCCGCATTGGAGAAATCAGGACGTTTCCCTAAAGGTTCAAAAATCTACGTTCCATCTGAGATTAAAACGTCTGATGAAACACTGGTGATTACGAAGAACCCTGAGCTTGAAATTACAGACTTCCAAAAAGACAAGGTTTTAGAGGCATACAACAAAGAGGCCAAAATGCGGAATCTTGGCCAGATCGTATTCAAGGTCTACAACCTCAAAAACAATACTGTTTTCTATACACCATGGAATGAAACCAAGCACCGTGAAGCGGTCGAGTTTGAACCTATTGTTGTTATCGATGGCAAGGCTTATTCAGCAGTTTGGCATGTTCCTAATACTTTGACATTCAATGATTCGACCAGTGCTGGAAACTTAACGTATTACAACGCTACGGCGCATAACGCATTCGTCAATGCTGTTAAAGGTATATACCAAGGTCAGCAAAGCATGGTTGGTACAGAGCACGAAGATGATACCGAATATTCAATGAAGACTGCAGTTGAATACCAGAAAGCTCAGGCAGAGAAATAATATGGAATTAAGCACTATTGAAAAGAATGCCGAAGCTCAAGACATTCAATCTGATGCGTATGACCAGCGTGTACATTCAGTATTGATAGTACCTGAACATGCCCTAAAAAAAATTGAGTCGATGATTTTGGCTACTGGTCATGTACAAAGTGACAGTACCAATCTTTTAGAAGTTTTAAGGCCAATGCCTGAAGAATTCAGAAAAGACGTTGATAACACCGAATTTACAGAAAAAGAAAACGGCGACATCGGTGATGCAGCCGTGGTTATTGTTGATGGTTTGATTCACGACACAAAACGCGGTGTTTGGATCTCTCAAAATTGGGGTTGTGGTAGTCCTAAATTCACCAAGCTTATTCAGGCTGGAGCTGAGCCACCAATTGAACTGATTGCCAAAAATAAGGGGGATAAGTTTAGTGCGACTTTAACGCACGAATTTCAAAAAGCGTATGAGCGAATGGGTTATACCCAAAAACAGGTCGGTTATATACACATCCTATCAAATGGTACACCAACGACTTTCTTTAACTACCTGAGTGACGAATTGCTGTGCAAACTGGAATTCATATCAGTAGACAACAACCGTTTAAACGCCTCACAAACTAACTTTTATAGTGCCGTAGAGCGAGGATCTGTTTCAGATTGGGGAGTGAGCTATCACAGAAAACCTTTTAACTTAGAAAATTACCCGATCAATTCTCTATTGGTGTCGGGATTAACAATAACTTTTATTTTGTACCTGATTTACAGCTATCTCTTTGGAGCTTAATACCAAATGAAATATTTAAACAGAACATCTCAAGATCGCGAAAAACATCATTACTTTAATCAACAACAGGGCGACAATAGAAAACAGCACAATCCGAACCATCATCACCACTCTATTAGCTTAAATGATGTATTTCGGTCGTTATTAGCCCTTACTCAACTAGACAAAGACATCCCGACATTGATCAAGCTTTTTGAAGAACAAGGGCTTGAAATATGCGAAACGCGTGTACGCACTTGGTCAACACCCGTGCATATCAACAATAGACCAATACCACACATTATTTTTGTTGGTTTTATGAAATTACTTGAGCGCATCAATGCTGAAGCGAAACTCAAAGATATTAATCTGTTTGATCTGTCAGAGATCTTGGACGATATACGCAACTAACAATTAAGTGGTTTAGCTATGACTGAAGAAATAAATAGTAATGAAAAAAAAGATGGTCCTATTACGGATGTAGGTAAAAAGTTTGCTGGTGCACGTAAAGACAACCCATCACCAGACTTTTCAGGCAACATGAATGGAATTAAGTCTGACAGCCTAGTGACTAAAAAGGAATATTGGCAAAAGCCTGATTTTAGAGCTGATGCCCAATCTGGCCACAAACCTGTAAAACATGCACTATTATTTTCTTTGGTATATGCAAACTTAACCAACAAGCCTTTAGGGGGTGGTTGGTTTAGCATAGATCAAAAGCAATGGGATGATGCCTACATTGCTACACTACACTTCTTAAAAAACAAATATGAAAGCTCACACTACGAACGTTTAGAACAACTGACAGACGACTTTAATGCGTACATGAGCGTTAAGTTTGGTGCTGGACGAAGTGAAAAAGATATTTTAGAACGCTACTCAGCTGGACGACATACCAATCGCAGAGTTAAACACCCACTATCATTTAGTTCAGACACACGTTTACGCTTAAAAAACTTAATCCCTTTAGGATGGCCAGACGATCGTGTACTTGATACGGATAATTATGGTGCCAAAAAATTATTAAACACTGAGACTGGTCAACATAAGTGGTATGCCGTTAAATCCATTTCAGCAAAGCGGTTTCAAACACTAGATGATTGGACGGAATACGACACATTCAATGCAGCACTAGAAAAAGTAAAAACATTTTTTCAGCCAATTTTAGATGAACGAGTCATAGAACCCAAAAAAGGACGCGCAAAACCACCCAAAAGACCGCGCTACGACAGAGTTGAAGTGCGCGAGGGTAAGGACCATCGAAAGGGTGAAAACATCGATAGCCAGTTGCTTATGGACTATTTCAAATTTTCTGGAGTCGAGTTCGGCAATTGGGTAAATCAAAAGGAACGTGCATGGTTTCTGAATTGCACGTATGACTCACTAATGGATCTTGTCGAACTTCTAGGTCTACCCGTTACGTTCGCATCTTTAGGCGGTAAGCTAGGAATAGCATTCGGTTCGCGTGGCACAGGCGTTGATAGCGCAGCAGCTCACTTTGAACCAGGTAATATGCTTATTCATTTGACCAAGACGCAAGGTGTTGGAGCACTAGCCCATGAGTTCGCGCACGGATTTGATTGTGTTTTGGCAAAACGAAACGGACTCAATAATAACTTTTTTAGCGAATACTTTCTTTACACCAGTAAAGGGCGTTACTCAGTACAGAATCATCAAGAGTCAGCATACAAACATCTTAAAGATGGCCAGACTGCAGATAAGTTTATCAAGCTGGTTAATTATCTTACTTTTAAGTCAACCAAATACCTTGATTACGAAGAAAGACAAGGCGGTACGGGCTTTATGAATAACGCCATGCACCTAGATCAATCACGGTCAATGTATTGGTCACAGCCAACAGAAATCTTTGCCAGACTGTTTGAATGTTGGGTGACGGATAAGCTGGCTGAAAATGATCAACAAAATGGGTTTTTGGTGCACGGCACAGAAGAGTCGGCAAATAGTTGGAATATGAAGTTAAGCGCATATCCAACAGGCAGAGAACGGGCAATTTTAGTTGATTTGATGGATGATTGGCTAAAAGCATTAGTGAGGTCGTGGACGAAATGAATGCAATCACTAAGACCTCAAAAAAAGAACGGATCTTATTCAATAATCCCAAAGCAACACGACTTTACAGGGAAGCAATAACAGAGCTTATTGCGTTTAAACCTTGGGAAGTTAACGCCACTGAGAATATGCTTACGATCTGCAACACCTACCGCTATGTCGTGAATAAACGTTGTTGTTTAGGGTACGAGTTTTGGTGTTACGACCGAAGCGAAAAAGAATGGGTACGTGTTAAGCCCTCAAGCGGTCGCCACAACCCAATCTACCGAATTAATTATTTCAGCTACGGTCATTACACCTCATTTGGAGAAATCTTTGTCAAGGTAGCCACCGACTTTCTTCATGTAAAGAGAATCGAGAAAGGTTTTAACTTCACGAGCAAAGAGCTTACGCTTGTGGAAATACTGTATATGTCTTACATAAGAGGCTTATACAAAAACCACTCATACTCAAATTACGTCATAGTTGAATGGTTTAAAAGAACCAGTGGGATCGACTTCACACATATTGTAAAGACAGGTTTTAAGGTTGGCTACTATACAGCACGGCATCTGCAAACACTCAAAATCGTAGATTTCTTGGCAAAGAGAAGTCTAGATTGTGCTGCAGCTGAAAGGTACATCATAAACAATCCAGATTTTACCGCGCTATATGTCTACCTAGATCCGCTGGACCGCGAGAAAAGAATCACAGCCGAACTTTTAAATGACGGCGTATTTTTGAATATTGATGGTTGTATGAATTATCTGTTCAAAATACCGAGAAAATCATTTAACCGGTTTAAAAACATTGGTACCTCAATCACGGCTCATTTTTTTGGAATAATCAGAACTGATCTTGAGTACGGCAGAGAAAATGCCATGATGTATGGTAAGGCAAATGGCACCTATGATGAACATGTAAACCGTTTCAGAGAACATCAAAGCGTTGAGATCCTACTTTATTTGAGTGGACTACATCTGGAGCTCGGTGTAAAAAAACCGAATAGTCGTTTTATAAATCGCTTGCTAAACAGGACTCTTCGCCATGTGTTGCGTGGCAATAACTGGCAGTTGTGCAAACATAACATTAAGACCATTTACCATGCTTTCTATAAGCATATGTATATCAACAAAGCCACAAAGGCACGAAACGCCTATATCGGGAAGCAGTCAGAGTCAAACCAGCTTTCTTCAGATATAGATATAATCTTTGATTACATGCAACAGGTTAGAGCTCACCAGTTTGATAAGCGGTCAAGCATCCAAGGCATGAAGATCCGCATTCAACACTGGATAGATGAAAAAAATAGACTGCAGATAGAAAACAAAAAACAAAAATTAATCGATCGCAACTGGCCAGCAAGAGTCTTACCCGAACCAGTTGAGCACAACGGGTACCGTTTTACTGAGATCCTGAATTTTTATGACCTCTACATCGAGGGAAGTAAAATGAGCCATTGTGTATATCACAACTTCAAACACTCAGCAGAAGAGGGTTCAGTGATCGTATTCCATGTTCAACAAGACAACGATCTAGACGAACAGGCGACACTTGGTTTAGAGATGGTCGATCAAAAGTATGTGGTATTTCAAAGTTACGGATACCGTAACAAGGTACCGAGTGATGGCCTTAAAAAAGCTACACGAGCATTTTTAAAAGAAATTAACCAAAACCAAGTTCGTTAATTAAAGACAAATAGTTAAAATCATTGTGCAAAAATTAAGTTTTGTATCCATATTTAAATAGAGAATGAGGCTTTAAACTGATAATCCCTTATGGGAAAAACTGGTGCAAAACAAATGACAAAAACAATGGTCTACAAGGCAGTAAAACGAGCAGATTTTGAGTATTCAAACGCAGCGCGTGGATACGTGTATCGGGGAGAGAAAATATCTGATGCTGAAGCGGAAAAACTAAAGCATAAATGGGCTAAAAAAGACCTGATGGACAATGCAAAAAAAGATGGATCGTTCACACCAGAATCATTAGAAATGTTCAAAACCTTGGTGAATCATGTATCACCACGGGAGTTGACCGCCAAACAGCAAGCTTTGACATACCATAGCCTTAAACGCTACACAGATTGCGTATTTAACCTTTATGAAGTCACCGCTAAACAAACACCTCCAGCAAAACTAAAACGACCGTACAGCATGCCTAGACTGGATGGTACGGATAACCCTTGGAACCAAGGCAAACGAGAAAACGATGTCTATATATACAAGGGGATTGAGTACAAAGGCATTGAAGCGGAAACAGCAATGCATAAAGTGGTGATTGCATCAGAATTAACGGCAATTGCCGGATTGGATAATCAGTTAGCGAATCTGGCCAACGAAACAGGTGTAGCGTTGTTTTCAGAATTTATTGAAGTTGCACACCAGAACAATGATTTAAAGGATTTAACATATGTAGTTTTTGATTATGTAAAACATCTAATTGTGACGATTGATCGCTATTTTGATTTAAAACTGAAATCTAACGTGTCGGTCAGTATTTCAGTGAACCGAGTAGCTGGCTATTCAAGGTATAGCATAGTTCAACGGAAATAGACGCACGAACGCAACCAGTGACATTACATGTGTCGTCAATGACAGCTTATGTGTCTCGAACGTGCACGTAATTTTGGATTGATTGGTTTGAATGCAGAAAATGTAAATTATGCAAAGTAACACCATGAATATAGCTGATGATTGTACGGTAGTACGTAGACCGTATCAAAGAATGACGACAGCTAACATGCTTAAGATTTGTTATAATAAACAAATTGTTAGTATCTAAACGACACATGAGCTGTCATTTGCAATGACTACCTAACTATTAGAATTAAAAACTCAACAAGTATTTAAATATTATCAACTAAATTTCTTTATATAAAATAACATGACTATCTAATATTAGAATCTCATCCTTTTTGACTAGTTAATTCTTAGAATGAAAAAAACTCAAAAAATTACCTCAATTTCAACATTAGTCTTATCGACAATAGATCTCTTTCATATTGATATATGAGTTAATTTTATGAAAAATAAACTAAATCTATTTGGGCGAGTAGTTGTAGTCCGAAAAAGGGGATGTATATCTAGAATGTTGCTATTCAACTGGTTAAACTCTGATCTGGCAAGTCACCAATTTTTTAGTGTGCCTGTCAGATCAAGCCTGAACTACTACGGCTTAGTATATGTAGGCCTGTTTATAGAATCGGATATCAGGTAACAATATGGCTTTTCTAATCTGAATTAAATCAATTATATCCTTTAAACTTTGTCTAAATATAATGATTAAACTAATAAATTGGTAACTATCAAGTTTATGCACATTTTTTTGAGTTGCTGTAAAGATTAACTATAGCTGACATACCTATTGCGATACTTTCTAATCCAGGCTGATTCTCCGAAAAGCTGATTTTAACCGGAATACGTCGTACAACTTTAGTGAAATTACCACTTGCATTATCTGGTGGAAGTAGTGAGAGCTCTTGACAATAACAAAAATAAAGTGTATCAAATAGGCATAAAACTCAATTTTTACAAAATTAATGGAGATTTTATGCCAGTACTATTAGAGACTGAATCGGGATTTACATTGTTTGGAGAGACTGGTTTGGAAATTCGAAAATCAGTTAGGATTATTCCTAAAAATTACAGAAGTGTTACAGGCATTATTGCATCAAAAAAATCCTCAGATGAAGCACGTTATGAATCTTCATTGGAGCGTGATCTACTAACCTCACTAGAATTTAATGCACAAGTGAAATCATATACAGTTCAACCAATTATGCTTGAATGGATAGATGATAGTGGTCAAAAAAGAACTTATACTCCAGATGTTTTTATTGAATATAAAGGAGCAGCTGAAAAACCAAAATTAGTGGAAGTAAAATATAGGGAAGATCTTAAAAAGAATTGGGCTGAGCTCAAACCAAAATTAAAACAAGCAAAAAAATTTGCTAAAGAGCAAGGTTGGATTTTCAAAATTTTAACAGAGAATGAAATTCGTAATGACTTTAATGAAAACGCACGTTTTTTATTAGGATACCGCTATCCAATTCCAGAGATTGAGTTAATTACGACCTTAGATGATGAATTACAAAAGTTAAAATACACTACCCCGAAACAATTATTGGCAACTATTTCACAAGATCAATGGGAACAGGCACAATATCTAACAGCATTATGGTATTTAATTTCAACATTTCAGGTACGCACAAATTTGATGTATCCCTTAACTATGGATAGTGAGATATGGTGACAACAATGCAAAATCTGAATGAAATTGTGCTTAAAGTTGGTGCAGAAATTTATTTTCAAAATAAGAAATTTTTGATTAAAGCTATCTTAAACTTTGAGGAGTTATTACTTTTAGATATTGATAAAAATGAAAAAAAGATTATCAATATTTCACAGTTAAGTTATAAACCTAAAATCGCAATTGAAAATATTTCTTTTGATCATGATATTCAACGTGTCAGTGATGATAACTGGGCAAAAGCATTAAAAAAATATGAAGTAATTAAGCCCTTACTGGAATCGCCAAATAGAACTAGAGCTGATGTAATAAAAAGAGCTGAAGAATATAGTTTTAATGTCTCAGCATTGTATAAATGGATCAAAGCTTATGAAGCTGAAGGTGTAGTGACTTCATTACTGCCAAAAGAACGTGTTGATAAAGGTGGGAAGCGGTTAGATGATAATGTTGAATTGATAATTACTCAGGTCATAAATCAACACTATTTAACTCCACAAAGAAAATCAATATCTTATATACAGACTGAGATTAAAAGAATTTGTAAGAATTCAGAGTTAGAAATTCCTCATCACAATACGATAAGGAATCGAATTAAAGAACTTTCAGAATATTCTATGATTTCACATAGATTTGGTAAAAAAGCAGCAGAAGATAAGTTTAAACCAAAAACAGGGCATTTCCCCAATGCTGACTATCCTCAGGCAGTTTGGCAAATTGACCATACTCAATTGGATATAATTTTAGTAGATGATATTTATAGGAGACCAATTGGTCGTCCATGGATTACAGTCGCAATTGATGTGTACAGTCGTATGACGGTTGGCTTTTATATTTCATTTGATCCGCCAAGTGCCTTATCTGTTGGTTTATGTTTAACGCAAGCCATATTACCTAAAGATACATATACACAAAGTTATGAATTGAAGCAAAAATGGCCAGTTTGGGGTTTGCCTAAAAAGGTACACGCTGATAATGCTAAGGAATTTAGAGGTGCAATGCTTACTCGAGCATGTCAACAATATGGTATTAATTTAGAGTGGAGACCTGTTGCTCGTCCAAACTTTGGTGGTCATATTGAAAGATTACAAGGTACTTTTCTAAGAAAAATTCATGACTTAGCTGGAACAACTTTTTCAAATATTGCCCAAAGGAAAGGTTATGATTCTGAAAAGTATGCTGATAAAACTCTATCTGAACTTGAAGAATGGTTTGCGATTTTAGTTGTAGACACTTACCACATACAAAAGCATAGTGTGATTGGCATGCCTCCACTTGCCAAATTCACAGAAGGAATTCTAGGGACTGATCAGAAAAAAGGAACTGGCTTACCTTCAAGGATTTTAGATGAAAATAAATTAAAGTTAGATTTCATGCCCTTTATTTCTCGAAGTGTTCAGGATTATGGAGTAGTTATTGATAATATTCATTATTATCATGACGTACTCAGACGCTGGATTAATTTTAAAGATCCGAACAATCCTAGACAAAAGAAGAAATTTACCTTTCGACGTGATTCTCGTGATATTAGCCAAATTTGGTTTTTTGACCCAGAAGTCAATACATACTATCCAATCCCATATAGAAATATTTCGAATCCTAAAATGAGTATATGGGATCTTCGTGAAGCGAAAAAGAAAGCTAAAACAGATCATTTGGATGATAAATCTGAGAAAGATATTATCGATGCATTCAATAGGCTTAGAAAGATTGAGGAAATATCCTCAGAAAAGACAAAGGCTGCAAGAAAATCTTATCAAAGAAGAAATTCGGGCTTTAATAAGGCGAAAAATCATATTCAATCAGCAAATGAAAATGATGAGCTAAATAGTGATCAACAGTTAACAGAAGATTTTCAAGAAATCAAAACAACGCAAATTTTACCTTTTGATGAGCTGGATGATTTTATTAATGAATAGTGAATATATGCATTTAAATGAATCATCAAGGAGTCATATAGATTTACCTTTAGATGAGCGAATATACAAAATACGATCTCCTCGATGGATTGGATACCCACAATCACAATTCGTATTAAAAGAACTGAATAAGTTAATGGTAATGCCTAAAACGCATCGCATGCCAAATCTTCTGATTCATGGTGAGACAAATAATGGCAAAACTATGCTGATTAAGCGATTTGAAAAAATGTATCCATCAAGTGAAAATGTTAATGGAGAAGGTGTCCACATTCCTGTCATGGTTATACAGGCTCCTCCAAAACCTGATGAAACTCGGTTATATAATATTATTTTAGATTCTCTATTTGCACACTATAAGCAAAGTGATCGAGTAGATAAAAAGTTATTTCAAGTTATTCATTTGCTTAAATATGTGCAGTTAAAAGTCTTAGTTATTGATGAAATTCATCATTTATTAGCAGGAAGTACAGAAAAACAACGTGGTTTTTTAAATGTGATTAAATATTTAGGGAATGAGTTACAAATTCCAATAGTGGCTGTTGGCACTGAAGCAGCCAAAAGAAGTATTGCAACAGATCCTCAATTATCAAACCGATTTAAAAGAGTTGAATTGCCACTTTGGAAAAATGATGATGATTTTTTACGCTTACTAGTCAGTTTTGAAAGATTATTACCACTAAAAAAACCATCTGATTTAATCACTCCTCAAATTGCGAACAAATTATTTCTTTTGTCTGAAGGCTATCTAGGAGAAGTATCTCAAATTCTTGTTGAAGCGGCTGTCTTAGCAATCGAAAAAGGTACTGAAAAAATAGATTTAACTATATTAAAGGCTTTGTTGCACAAAGATTTGAAATGCAAAGCGCCCCTAATTGAGCCAAATTTAAGGCGTAACTTGGGTAAGTGGTCGACCTAATTCCGTAAATCTGTTAAGGACTGCTACACGTGCATGGATCTC
>Ga0115845_100138_pt1 | contig 14027 bp, 12 predicted proteins | sample InSIn1SAF170_2_FD_83859 | JGI IMG/M metagenome (GOLD analysis project Ga0115845, IMG submission 83859) | reverse complement strand
CATCAGTAAAAATTTTTGATACGGTCCGGCATTTTTAACTTGCAGATATATCACACAAGATCGGTCGCCGGCATTATGGTCAGCGGGATCGAACCCGAGTATGAGAAAAAAGTATCAATCATACAAAACCATATGGTTGAGGGCAGTATTGACAGCCTGAAAAAAGGTGAATTTGGTATTGTTTTGGGCAAGCAAATGACCGATGCCATGGGTGTGGGTTTAAATGACAATATTACTCTGGTTTTGCCAGAAGCCACCCCATCACCAGCTGGTGTCGTCCCGCGTTTCAAGCGTTTTAAAGTGGTGGGAATCTTCAGTATTGGTGCTGAAGTTGACTCGATGATGGGTTATATCGCTTTAAATGATGCCTCGACCTTGCTGCGTCTACCGGATGGTGCGCAGGGTGTGCGTATGAAGCTGGATGATATTTTCCTGGCACCACAAGTGTCTCAGGAAATTGTGCGTGATTTGCCGGGGAATTTCTATGCTTCGGACTGGACTTATACCCATGGTAATCTGTTCAGCGCGATTCAGATGGAAAAAGCCATGGTCAGCCTGCTTTTATTCCTGATCGTTCTAGTCGCGGCATTTAATATTGTGTCTTCACTGGTGATGGTGGTGACGGATAAAAAATCGGACATTGCCATTTTAAGGACTTTGGGGGCTTCACCTGCCACCATTACCAAAATCTTTATGGTGCAAGGTACCGTGATTGGGGTGATTGGAACTTGTGCAGGGGCCATCCTCGGGATTATTGCGGCAACCAGTATCAGTAGCTTTATTGGCTGGCTCAACAATACTTTAGGCCTGAATATGTTTGATGCCTATTTTATTAACTACTTACCTTCGTATCTGCGCTGGCAGGATGTCTTGGTGATTGTAGGCTTGTCACTGGCACTCAGTTTTGTCGCGACAATTTATCCGGCTTTACGTGCAGCAAAAATTCAACCGGCAGAGGCTTTGCGTTATGAGTAATCTGATTTTAGATGCCCAGAATATTCACAAATCCTTTACCGATGGCAAGGCCACTGTCGATGTGATTCGCGGCTTGTCGCTACAGGTAAAAGCAGGTGAGTTTGTTTCGATTGTAGGTTCAAGTGGTTCAGGCAAAAGTACCTTATTACATGTTTTGGGTGGATTGGATCGCCCGACGTCAGGTCAGGTCATGGTGAATGGCCGCCGTTTTGATACCTTGTCTGAAGCAGAACGCGGTTATGTGCGGAATGAGCATTTGGGTTTTGTTTACCAGTTTCATCACCTGTTGCCAGAATTTACGGCACTGGAAAATGTGGCCATGCCGCTGATGTTACGCGACAACATGAAGTTTAAGGAAGCCAAACAGCAGGCTGAATATTTACTGGAACGTGTTGGTCTTTCGCATCGTCTGACTCACAAGCCGGGTGAATTATCCGGAGGTGAACGTCAGCGTGTAGCTTTGGCGCGTGCAGTGGTGGGTAAACCTAAACTGATGATGGCCGATGAACCGACCGGAAATCTGGATCGCAAGACTGCAGCAAAGATTTTTGAACTGCTGACCGAATTGCAACGTGAGTTCAATATGGCGATGCTGATTGTGACGCATGATGAACAGCTAGCCCATGCAGCAGATCGGATTTTACATATGCAGGATGGTCTCTGGATTGAACCATAAATAACGAGAATATTCGCATTTGATTGAAGCTCACTCCGGTGGGCTTTATTATTGGGCAAAATAATAACAAGACAGAATAAGATTCAATGTTGCAGTGGCTATGTATTGGCTGGATTTTAGGCCTTGCGTGTATGGGGAAAAGTTTCCTGTCTGTTCAACTGAGCGGAACGGCAGTTTTGATCGTTGCGCTGTTGTGGTATCTGTGTTGCCATAAATTAAAGCTCATCTTGAATACACCACTGCGAAGCTTGTTGATCACTGGATCAAGCCTGCTTTTGGGACTATTTTTAGGTCATGCTTATGCCAATCTGCAACTGGCTGAACGTTTATCCAAGCGAGAACACGAGGTATCTGAAAAAGAAATCGTGGTCTATATCAAAGAGCTGAATAAACTGGGCGATCAGAATATCCAGCAAGCCCTGCATGTGCTTAACCCTGATGGCACTACAGTTAAGTGGATGGGTTTTCTGCCAGTTTCAGATCCTGTCATATCCAGTTTAGGAAATGATGTAACCAAACAGCAGACTCTTGAACTGGGACACTATTATTTATTACAAGGCCAGATTCGACCTAACCATAGTTATGCGACACCGGGTGCTTTTGATGCAGAAAAATGGGCCTTGCAGCAAAATGTTATGGCCGGGTTTAGGATTAAACATATCCAAGAGTTGCAACCGCAACAACTCTATGCACTAGGTCATGCTAAATATCTACGTCAGCAGAAAAATTTGAATCAGCGATTTTTGCTTTGGGTAGAACAGCAGCGACTGACCTTAAGAGAGTTTGTGGCCACACAACCAGTACAGCAGAAAGGCTTGTTACTGGCTCTATTAAGTGGTGATGAAAGTCTCTTGGATCAAGCGACGGAACAGCAATTCCAGCGTTTTGGCATGAGTCATTTACTGGCGATTTCCGGACCGCATGTCCTGATCTTTGCCTTTATCGTTTGTGGAGCATTGCAATATCTGATTTCAAGGTACGTACCGCAGATTTATCTGAAATGGCCAAGGCAGTATTTTTTGAGTCTGCCTTTTTTGTTATGTGTATTGCTGTATTGTGCCTTTGTCGGTTTTGAAATTCCGGCGTTACGCACTTTACTGATTTGTGTGATTGTGACTTTTACGCTGCTGCTCAGGCAAAGTATGCAGCCATTAAAACTGCTGATTTTAAGTGCTGCCTTATTGTTGCTCTTTGATCCTTTTAGCATTTTGTCGGCCGCATTCTGGCTGTCTTATGGGGCCTGTTTTGTCTTGCTGCGGATCTATCAAACCATTCAGCAGCAACCGCATCAAACAGTACAAACAGCATTACAACGACTGTATTTTGCAATAAAAGTTTTGATGGAGTCGCAGTGGAAAATCTTTCTGGCCCTGTTTCCCTTAATGATGTTGTTTTTTAAGCAGGTGGCTTGGATTACCCCGCTAAGCAACCTGGTGGCTATCCCGTGGATTGGCCTGCTGATAGTTCCCGTAGATATTCTGGCGGCTTTATTATTTTTCATTTCTGAACCACTTTCGAGTCTGCTGTTTCAGCTCAATGATATTTTTATTCATATACTGCTGGCATTTTTGAATCTGCTTGATCGGCTGTTTGCACCGCAACTGATTCCTGTGGCCATGAATGTCTGGATGATTGCTCTATGTATTTTGGGCTTATTAATTGTCTTTTTGCCGCGTGGCTTAGTGCCCAAAAGCTGGACAGCACTTGCCTGTTTACCACTGTGCATTCCTCAACTTAATCAGCATGCATTTCAGCTGTCTGTTCTGGATGTCGGGCAGGGACAGGCCATCTTCATTCGGGAAGGGCAAAAGAGCATGATGATCGATATGGGCGGTTATTATAATGAAGAAAAATTCAGTATTGGTCGGCAAGTGATTATGCCATTTTTGTCTGTGCAAGGTGTTGGAGAACTGGATCAACTGATTTTGACCCATCTGGATCAGGACCATAGCGGTGCATATCACAGCATTAAAGATCAACTAAACATCCGACAAGTGTCATCCAATCAGATGCCTGAAACCGCTACTTCTTCAAGCTTTCAGTTTTGTTATGAAGGACAGCAATGGCAATGGTCTGAAGAGATTAACTTTAAAATTCTGGCACCTCGGCAGCAGCAGTTAAATACGCCAAACTTCAATAAAAACGACCGATCTTGTGTGATATATCTGCAAGTTAAAAATGCCGGACCGTATCAAAAATTTTTACTGATGGGGGATGCGGGTTGGGAAACTGAATATCAGTTACTCCAAAATTATCCGGAACTTAAAGTCGATGTGCTGGTACTCGGCCATCATGGCAGTCAGCACAGTTCAGCCTATCAATTTTTAGAAGTTTTGCGACCTAAATTGGCGATTGCCTCGGCTGGGAAATTTAATCGCTATGGCCACCCGAGCCAACTGACGCAGCAACGGTTAAAAGCTCTTAATATTCCCTTATTGACCACGGCAGAACAGGGGAGTGTACACTTCCAGCAACAAGGCTCAGAACTGGTGCTTTCTGCCGAACGACATGAATGGCGGTGGTTGTATCGTCAGCCTTTAAGTCACTGATTCCAGCATCGGCAAAACTTCATGGGCGTCTTGTGTTCTCAACGCATTTACTTTGTCCAAGGCTTGTTCATGTTCAAGTTTATAGAGATTTCCTAAATCTTGATGCGCATTAAAGCGTTTATAACTCCAGTGATAATGTTCCGGATGGCGGCGAATTAAATTTTCAATACTGTTGATAATGACTTGCGTACCTTGATTGGCATTGCCACTATAAATTTTTTCATCAACCGTTTCGATAAAGATATCGAATCCATCTGCAGTATTACGTAGAGCATATAAAAACAGGGCGCGCGCTTTGGTCTTTTGAATCAGCTTAGTACTCAAATTACTCGTAGCTAAAGGCACACCGAAATATGGAATATATTCACCACCGATATTCGGGGTATGATCCGGCAGGATGACCGTAGTGCCGCCTTGTTTTAAGGCCTTAAAAATCTGACGGACGCCAGATTCATCGGTCGGTACCAGATGCGCCTGTTCACGACTACGGGCGGCCCGTACAAATTGATCTGCAGCCTGATTTTTCACCGGTTTATACATAATGGTCATTGAGGTGAACTGGGCAATATAGGCATTCATAATTTCCCAGGTACCAAAATGCGGCACAATTAAAACCAGACCTTTATTTTGTGCAAGGGCATCATGAAGTAGATCTTCGCCAATAACGCGATGCACACGTTTGATATTTTTTTGATTGCTTGAGCCCCAAATGGTAAAGAACTCGAAATATGACATTAATTCATTGCGAACCGCGGCACGGTTAATACGTTCACGTTCATTATCGGACAGTTCAGAGAGACTGATTTCTAGGTTCAGGCGAATGACTTCCGAGGTTTTCGTGACTTTGAAACTGTTTACAATAAAGGCCAGGATGCGGGCCATCCATCGAGAAACTGGAAGCGGTTGGCGGCTAATGTATTTGAGTAAACCGTAAGCTGAATTCCGTGAGTCCTGTTTCGTCATTGATTTCGTCTAAGTACAATAAAAAGAGAACAAAATTTATTATAGGCGAAAACGTTTTGTTTAGACAGAATTACCCGATTCAGTGTATATAATGGGTTCAATATAAATCAATTTATTGGATTATTTATGTCGGATTGGCCACCAAAACCTGAAAATCAAATACAAAATACGCAACAGCCAGTTCAACCGACTGGTCCGGAGTGGAAATTGCTGGAAAAAGCGGTTTTAGCTTCGGTTGAAGAGCAGCGTCGTGCGCGCCGTTGGGGAATTTTCTTTAAATTTCTGACTTTTGCTTATCTGCTTGTCGTCATTTTGGCACTCGGCAAAAGCTGTAGTTCAGTTTCTTCAGATGCTAGCGCTGCTGCGGGTTCGCATATCGCAGTCGTGGATATAGTGGGTACAATTGCTGCTGACAAACAGAGTGTGAACAGTAGCAATACTATCAAATCATTGAAAAAAGCCTTTGAAAATAAACAAAGTAAAGCAGTGGTGCTGAATATTAACTCACCTGGCGGTTCGCCGGTACAGTCCGATGAGATCTGGCAGGAAATTCAGTATCTTAAAAAACAGCATCCTGGGAAGAAACTGTATGCCGTGATTGGCGATACGGGTGCTTCAGGTGCTTATTATATTGCTTCAGCTGCGGACGAAATTATTGTCAATCCATCGAGTCTGGTCGGTTCAATTGGGGTGATCATGCCGAATTATGGTGTGACTAATCTATTGCAAAAATTAGGTGTTGAAGATCGCACCATGACGTCAGGTGAAAATAAAGCTTTGTTGTCGATGACTCAGCCAGTTGATCCTGCGCAAAAAGCTCATGTACAGGGTGTGCTAGATAATGTGCATGGTCATTTTATTAATGCAGTGAAACAGGGACGTGGCAATAAATTGAAATCCAATGATCCTGCCATTTTCTCTGGCTTGTTCTGGACCGGTGATCAGGCGGTGAAATTAGGGATTGCGGATCGTATCGGTAGCTTAAATACTTTAAAACGTGAACTGAAAACTGAAAAAGTGTTGAATTACACCATTGAATATAGTCCATTTGAATCCGTTTTAGGTCGTATGGGTTCATCGATTGGGGATGGAATTGCGACGTCAGTTGCACAGAAGCTTCAGTCAGAAAACAGCACGACACTGCAATGAAACCACTGATTCATTTCGCGCATGCCAATGGTGTGCCATCCAAAGTCTATCAAAAGCTGTTTGATGGATTGCAAGATGATTACGATATTATCTATGTGCCGCTTTTGGGGCCGGATAAACGTTATCCAGTTGATAACCACTGGAAAAGCCTGACCCAGCAAGTGATTGATAGTATTGTGCGCCAGTCACATGGGCGACCCGTCATTGGTCTGGGGCATTCTTTGGGATCCGTGTTAACTCTGCAGGCGGCTTTGCAGCGTCCAGAACTGTTTTCGCAAATGATCATGCTGGACCCGCCAATGATTATGGGCAAAGAAGCCTTTGCCTTACATATTGCCAAGACTTTGCGTTTAAAAGCATTGGACAAGATGTCTCCGGCAGGCCTGTCCAAGCGCCGTCGCGATCACTGGGATTCACGTGAACAGGCTGCTGAATTGCTGCGTCCTAAAGGTTTTTATCAGGATTTTGATGCAGCTTGTTTCCAGGCTTATATTGATTATGCCTTGCAGGAGGATCCCATCCGGGGTGGAGTAGAACTCACTATCCCTAAAAGGGATGAGGTGGCAGTCTTTAGAACCAATCCATCACTATGGTGGTTGCCTCAGAAAAAACCAAAAATTCCTGTGCATCTGGTCGTTGCAGAGAAAGGCCCTTTTCTGGCCCGAAAGTTCCCTCAGCAAGTGCAAAAGAAGTTTGGTATTCCTTTTACCGTAGTGGATGGCGGGCATATGTTCCCATTGGAACAACCCATTCAAGTGGCAGGCTTGGTTAAGCAACTGATTCAGCAACAGTCTGCTTAAATCTTTGTATTAATAAAAAATAAAAAAACGCATCCGAGGATGCGTTTTTTTATATCTAAATTTTTTTAGAACTTGCAGAATTGAACAGGCTCTTGCATTTTCTGGTTTCGATACAGCACCCCGTCTTCAGTATGTTGAATGATACCGCTACAAATCCATTCTACGACTTGTGGATAGATCACATGCTCGAGGCTATGCACACGTGTTGCCAAACTTTCTACCGTATCGTGGTGAGAAACCTTGAGAACACCTTGAGCAAGCGCTTGCCCTGCATCCAGCTCAGCCGTAACATAATGCACCGTGCAGCCGTGCAGAATATCACCGGTATTGAGTACACGCTGATGCGTATGCATGCCTTTATAATGAGGTAACAGAGAAGGGTGAATATTCAACATTTTACCTTCCCAGGCTTTCACAAATTTTTCACTTAAAATTCGCATAAAGCCGGCAAGCACCACCAGATCTACATCCCAATCGAGTAACTGTTGATGCATCACATCATCAAAAGCTTCACGACTTGGATATTGCTTGTGTTCAATAACTACAGTCTGAATGCCTGCGTGTTGTGCACGCGTTAAAGCAAAGGCTTCAGGTTTATTGGAAATTACGCCCACAATTTGCCCTGAAAGATTGGCATCAATCAAGGCTTGCAGATTTGATCCGCTACCTGAAACAAGTACAGCAATTTTAATCATACGAAATTATGCGAAGATCACACGAATTTTTTCGTCTGCACCTGCAACCGATTCAGCATTGTCTTGAATCTGACCCATCGCCCATGCTTTTTCGCCAAGCTGGTTGAGTAATTCAACAGTTTTGTCTGCATCAGCGGCATCAACAACAAGTACCATGCCGACGCCACAGTTGAAAGTACGATACATTTCAAATTGTTCTACGCCGCCTTCACGTTGTAGAAGCTTGAATAGCTCAGGCCATTCCCAAGAAGATTCATTTACCAGCGCTTGAGCACCGTTTGGAAGTACGCGAGGTAAGTTGCCTGGTAAACCACCACCGGTGATGTGTGCCATCGCATGGACATCAACGTGTTTTAACAGTTCAAGAATTGGTTTTACATAAATGCGTGTTGGTTCCATTGCAACATCTGCAAGTGGGCGGCCATCGACGATTTGATTCAGATCAACGTTTTTCACGTCTAAAATTTTACGAAGCAGTGAGTAGCCGTTTGAGTGCGCACCTGAAGAAGCTACACCAATTAAAACGTCACCCGCTTTGACTTTAGAGCCATCAATAATTTTACTTTGCTCAACAACACCGACACAGAAACCTGCAAGATCGTAATCTTCGCCTTCATACATGCCTGGCATTTCAGCAGTTTCACCGCCAACTAATGCACAGCCAGCAAGTTCACAACCAGCGCCAATACCTGTGACTACATTTGCAGCAACATCAACATTTAAGTGACCAGTTGCATAATAATCAAGGAAGAACAGTGGTTCAGCACCACAGACAAGAAGGTCATTCACGCACATTGCAACCAGGTCTTGACCAATTGTGTCATGACGGTTCAAATTCAGTGCCAGACGTAATTTTGTACCAACACCATCTGTGCCAGATACGAGAACAGGTTCTTCATAACCTTTAGGAATTTTACAAAGTGCACCAAAGCCACCTAGACCGCCCATAACTTCGGGACGTGAGGTACGCTTAGCGACAGATTTGATACGATCGACTAACGCGTCGCCCGCCTCAATGTCGACACCTGCATCTTTGTAGCTTAAACCAGTGTTTGGGGTAGAAGTTGAGTTGCTCATAATGAAGTCTCCGCATTCGCGGGTGCGATTATAACCTGAATATGTAAAACTCTTATGGTATTTGTGGCCTAAAATGCTATCTTTATTAAAATATTTTAATTTTTAGAATGATTAATAGAGAAAAGGCAAGATTCTATGGTCGATCGTACTTTACGGCGCATTCTTATACTTGCTGGTATAGCATTGATACTTTGGGTTTTATATCTGCTTAAACCAGTTGTAGTTCCTTTTGTTGCAGCTTTTCTAATTGCTTATTTATTTAGCCCCTTGGTTAATGTTTTGCACCGCATTGGGCTGGCTCGATGGCTCTCGATCAGTATCGTATTTATCGGGATTGGGATCGTGGTTACATTGGTGATGTGGTATCTGGTGCCACTAGTCTGGCAGCAGCTGATGTATGCGCGTGATAGCATTCCGGCCGGGATTCACTGGATCAATTACACGTTCCTACCTTGGCTTTCCGATAGCTTTAATCTGGTTCCGATGGAGATCGATACTGACCAGATTTCCTCAGTAGTAATGGACTATGTCCAGACCAATTATAGTGCTGACAGTATTCAGGCAATGCTGCTGAAACTGGCACAATCTGGCCTGAACTTTATCCAGATTGGTGGCACGATTGTCCTGATTCCGATTATTGCCTTTTATTTCTTGCTGGATTGGGATCGTATGCTGGACAGCTTACGTCGTCTAATTCCCCGTCCTTATGAAAAAACAACCTTAAATATTGTGAGTGAATGTCATAGTGTGTTAGGTGCCTTTGTCAAAGGTCAGTTCCTGGTCATGGTTCTGCTGGGCGTGGTTTATGCAGTGGGACTGCAACTGATTGGCCTGGAGATTGGCTTGATCATCGGGATGATTGCCGGATTATGCAGTATCATTCCGTATCTTGGTTTTGCGGTTGGAATTATTGCTGCAGTCATTGCAACGTTTTTTCAATTTGGAATCGACTGGTGGCAACTGGTATTGGTCGGGATTGTCTTTATGGTGGGGCAGGCAGTCGAAGGTTATATTCTACAACCATTCCTGTTGGGTGATAAAATCGGTCTTTCTCCTGTGGCTGTAGTGTTTGCAGTTCTGGCAGGTGCACAACTGGCCGGATTCCTGGGCATGCTGATTGCCTTGCCGGTGGCTGCCGTGATTGTGGTATTACTGCGGCATATCCGTGAGTATTATGAACATACGCCATTTTATGGTGATCGGGCTGTTATCATACAAGATGCATCTACCGGTTCAATCAATATTGAAACAGCAGACTTAGATGTTGATATTGAAATGAAAAAGCCACAGAAAAAACCGCTGCAAGCAGAGGAGAACTCAAGTAAAATTCACGATCCACATCGTAAAGACTCATAAGGCCAAAAAAATCGTATGCGTCAATTGCAGTTAGATATAGAACCTCAGCTCGATGCCCGAATCAGTGATTTTTCAGGGCCGGGTTGGGGGCATGTCATTGATGCTGTCCGTCAATTACATGCAGGCCTGATCAACCGCTTTTATGTCTATGGTGGAGCCGGTACAGGTAAAAGTCATTTATTATCTGCCATCTGTGACTCTTATCTGGAAGTGGGCAAATCTGCAATTCAGGTATCTTTGCTTGAGCTTTTAGATGCACCCACTGAGGCGATTACCTCTCTGGATCGTTTTGATCTGGTAGCACTCGATGATATTGAAGCAATTAGCGGCGTACCCCATTGGCAACGCGCAGTCTTTCACTTGATTAATTATAATAATGAAGGTGGTGGGCAGTTGGTGTTTTCATCACGTTTTGCACCTATCGAACTCAAACTTGAATTGCCAGATTTACAATCCCGTCTCACGCAGGCGGTCAGTACTCGTGTACCCAGTGGCAGTTTGTATGCTGATCGCTATGCGCTGGTTTCCTCGGTGCTCGATCGTCGTGGGATCCATTTAGACCCTCAAATCTTTGACTATTTACTAAGCCATGGGCCACATCAAACTTCAGTGCTGCTTCAAAGATTAGAGCAGATTATTCAATTACTTAAAGGGGAAAAATTGAAAGTCAGCAATGCTAATCTGCGGCAGATATATGCCTTGATTGACGAATATCGGTAAAATATAAAAATTCTTGAGTAATTACTCAGTCTATGACACAGTAAGGCAAAATAATTCGCTGTTGCAAGGATTCTGCAACTTTAGAAGAAAAAGAAAGAAATAAAAATTAAGGAGAAGGTTATGCTCAAGAAGAGCATAGGCATAGCTTTGCTATGTATAGCGGGGCAGTCGTATAGTGCAGATATTATTGTAACCACTACAGAAGATATTGAAAAAGATGACAAGGAATGTTCACTTCGAGAAGCTGTTGAGTATGTTAACCGTGGCTTAGCTAAAGCAGGTTTTATGGGCTGTGGTGGGGAGAACTCATCCAGTACCATTATTTTAAAAGAAAAAAATACCTATGTGTTGAACCAGCATATTCACAAGATAACCCCTGATTAAAGGCTAAGATGTTAAAATTTAAATACTTATAACCAGTATTGTCATAAAATAAGGTGGATTGAGCTGTATTTTCAACAATAGTATTACTCAATGCCGTTAAGCTAGAGAATGTACTGAGTGGACGATTCGCTTGATTCGTCATGCGTACAATATGTCCTGTGGTACTTGCAGTATTCTTCGCAATGGTAGAATTAACAATTTCTACTGTGGCATAGCCACAAAAATCAATAATACTGTTAGTAAGATCTGAACCATTTTTAACAATACTACTGGAATTAATTTTCACATTGGTTTGAGTTGTACCTAAATTTCCCTGACAGTCCATCGCCAGAACGCTACCATATGAACTCGCCTGATTTTTTTGAATCAAAGAATCCTGAATGATAATATTCCTTTCTGTATTCATCGCTACGCTATAAATAGCCCCACCTTCTGCATCGGCTCTGGAATTGACTATTTCACTGGTATTAATACTTAAAGGTCCTGCTACATAGAAAGTACCACCATTGCCTTTATCCAGACTGTTTGTTGCTGCATAACCATCCTTTAAGATCAGATGATGAATGTCTAGACTGGATTGACTGGCAATACTGTTAAAAATACGGGTTTTCCCCTGACCCGAAATCGTGGTTTTTAAAGCTTCTCGGGTTGGATATAAATTCGTAATCGGACTACGACTGGTATAACTAAGTGGTGTTTTTCCATAAATTTTGAGTGCAGATTCTACGATCAACTCTCCTTCCAGTTTGTATTCGCCTGCTTCAAGCTGGATGACATCTGGTGCTGAGCCATCTAATCGAAGTGTACGTCCTACATTACATCCACCATAAGATTTATCCAGTTTTGCAGTCCTAATGGCTTCTCGCAAAGAACAGGCATTATTATTCTCGCCATCTTCATCCACAAAAGTAGTGACATATATCGTTTTATCTTCGGCTGCCATTAAACTCATGGCAGATAAAATCATGGCCGCAAGCAGTCCTTTTTTATAATTTTTCATGATTTATCCTTAATCTTTTAATCCACGGCGTAAACCTATTAACCCGAGTAAAATCAGTAATCCACCATATCCTAATGAGCCACCTGAAGTTTTGACTGCTTTGTCTTCCATTTCATTTTTTGGTTCCTGAACAATCTGAGTAGTAATAGCCATATAAGGTTTACTTTTATTAAATCGTGTAGATGAGGTCACCACTTGTAGTTCGAAAATATCTGCTCCATGCCAGGTAGAATCCGGGGTATAAACGACATTGCCATGAATATCGATGACTGTTTTACCCTTGGAAGCTGTTTTGGTTTGTACTACTTTCAAACAACCATCTTGCCAAGGCTCACCCGTCGGATTCTGACCAACAATGGCATTACACTGTTCTTTTGGAATTAAATCACTATCTCCCAGATAAGATTCAATTGAAAACTTGGCATTTTCACCCTTTAACAGGTCTTGTCCCACCAGACTACCCGAAGTCGGGATCGTGATTTCAACTGCACCTCGATCACAAAACAGGTTATCCATCAAACGGTTGATCCCACGCTGATCTGCTGCCTCACATGTTACCGTTGGATTTGCCAGATTCAATCCTGTGCCTCTATTCACAATTGGCGATTCATTCACAAGCATATAGTTCAACAAAATTCGTGGGCGCATATAACCGAGAAATTGTCCTTTAGGAACGCTGTATGGACAAAGTATGGCATTATTATTTTCTTCTAGGGTCTGACAAGCACCTTCACTTTTATCTGAGGATTCAGCAAAAAGTCGTGTACCACTCCAGAACTGATTTGGTGCGACTGTATCCCCTACACCACAGGAGGCTGTCAGCAGATTATTTTGCGACAAAGTCTTGTCACCAGTGATAATTTGGCAATCCTGTGTACCATTTCTTAAAATAATACTATTCGCTACATAAGCTCTGCCATACGGCGCATGGATACGTAAAGCAGTATTTTCATTATCAACCATGGTGAGATTATTCAATCCCATCCCGTCCATGACATTAATAAGTACACCCTTATTTTTTAGTATCGTACTACTTAATACCTCCCCACTAATACCTTGATCTTTACTGGAGTCAGCAAACTGTCCCGCGCTATAAATATTGGTTGCTGAATTATCCAGTGTCTGGTTATTTTTAAGTACACTTTGCAAAATAAGGAAATCAGGTAGCTCGCTATACAGGATCGCGCCTCGTTGGGCTTTGTTATTTTCGATCAGACTATTTTTAATTTCTGCACGGCTTGTTAAGTTCTGACCAAACTTGCCAGCATTATAAATTGCCCCACCCAAGTTGGCAGCAGCATTAAATAGACGGTTATATTCTAGAATTAGCTGACCTTTATTATAAATTAGGCCACCTTGTTCAGCACAACTGGTTTTACCACAGCCTTCAAGATCCAGTTCTTTCAAATTTAACTGAACCAATGTATCTGTACTGTTGATCCTGAAAAGGTTATCAGTACCTTTCATTTGAATATGAGCATTATGCAAGCCTAATGCTTTTTCATCCGTACTGAATTCGCCATCACTTTCTGCGACCGCACGGATGGTAAGAGATTTTTTAATCGCGATATGCTGGTTCAACACATAGGTATTTTTTTCTTTTAAAATAATGGTACTGGATGAGTTCTCCCCACCACAGCCCATAAAACCTGCTTTAGCTAAGCCACGGTTAACATACTCAAC
>Ga0115845_100136_pt1 | contig 14057 bp, 9 predicted proteins | sample InSIn1SAF170_2_FD_83859 | JGI IMG/M metagenome (GOLD analysis project Ga0115845, IMG submission 83859) | reverse complement strand
TTTGATATTTTACTGTGTTTCTAGATCTAATATACAGTCCTCTAATTATACCAGTTTGAGAAAACAAAATTAAACGAAAACATTGTATGAAAACACAATTATTTGATAAACAAAGAGGTAACTTTTTCTGTTATTTAATTCCTGCTATTAGTTCATACTCTATATATATGTTGTTCAAATTTTCATTCGGTCATAAAATATTTTCTATTCATCCATTCAAGTTCAAATATATTTTTTTTAATCTTGTAGTGGATGACACTTGATGATAATACATTTTTTCCAAATATTGATTCATTTATTAAATTTAATTCACTAATTTTAGTTTTATATTGTAGAAAAACGTTTCTCTTATGTAAGGTATTTAGCAGGATGTAAAAGTTTGCGCGATAATTGTTGGCGCTTATGATAGTTTTTACTTAAATATTTCTCTCTTGCGCTCAAGCTGAGGCAGACGATAAATTTGTGTTGTAATTAGTTTTTTTCCCTTATATAGTGAATGACGAATCTGGCAACAAAATATCGGGGACAAAAATCAAAATATTTATTTTTCAAATAATTTGTCCTCCATTAGTAGAGCGTAGTTTTATGTATGCGAATACGGTAATCTGTATGAAAACATTTCTTGCACCTGTGTTTTCAGGTGCGTTCTGCGTTTTATTCTTTGCTGGTTGACCTAAGTTGGAATTGAGTATAACTTTTTTTAAAATATTACTTGTTTTATATGTGACTCCTAAACATGACATGCTGTAAAACACGTATCTGTTTATTTTGAGTCTGACATTTTTTAATGTAGTACCAGTTTAGAAAACTAACCTTTTGCTAATGGCTCTTACATAGTTAATGAAATGTAATTTCCAGTTCAATAATTACACAGTACAGTAAAGAATCTTTTACTTAAAAACGATCTAGAGCTGAAAATAATTTTTCTTTCGCAGTATTTTTCCTTTCAACTTCGGAAACAGCCAGAAATCGCATGGTACAAAGTCTGGACTGAAAGAGGTTTGAGGCATGATTTCAATATTGCGTTTACCACGATACGTCTGAACACAAGCAGGTAGGCGTTATCGTGGTGTAGCGACGAATTTTCTAACTGTCCATAACATTTTTTCGATATGGTTGACTTAAACTTTTCAAAGTTGAAAAGAAATATGCAGCACTACTTTGTGATTCATACATCACGCATTAGATCAAGGAAAAATATAACTACATTTTCAGGTGATTTGATTTGGCGTATGTTCTGAGGAGGTGGACAGTTAGTGTGCTTCCAAACAACACTTTTGTTGAGGACGTTATAAAGGTTTCAAAAAGATGCAACCAAGTTTAATCTCTAGCTGTCTTTAGATTATTCGGAACATTTTTCAACCATCTGTTTTTACTCTTGACAGTGCAGTTGTCCAAAATTTCATTTCGGAGGGGATTGAACTTTTGTTTTTCTGTTGTTTTTTATTCCCACTTGTCCGATTGAATCATTAAGGCAAGCCCTTAAACAGGTGAAGGGGATAAGGGAGCACCTTCCATTTGACTGAGCCCCAGTGGGTGGAAGTCCGTTTTGGCTCTGGTTTTGGATCTCTTACCTTTGAACCGAATTCCAGATGAGAGACTTTCACCTGACCTCGCACCTCCAGAGGTACTTATTCAAACATGATGACAATGGAGACACGAAAGATTTTATGCACACCGGCTCCATTTAGTATATGCGGTCCTGCGCCAATCAGCCAGCGAGAGGTTCACCCTCCAAAGAACTGACCGTCGTCTGTGCTGCTTTATTTTTGGTGTTTGTAATGAACCGAGCTTCTGCCGACTGAGCCACATTGGAACTCAAATAATTAATGGAATTCATAGTTGGCATATTTCTTGTTGTCACACACACACACACAAATCCGAACATTTATTATATTAACTAAAATTTTCCTTAACATCTTGAATTCTCTTCAGTATGAGACAGCCCAGTTGCTACGTAACGGCCTCCATTGTTACTAAGGCCTTATCAGTTGCACATACAATTCGACATATTTTCATTTGTCCAAGTTAAAGAAAAAGCACGGTTTTAAAAATTAGATGTGTACTTCATTTCGGGAGGGGCTGTAGTCTCCTCAACACTTTCCTTCCATACTCTCCTAAATCATGGACTCTTTTGTTCGTAAGGTGATGATCAACTTTTTAGGAGCACACATGTTGAAGCAGTAATTTGTGTGCGATATGAAATGCCAAAGTTTTCTCGAAAAGTTAATTGCTGACGCTGTCTCTACACATAAAATTTGCCTAATTACTTGTAAGACTACCTGGCTAGTGTTAACATTTTTATCTCTGGTATTTTCAATTTTAACTGGCCAAGAAACATTTTCTGCCGGAAAACATCCTTCTTCAAATTTCACTGTGTCATTTTAAAAAAAACTTTCGACTTACCAAAGATTTGTTTATGTAAATTACTTTTATTGAATTAACTGTTTCTGGCGTTGTTGGGACCAAAACATCAAAATTTTATCGCACACTACATTTCATTTCTTTTTATCACTTGCCTCCATTGGTGTAAGCATATCGCAAAAGAACTTTCAACATCTGCGCAATATCTATATAGTCGTTTTCCTAAAGACTGGCGCTTTTCCATCCGGCACGATTTATCGTAACTATAACAATGTTGGCAGAGACAACGCCGTCAAACTATATTTTTACCCCAGTTAAGGCCACGTGAATACTAATTTGGTTATCTTTCTTGCTGATTTCAATGCGCTTGTCGTTTCTTGCTAAATTCTTTTATTTCCTTTTCTTTATTTTTGCCATCATATGTTGCCTAATATTAGGAAACAACCAAAGAAGGTAGAGTATAATGTATACGGATATTTTAAAAATATGCGTAATTCTAGACCGAATGCAACGGCAAAAGAATTGTTTGGCCAAATACAAATGGCGACTGTCGATGCTTGGCGGACCGTGAGCCGGATTTATTGCTGAGGCAGAAAGAAATGCAGTTACAGAGCCAGAAGGTTTGCCAGCATTTCAGTCACCTAAAAAAACTATAGCGGAAAAACCTGATAGAACTGGATGATTTTGACAAAAGTATCGTACGGCAAAACGTTCAAGAATTTTGATCTGTTTTGGGAAATTATAGTATCAAACGACATAACATAATAATCACTTATTAAAGTCCTGTACATTGCTGTGTAATAAATTTAATTTATCTTCTACCAGAAATGTTTGGCTTCTACTAGAGAAACTCTTGCAGTATATTCATTGAAAAACGTTAATTACGAATTCTGCACTGAATTTCACAGCCATTTTGTACAGCGCATACAATTTTTAATTACAGATATCAAGCAAAAATATCATGAAGCCATTATAAATTTGAATGCACTGTATAAAGTTAGAACGATGCAATTTTGGTTATTTTATCGCAACATCGTAGAAGTTTAAAATCAGTTGTTCCTAACTCACACATTATTGCTATTTCACAGCAAATGTAAAAAGAGGAGTGAACCTTTGTTTTACGATGCTGTGCACACTTTTTCTAGTAACCTTAAATCGGAATCCTCCGTTTAAAAGCACGCAATCGCCTAACCGCGTGGGAAAATTTTGGGGTGAACTGTTGCTATAGCGGCTGCCATGTTTACGGAACAGCAGAGGGGAGAAGTCAGGTGCCAGTCTTAAGGAAGACGACTATAAAATAGATTCGCCTGTTTTTTTAAAAGTTTCAGTTTTTTAGATTTTTATTAAATTCAAAAAAGTCGGCTGCAATGTTTTTTATTTAGTTTTATGATCTTGGAAACTAGAGAAAATATAAGTGTTCTTTTTCATGAAATGGTCTTTATTTTATTTAGGTATACATATCAATAATTGTGTTTTCATACAATGTTTTCGTTTAATTTTGTTTTCTCAAACTGGTATAATTAGAGGACTGTATATTAGATCTAGAAACACAGTAAAATATCAAAATATTTTCAGTCTGCAATTAGCATTTCTTTCCTCGCGAAAACAAAGTAATTCGCTCTTTTGACTAAGTATTTTTATGGCAAATACATTATATGGACATGTTTACGTAGAAAAGCGAACAGCAGAAGTCAATTATACATCGGTGAAAACTTGAATGTTGACCGTGTCAAACAGCACGCAATGTTGTAAATATTGATTAAATCTGGTGTGATCCAACGATATTCACACTTGTAAACATGCTTTTTCCTTTGGTGGTGATGGGAAAAAGCATTTTGGATCTGTTACAATTTCCGAAATGATTATTTATCATGGCGTTTTCTCAATTTAGCAGTTAATCATAATTTATTAAGAACTAAAAACCTACATGAACATAACGGTTCTGTTTCTAATCACAAATTGAGAAGAAAACTGGCATAAGTTATTCTTGCTGAATAGCCATTTAATCATTGATATTTATAAAAAAAAAATAAAAGAAAATTACTGTTAGGATATGTTATAAACAGAAATGAAATCCTTAGTGCCAATCTACAGTGGAGGAACCCCACTCAAACGACGTATAATCGATGCTTTATTGTACATATCTTCCAAAATAATTGAAAGTTTTTCTTTTTTTCGTAATTTCATGGAGAGAAAATGGTTTGATGTTTCATAAAATATCAGGTGACCAGATTCAACTCAATTGGAAGAATATAATGAACATATATATGTCACATATTTTATAACAGAAAAATGCAGTCATTGAGGCCAAAGTGGTTTATTATATTTGAGGCTTCAGTTACAGTCATATCAGCTTATAAGACACGAACATAGTTTAAACATAGTTTAAATTTTAAATTTAACGGAAAATGAGAATGCAGGAAAGAGCTCATGCGAAAAGCCGCTTTACATCAAGATGGACAAAACATAAGAAGGATATTAACGTCCTGCTCATAGTGATCTCAGTTTCACTATAATTTGTTTGGTAGAATTTTCGGCTCACGTGTTCCACGTGATTTGTGTTGGCCCCTTTAATTGCAGGATAGTATTTACGTTATGATTCCATCTATGTAATTTAACTTAGAAATAACTCGTAAAATATGGAAAAATAATGACTCTTATACTGTCAGCGCATATCACTTTTTATGAGAATTATGACTTTAAAGACATACAACATATCTATTTTTTGTTGAACCATGACGCCACCCCATCAATATAAAGGACAATTATGCCGCATATCTCTCGATGTAAAGCGAACAGATTTATAGACCACTTGAGACATGTGGCCTCACTGAGCCAAGGCATGTTATGCTATTTCGGAGAAGCATATAAAAGAAATCCCACACGTGGCTTTAATAAGTTATAAAAGGGGGGGGAAACCTTTCCCTAGTCCTACTTTCCTAATTTTCCTGTTAGTAGCTCCTCTAATAAAGGAAATAAAATGTAGAGGCTTCTATTATTTTACATATATATGTATATATAACACAGTTGTAACATAATTACAATATAAAAATACATACACAGATATTATGCATTGCAAAAGTATAACAATTATACAAATATTGTCCTTCCTTCAAACACTTGGCCATTTATCAACTTACAAGACACTGCATACAGAGTAAACGTAAACATAGCGTTTTAAAATAACATTCAGTAAAAGAAATAAAAAATCAAACTTACTCACATGCGATAAAGAGAAACAAAGTAACTGAAAAACAGAAACTATGAAAACTGAAAACTTAGTAAGAGCTCACTATCGATTATCTTAAAAGTAAATGAAATAACAGCAGTTGAGAGGAAAAACACATTAACCTTAAGTATTTTTCTACTGAAATAAATTAGGTTTAAATGTAGAAGAATGAGTTTGAAAACAATTTTTTGTGTTCATTCAAATAAAACTTTCTGTGTTGCTCTCTGGTCTTCTGCAAAAGATATATATATATATACACACAAAAGTTCTTAAAAGCTTCAATACTTTATTTCGAATGTCAACACGTTTTTTAGCTATGAAGCACAAAAACGTGTAAACTTCAGTTGGAATACTTTCCATTAAGAAACATTTATAAAACGAACAACTTGTTCTTTTCTTAGCTCAAGACTGAAAATAGTCACGCGATTTGAAATAAGGAAAGCGGGAAGTTTTCTCATTAAATACTCTAGGCAAATGAGATTTCCTTGACTTCAGAATTGTCCTCTGCACTTCTTGCATGGCTAATATGTAATTTGCGTCAACATTAGAAAGGTACAAAGTAATTTGATGATACTCTGATCGAGAGAAGTAAACGAGAGTTAGAGTGGTACATTTTTCCAGATCCTTCAATAATGTCCTTGCTGAAAGTGTTAGTAGCACCTCTGGGTGGAATGTTTGAATTAAACACGACGTCTGACGGCAATGTCATCGTCACTGGTGGACAGCAAGCAGAAATGTTCAACATGGTGATTCGTGGACTAAAACAGCCTTATCAACTTTCGAAACTGGATGTTGTACAAATAGGATCTCAAACACCTGATGGAAACTGGACTGGAGTCCTTGGCATGTTGAATCGTGGTGAATTTGATCTATTTATATGCCCTTTAGGTCTTACCCTGGAAAAGTTAAAAGCCATAGATATGAGTTATCCTTACGTTGTCATCTCAACGATTTTTGGCACGACAGTGCCTAAGCCTTTGTCAAAAGAAAAAGCATTTTTAAAACCATTTACTTTTAACGTTTGGATGTTAGTGCTTGCTTTTGTATTCGGTATGCCTTTCACGTTCAGATTACTGCTGTCAGTAGCACTTGCTATTTCTGATCTTGCCATTAAGGTTTTTGGATCCATTCTGGGTCAAGATTTTGGTGTCCGGCCACGTAGAATGAGAGATACTGTTATAATTACAACATGGATTTTGGGAGCCTATTTAATATCGCTGACGTACAGTTCGTTGCTATTGTCCAGCTTGGTGTTGCCAAATAAGGGAAAGGCAGTCAGAACCGTTCGCGAATTGTCTAAGGCTGTAGTAGATGGATCTTATAAATGTTTTGTGCCTAAAGGTACGGTATATCTTAAGTACTTAGTTAACAGTGAAGTACCATACATAAAAGAAATCGGTAAACGTATTGAAGTTCTCGACGTATCCAGTGGGCAGACTTTAAGGGATTATCACGGGAATGCTGCTTACATTGGAGAGAAAACGTCTATACTGAGTCAGCTTGGCATTCGTGCAATGCTGTCTACTGACAGTTTCCGAATATTCCATGGATCTATAGGTATTCGCAAGAACTTTCCGTTCAAGAAGGAATTGGACTTCCTTATTCACATTATCTGGGCTTCAGGCTTGTACCAGAAATCTCAAGACGACTATTATTTTCGGCAACTCTATGCTGGTTACACGGATAAATCGGATACTGATCATATAAAATCACTTTCGATTTACGACTTGGCTGGATCATTTTTTCTCTTAGTCTTCGGCAATTGTACTGCTGTTCTGGTGCTAATTTTCGAAATCTTGTACAAAAAATTTGCAAGATAATTTGTTTCTGGATTTTGCCGTAGTATTCAAGAATGGCCATCGCCATCTTTTTGGTTTCCACCAGTAATTTATATATTATCCTCTATGAAATTTTTCATTAATAAAATATACAAATTCAGCTTCTGCATAAAACAGTACGACGTACTAATATAAACTTATATCTTCATTTTTTAATTGCAATTCACTCATTGTAAAATGTGTTATTGCTTTTGTATTTATATTAGCTATTAATATGATTACAAACCCTAAAATACCGCGTTGCACAACTTGTTGAATGCATGCGTCATTGTGTGTTTTGCATAGATTCTTGAATAACAATATTTTTACACATATATATAATTTGAAAAGCAGAATTTGATTCGACATGATTTATATACACAAACGTTATAAACGTATCGCCAACTTTGCCTTTATGTACCTGTCATATATACACAGATATATATGATACAGATGTGCATGATTTATATATAGATCGCAATTAGAATAATTGCGTAAGCGAATCAAAGTATTTTTGGCTTTCACCATGTTCAAGAGAATGTAGTATAATGAAAGTGCTTAAGCCTTTATACATTTACGCTTATACTTGTATCTATTTTTCTACATGTGTACATGCATAAATATGCATGTATGTTTATATGCACATTATATATATAGCACATATGTATTGTACAGTCAAACCCCGTTATTAAGTCGCCTGGATAAGACGTCTCTCTGCATATTAAGTCATGTTTTAGAAATCTGGATCTTTTTATACGCTTTTTTACATTATGCATTCAGCTTATTGCATCACAATATTTTCAACTACTCCGCTTAAAACGTTTCATTAAAAAGTGCGATATGTGATTGTTCCATTTCCTTGTCAAGGATTTCTTCAAAAACAATTAGGTTTTGCTGGGCATGACAAAGTTTAGGTTTTAAAATAATTTCAGATAACAGCATTTTTCCTAGCAGATTGTTTGCCATATCAACAAATTTTCTAAATTTCTAAAGGACTATTCTTCGGACACAAAAACTGAATTTCTGACACTACAGATATATAATATAATATGCTATATTCCTTGGAGAAAAAATTGTTTTCAGATAACTTCAAACAAATTGATTTTTTTTTGCAAACTATTAAGAAATGGGTATGTATTGAATTGTACAATTATATATATATTACTTTAACACATTTACTTACTACTTTTCTTAATTTGTCATCCATTTTATGAATTTAAATCGTTATTTTCTAGTTTATGTAATACATAATGTAATTTAATTATAGACATACTTATTACATAAACATTTGGAATTTCATGTTACTTTGAATATAAACTTCGTTTAAGAAGACACTCCGCTTAGTAAGTCATTTTTACGTGGCCCCGAGAGTGACGAACTAAAGAGGTTTGACTGTATATCAAATTACTAGATTCTATACATTGCACAGATATATTTTTAATCACATAAACTCTAAGCATTTTTTTGGATTCTAGGATGTTTAGTAACTAAATGCAAAAAAACAGAATTGCAATTCGAATACTAATAAGAATGTGCGTCATGGTGTAGTGTTTCCAATAAAAATTTAAAAATAAGTTAAAATTGTGCTTCCATGAATTATTCTAGACATTTCATTTTGGATCAAAATAACTCTATATGTATGCATTACTAATTTAGATTGTGTAGTACTAGACAATATGTAGTCCGAAGACATTAGAAATCAATACAAACTCTTATCTTGGAGGATTTGAAAAATATGCAGAAATTTTGTGTTTGACATTGTAATCTTTATATGTTATATGCTGCAAGTCATTTCATTTATTGTGCTCATGTATATGAAAAAATGCATTGCTACATGTGGTATGTTACTTAACTTTTATAGTAAATTTATTACGTAATTTAACTGTTATATGTGTTTACAATGATGTCCATGACCTCTCTTGCATTTGTTTTACCAAAGCTAAAAAAAAGTTCTAGAAAGCTCATAGTTTTTATTTTTTACCAGCTATTATGAGTTCTTCAATTAAACGTCATATCCGCAAACGTTTAATTGAAGAACTGATAATAGCTGGTAAAGAAATGAAAACAAAACGTTATAACATAATTGAGTCATTTTTTTAACTAACATAAATTTAACACGTTTTACAATTATATAACTTTTATTGCAATGAATTGAATATAAATATGATATCCTATTTACAAAAGCTGGACATAAATTCTCGGAGACCATGTATTTAATTTAGGTCATAGCTGCAAATGCTTAATTGGAAAATTCATGAAAGCTGAAGGAATAAAACTCAAATGGTAAAACATAATTGTCTTTTTTTTAACTGATATATATATATATAAATCTAATGAATGTTCATTATTTTTAGCTTTTCGTGGTTGCTCCATGATGCTTTTATGATGCTCCATGTTCTTTTATCTTATTTGTAAAAATTCGGAAAACTTCTAAGCGGTTAGGTGTTTAATTGAAAAATTCATGTTAGCTGGAGAAATAAAAGTCGAATTGCAAAGAAATTGTCTTTTATTTTAACTGACATAAATTTTACTATGCACAAGTATAAATTTAATAAACTTACTATAAGTTTAACATGTATATAACATTTAGTTGAGTTAATTGAATTATTTTTTCTGATAGTCTATGATTTTGTAGCTTATTTTTAAAAATTCGTAATAAATTCCGGGAGACTAAGTACTCTAATCACAGTCGCAAATATATAATTGAAAAATTCATAACTGAAGAAATGAAAGCCAAATAGTATATATTTAACTTTTGTTTTTAATAATGTTTACAATTATACAACTTTGGGTGAAATTCATTTAATTATTTATTCTGTGGTCTTGCAGATTTTATTTACAAAAGCTCAAATTCTGGGAAGATATGTTTTTAGGTCTTAGATATAAACGTTTAATTGAAGAATCCACGGTAACTGAATAAATAAAGTAGGAATACCGAAGAGTAAGTAATGTATAAATTTGATCAGTTTTATAATTAACTTCTATTTAGAATTCACCTGGAAAACTGATGTTAGATCTTTGTTGTTTGCTTTCTTCAACAATGTATAATCGTTTGTCTATTTTCAGTTCAAGCTATACGTTCAATTCAGTTTAGTCCGAGCTATACCCAATTATACTGGAGTAATTGGAAATGTCATATCCTTTTGATGTTTCAGCAAAGCGGAATTATGTTTGACTGAATGTTGTAAAAGCGAAGTTTAATTCTTTGTGATAATCGATGGGTTGGAAGAAGCGATTCTCTTACATAGGTTGTTTACTCTATAGATTGTTGTTGTTTCTAATCCCCACTTGTCCAATGTCATTGGACCAAGCCCTGAACCAGGTGAAGAGGGTAAGGGAGCGGCTTCCATTTGAGTGAGCCCCAGTGGGTGGAAGTCCGTCTTGGCACTGGATCTCTTAATTTTGAACCAACTTCCAGATGAGAGACCTTTTTCTGGCTTGGCATTTCCAGAGGTATTGTTACAACATGGAAGACATTGAAGCCACGAACAGATCTTAAGTGCACCAGCTTCCATTGGCGTAGACGGTTCAGCGCTACTCAGCCAGCGAGAGGGTCACCCTCCCAAGCACTGACCGTGGTCTGTGCTGCTTTGCTTTCAGTGTTCTGTTGGGAGCCGAGCTTCTGCCGACTGAGCCACGGCGGGACAACTCTATATAATACTATTTCTCTTGTTCATGAATTTTTTTGCAAAAAAATTTTTACTGAGTACTTCTGCGCTTTTGCAACAATGGTTTGCTACATTTTGCTTTTTGCAAGAGATCGTTTACAAAGACATACCAGTGAGTAACTTGGTGGGGCTTACACAAACTTACCTTTAGGATAAAAGTAACAATGGCCATTAACTTCCATTCACTCAAGGAATGGCAGTAATTGTTAAGTGAAAATACTTGCGGCGACCGATTGCCCAAGGGTTCTAAGTTCTGAAACACCTCATCCCGTATCAATGGTCTTATCAAAATCGTAAAACTCAAATTAAAATTAAACAATACGTAAAATAAACTGGCTGCCTCTAGAAAATTACTCGATATATATCCAACACCCTCTTCAATCAACATCTCAATCATTTGCAGTTGCTGTCTTCTACAAAAACGCCAAGCCTTTTGCACAAAAAGCAGTGTTCAGATAGAAATCATTATAAGTGAAAAGTAAAGATTAAAAACCATTGTTGAAAATTTTGAATCACAAAGCATTTTAAAATATTACTGTACAAGAAAAGTAGTAATTTTCGGCTAAACTTTTAATTATTTTTTACACGCATTACAAATAAGACAATCTTATTTTTGACAATAAAACCATCTGTGGTTCAAATTTCAATATGATCGGATATCGATATTTAATTGGAAACAAATGTTATGGGAAAATGGGAAAGTGGAAGAAACGTTGATCGTATTAATTTGAAAAGAAGTCAAAACTAACTTACAAGTTGACAAGTAGACATTAAAATTTTTAAAAATCGGTATTGTATTCAAATTTTATGATAGAAAGTGTCTTTTAAAAAATATTCTCCTTTCGTTGAAAAGGTATCAAAGGATGGTATTTTTTAAGTGCTGAATCTACAAGAAAATACTTGATTGAAATGTTCTGCATTAAATATTTTTGCAGAAGCTTCGAAAGGTATTGGAACTATAGATTTATGCTTGTTTTGTAAAAAATGCTGTGAGGGAGAAAGAAAAAAGGAAGTCTTATGTTTAAGAGAATATTACATAAAAACAACAATGCTGCCAACTTAAATTTTATGTATAAAATTAATTATTAATAATTTATTTATTTATTTATTAAAATTAAATATTAAAAATGAATTCGTCAATTCGAATCTAGTATTTGGATGGAATACTTATCGGCACATTATGCATTACAAAACTTTTACGATAAATGATATAGTTACAAAAACTTAACTTTATAATAAGCGCCAATTGTGAATATGCCTGTTGTCCTCTGGGTTTTTCTTAACACTTTTTTAACACTTAATTTATACTGAGACACAATTCTTGTAATAATACAAAACAAGCAAAATACGTTAAATTTATTTTAATGGGGCCGAAATATATAGTCATTATAAACAGAAATAGTCGTTAAACGGAACATCGTTAAGTAGACAAAATATTAGTATGTTTCTGTGTATTACATGCTGGGACTGCACATTTTGTTTGTGAAACAGAAATCGTTGTTAGACAGAGAACTTATTGGATTAAGATAAGGAGACCACCAGGGATTTCTGTAATGAAAAGTAGGTCTACCTAGAAAACGATGCCACTTCAAATATACATATGAATATAATAGATAAAAAGTAATATAAAAAAATAATTGATAGGTCTAAAGAAAATAGTTTTTATGTCAATTCCACTGGAGGTCCAAACGCAAAAAATAAGTATCCTAGGAATAACTAATATCCGGGCATAACTAATATAGATGTTCAAAGTGGTTCACTTTTCTACGGAGCATTTTGATCCCCTGTTGGACAAGCCATCCCAATTCGGCAAGGCTTCGTAGGAACCCCTGAAATTACAAACTACTTTAGATGCATGTGCTTGAGATGAATACGAGGTGTAACAGAAAAGTAATGAGACTGATTTTTTATTTACTAAAGTTTTCATTTTTTCAAACATCAATGTTATCCCCTTCAAAGTAGTTCCCTTGGGCAACTACACACTGATGGAGGAGTTGTTCAAACTGTTGGTAGCAGCGCTGGAAGTCTTCAATGAGTATGGTCTTCAGCATGTCCGTTACATTAAAGTGTTCTATTGTTTTGCATATTATAATCTGTTAGTACATTATTTTTGCAACTCACGAAAACAATAAGCCTGCTGAAGGAGAATACCAAAATACAGTCATAACAATAAAAATGTATTTATATTTAGAACGATGTTAAATCTACATTTGAAGCCAGCTCATATCGTAGGCAAACGTTAGGCCTTAACGTTATTGGTGTTCCAAATGTTTCGTTATTGATGATTCACGTTTCAAATGTCGAAGTAAAGAGGATGATAGATATTTCCAATATTTCAAAACTTGTCACACTTCATTTAAAGCAACAGTTGTGAAAATTTGAATGTTTCCTTTAGCGTGCTGCAAAGATCAGCCTCATTTATTTGCTTACACATTATTTTATGAGTTGATGTTGTAATGCAATGTCAAATAATGATAAAGCAAATTTCGAAATAAAATGTAAATGAAATCTTTTCCCCAATGTTCACTAAAGTCAGGTTTATTTTCAATGCACTGAATACAAGAAGTTTTTAATTTTAAATGATGATGAATGGAAATTATGTCTGTAGACGGCGTGTCCTCGTGAGGTCGAAGAATGGTGAAACTTCAATTTAAGTCTGAGATCCCCGAGAATCCAAAATGACTTAATTGTCTGACCTCAGCTTGATTGCCGATATTCTTACAGATGTCGCCACGGTGGACTTCTCACTCCCTTCAAATTTGAGAGGTTTCAAAAGCTTTTCAGGTGGCTTGTACTTGATTAACCCTTAGGAAGAGGAGGCCAAAGAGGAAAGATTCAAATATTATGTTTGCCAAAAAGCAAAATGTAGCAAACCATTGTTGCAAAAGCGCAGAAGTACTCAGTAAAAATTTTTTTGCAAAAAAATTCATGAACAAGAGAAATAGTATTATATAGAGTTATCCCGCCGTGGCTCAGTAG
>Ga0115845_100135_pt1 | contig 14109 bp, 15 predicted proteins | sample InSIn1SAF170_2_FD_83859 | JGI IMG/M metagenome (GOLD analysis project Ga0115845, IMG submission 83859) | reverse complement strand
ATACGTCGCGAACCTTGCCCATGTTTGGACCCCAGATGAGGAAGCCTGCTAATAAATCAAAATCCAGTCTTGATAGATCTCGTCCTCGATTTCGATACCTGCAATGAAAATGGCAAGGGGCGACCATATTGTATGCGGGTTATGAAGAAGATTCGCATTCTTCAACTTGAGGATGATCTTCAAAGTCTCTTTGGCTGCATGGGCGGATTCCAAATCGATGCTTCTGTCTGCCTTTATAAACCGGTTGAGCAAGATAGGGAACAGTTGTGTGCCATTCTCAGATTGAGCCAGTGATAGGAGGATCGGCTAACCACGATGGTTCCTCCATCCTCATAGCTCTGCAAAGAAAGCTCACAGTCCTATGTGACACGGTCAACCCATTGGTATTATATCTGTGGGGGAAATCATCGTACCTCATTTATCTCAGCCAGATCCGCCTGTAGCTCGCGAACAGCCCTCTCATCAACAACTTCGATCATGGAACCATTGCAGTCTTTGGCCTCCCCGTTCCACTTCAGAGACGCGATACGGCTCGTGAGCAACATCAGATCGAGCCATTTGGAGTTGGCCGCATCCTGGAGCATATCATCCCTGAGTTCGGAGCTGGGATAATCTGCACCAAACGCTTCCCTTAGGTACGATCGGCTCTTGCGGTATAGTTGGTGAAGATTCTCGTTCCTACCTAGGAATTCAATGATGCTAGGGTGCTTCGGCTCATTGAAAAGCTCAGACGGGGTCCATATTAAAGCTCGAACTTCCAGATAAGAAAGCCAGAGTAGAATTCTCAGTCCAACACTGTTGAGGCTTTCCCGAAATTTCCGCCAATGGTCGAAGATGAGGTTTCTCAACGCTAACATGTGGTGGCGAAACATCTTGCAATCGCAAGTCATGATGTCCCTCTGACACAAGGAAAAGAACGAAAGCAAGACCATGGTCATCATATCTGAACGACGTGCAGTCATGCCTTTCGTTACCATCGATCCCTTGGTGAGCGTATCAGCTGTCATTGTTAGCACTTGTTTAGAGGCGGCGACATAATGGTCCTGGACCACTTGCGCAATACTGCTGTCCCTGAGGCCAAGATGTGTACCCGCCCACGCGAGCACACTGTTCGTCAAGGGCGAGGTAGGAGTCCGCTCCACCAGGCGTGTCATATACGAGAAAATGCTCCATTGAGACTTTTTAACCGTCAAAGTTGAGGATAGACAGGTGGTATAATGATCAAGTATGCGCCATTGGACGCAAGTGGCGGAAGAGGAGTAGGGAAGGAATAGTTCCCGGATCTGTGGAGGCTCCCAGACTTGTGAAGTTGTCGCAAAGTTAAACAAAGACTTCTCAGGCGTAACAGACGGCACCGTCGGCTCGCTCTTATCCTCACATTCAGGAGTTTGCGTTGGGTATGCCGGATCTGTTTGGGTCTCCCAAGGCAGTAGTACTGCGGGCATTTCTGGAGCAGTGTTTTGGAGATCATCCCACCAATCTTGATATGCGTTTCCTCGTAGGCTGGGGGCATCGGTCACCATGGCAGCAGAGGCGATGCCGAAATCGCCCCATGAAACTGGATCTTGTAACCCAAACGGCGCCCGTAGCAGAGACGCGCTCCGAGAAGGCAAAGTCAGCCCCTTCCCACTCCTCGTGCTGATTCGGTGCAGGGAACAGGGGATCCGGCTCCTCAACTTGTAGTATTAGACTTGAATCGTACGAGAATAATGGCGGCATTTCGGAGTGGCTGGGAAATCCAGTACTAATACTGGTTGTTTGATCGAGACATTCCCTTGAATGGCCTGCTGATGTTGGAGAGAGGTCTGGCCTGCTTCCCGCCTTTCCCTCATGTTCATTATTGAACTTGAACTCGCTGTGGCGAAGATTCTGGGTGAAAGGCGAGATGCACTCCAACCCAAGCCGACGACAATCGGCGCAGGGAAACGGCGGACTGTTAAATTTCACTTTCCTCCGTCGACAGGTGATACAACCCGTGAAGGTGCGAGCGCGACGGCGGGCTTGCTTCTGATGTCCTTGGACCATGTGGTCTGATGATGACTACCAGTATCTTCGGGGACGCCGGACTGACCGCTTTAGCTCAGGAAAGGAAGGCCATAGACGTGTCAAAGGTATAGGCGTGAAGCGCATCTAGTCAAAGTCGGAAAGATTCTTCATCAGTGACAGATGGTGAGCTATTCCAAAAGAGCGGCTCTAGTGGGTGTCGATAGGAAACATGAACTTTTGGCGAAGGGTCGCTTGAGGAAATTGAAGCGATATCTTCTAAGTTGGTGGGTCTTTTCAACATGCAGTCCTTGTGGCGTTGATCGGGGGTGACGCTTTCCTTAACATGGTCACCATGCCGACCTCGTTGCACCTGACAAGAGCTACGAGTACCCTACTGGGCCCGTAAACTTAACTCCTTTTAGGTATCACGGCGAGTTCATACGAGCAGGAGAATGCTCCTCCATATCCCAGGCACCGGCCAGGTCCCTTATGGCGGTCTTTTGCGCGACGCATTACGACCGTGTCTACGCCATCAAAGGACTATGTATTCGTTCTCTACCGCCCATCAGCATATAAGTACCACCATGAGGTCCGGCGGCGTTCCTCGACATCTTACAATATTTTGTCCATCGCGGATTGCAAGCTATGGCAGGAGGAAAGCTTATGAACGTGTTCAAACTCTCCAGGGCTGACGAGCCTAAAGAAGTCCTCAACTGGCGCCTCTGGCTGGCAGTTCTCACTTTTGGATTATGCGGCGCGGCTAGAGGAATCGACGAGGGCCTTGTGAGCGGAGTCTTCAGCTTCCAGGACTTTCAGCGACGACTGCATATCGATGAGCTCGGTCAATCTGCATTTGCCAACATTAAAGGCAATGTCACGGCCATGGTCAATCTTGGGAGCATTGGAGGTACGCTTGTGTAAGTAACAAGGTGAGAGACAGATACTGCAGCCCGCTAATGGTTAGTAGAGCCTTTCTGGTATGTGACAGGCTTGGGAGGGTGTGGGCGACACGAATCCTCTGCATGCTTTGGATCCTTGGTATCGCAATCTTCATGGCCAACGGCGGCCACTTGGGCGCGGTCCATGCTGGCCACTTCATCGCGGGGCTTGGAATCGGTCAGACAACCGGTGTTGCTCCAGTTTACCTGGCTGAAGTCGCGCCGCCATCTGTGAGAGGTCTTTGTACCTGTGCCTTTACCGGGGCCGTTTACCTTGGTATTATGCTTGCATATTTTGCCAACTGGGCTTGTTCTATCCATATGAGGGATGGGCTTGCCAGATGGGTATGTGATCCTTAACTCCTCTTACGGCCCTAGACAGCCACTGACTCGCAGAAGGAGGTGCCCACGACTCTTCACCTGATGTTCGCCACCATAATCCTAGCATTGTCTTTCCTCGTTTACGAATCACCACGATACCTGATCAAGTCTGGCCAAGACGAACGCGCACAGGTGATTTTGCACAAAATTCGACAATTCCCCCCCCCCGCGACCATCCTTTCGTTCAAAGGGAGCCTGCAGCGATCCGCCTGGGTCTCAGCGAGGAGCAAGAGGCTACGCGCGGAACGGGATTCTTCGGTCTGGTGAAAGAGATGTTCCTCATACCGGGCAACCTCTATCGCGTCTACATTGGTCTCGGGGGTCAGCTCCTATCACAATGGTCCGGAGGCCCATCAATCACGATCTACGCCGTCAATCTATTTGCGATCCTCGGTGTCACCGGCTCTAATGAATCCCTCTTTGCCACAGCCATCTTTGGCGTCGTCAAACTCGTATCAGCAATTATCTGTGCGCTATTCCTGGTGGACATCGTCGGTCGAAAACGATCGCTCTTGATCGGTATTCTTTTGCAGTCAATCTCGATGATCTACGTTGCCGTCTTTTTGACGGCAGTCCCGAACATCGCAGACAAACAGTTGAAACCAACTCCCTCTGAGGCCCAAGCCGCTACAGGGGCAATTGTGATGATTTTCCTCTCGGGGTTTGGATGGGCCATGGGGTGGAATAGCATGCAGTATCTACTCACAGCTGAGCTCTTCCCTCTTCGGATCCGAGCCGCAGCGACCTCGTTGGTGATGTGTGCACATTTTGCGAACTCCTATGGGAACAGTCGAGCGGTTCCTAACATGCTCCTCCCAGTCTCTGATGGAGGCCTGTCTCCGATGGGGACCTTCTGGATGTTTGCTGCGGTCACTATACTGGGCGGAATTTGGGTATGGGTGACCATACCTGAAACCAAAGGCAGGTCACTCGAGAGCATGGACGTTCTTTTCACCTTGCCATGGTACAAAATCGGACTCTACGGAAATAAGCATGCAGTTTCAGGAGAGACTTACGCACAGTCGGAAAAGAAGCGGGAGGACGATGTTGCTGAGCAGGAAGTAGTGGAACACAAGAATTGAATTGGGCTCTGAAAACTGAGTGAGGGAGTTTTAAGGATTATGACGGCCTTCAATCTTGTTAGTCTTCTCTTGTTCAACGATACAATCGTGCAGGGCGAAAAGCTTACTAAAGTTAAGGAGACAAAGATGCCGCGGATGGCTGATGCTTATCGGCCTCGGTGTTCAGCGCATCACCCAGCGGTCATAGGCGATTGCTCTCCACTGGAGTTGGCTCGAGCCGCTCCCACCGGAAAATACCAGACTAGAAGGCATGCTTCAAGTTCTGTCGTGCTCAATCTTGCACACATGTGACTTGAGACTTTCGATCTCGAGACAGGACTTTGTTTAGAATACTAGTATGGAGAGATTCGTCGCCGAATCAGATGCTTACCGACAGCAATCTGTCCAAGATCTCCTCACTCTCAAGGGCAAAACAGTGGTGGTCACAGGTACGAGGACGCAATCCATGTTCTGATGGCCAGGCTGGAAGCCATATCGGCTGATCTTGCAGTTGTTAGGCGGTGCGCGTGGTCTCGGCCTAGCTATTGCTCGTGGTTGTGCAGAATTGGGAGCGAACGTCGCCGCACTCGATGTCCTCACTGAACCCGCCGCCGATTTTCCAGATATCGGTAACGACCTGAGTGTCAAGGCCCAGTATTACAGGTGCGTCCTGTCTGAACACCTTGCGCTTTTGGACACCCCCCCCCCGAGGGATTGACTTGTTGTGGTCGATAGCGTCGATGTAAGTGACCATGATGCCTTGCGATCGACGTTCGAAGCCGTCACACGCCAGTTTGGTAGCATCGACTGTCTAGTCACAGCGGCAGGTATTGGGATGGGTGGACCGCTGGTAAGCTACGAGAAAGCTGCCATCGACAAGATCATTGCTATCAATGTAAGCTTATCCCAGGGTCTGCCGGGGTCCGGCACTCCCTACTAGTATCTATGGCTGATTTTCACGCGACGCAGGTTACCGGGACGATCTTGAGTTCTCAGCTCGCCGTCCAACAGATGATGAAGCAAGGTACAGGTGGTGCAATTGTGCATATCTCATCGATTGGGGGCCATGGAGGAATCCCAGGACAGACCAACTCCATATACTGCGCGTCGAAAGGCGCCGTGCTGGCCTTCACCAAATCACTGGCAGTCGAACTTGCCGAAAGCAACATCCGTGTCAACAGCGTCAGTCCCGGATTCTTTTTGACCAACATGACCCCTGGGTATCTCAAACAAGATGTCGCATTGCTGGAAAAGTTTGAGAAGTCGATGCCTATGAAACGATTTGCAGACCGGTCTGAGCTGAAGAGCACAGTGGCATTCCTGCTGAGTCCCGCTAGTTCCTATGTCACCGGCCAGGATCTAGCCGTCGATGGTGGGATATTGGCATGCTAGGTTGCAGTCCTGATCGTGCATTTGCCGAGGCATTTGCCGTTTCACGACATTGAATGCAAGAAGGCTCTCGACAAACAACGTTTCGGCATGCCTTTCGCACGCTTTCGTCAATGACTCGGACAACACCATCACTGGCTGGAGAATCCCGGCCGTTGGAGGCCTTATCACAAAGTCCTGGCATGTTTGCGGGGACTTTCAGTGCGCTTCAGCAACACTTCTTTGGTGTTTGACACACTATGCCGTCTCAAATACCTTATCTGAGCTGCTTCCATGTGTTTCTGTGGTAGAGAGACCATGGCAAGATGGTAACAAATCCAAATAAGCGAACTTTCAGACATTGCAATTGACATCGGTGGCGCATTTAGTCAGCGGTCAAACACTTCCTACATGTTGATTTGCTGATTTCGACAATCCATGCCATCTCGGTCTTTACGGAGCCAGGACCTTCCCAAAGGAGGTGCTCTGCGTGGAAAAAGCATGGGAGAGCAAGCCTCTTCGCCGAGAAGGCGTGTAACTCCGTCCATTGAAGTTCAGCGCATGTTATTACTCCCATACCGTCTAAAACATCCTTTCATAGTATCTGAGTTTGTCGGACATCCCTATCTCCTGCACGGAGGACCATCTGATGCGAGAAGATCGCGTCTATCTTGGGGACTTTAGATGCGACAGCGTGCCATAGACATGCCGTTTGCGGCTGGAATGGAAGGAACATGTCGCTCCATCGCAAAGTCCGGCCAGAATGAGAAGCATAAGGTGAGGTATACCTCGTACAAATCAAGGTCTGCCCGTTTTCAATCCACATCAAAGTCTACGAAACGTTATCTCGACAATCTAATTGTATCACACAAACCGAGCCATCTAACAGCCAAAGCCAAACCGCATCCCACCCGATACATCATAACAGTAACCATGTCTTCAGCCGCTCTCTCCGGCAAAGTCGCCATCATCACCGGCGGTTCCAAGGGCATCGGCGCCAGCACCGCAACTGCACTGGTCAAACTCGGAGCAAAGGTCGTCATCAACTACGGGCATGACTCCGCCGCCGCAGAGAGCCTAGTCTCCCGCCTGGGCGGCGCTGACCACGCCATCGCCGTGCAAGCCGACGCCGGTAGCATCACAGGCGTCGAAACGCTCGTCAAATGCGCCGTCGACAAGTTCGGCAAAATCGACATCCTGATCCCCAACGCGGGAATCCTGCCCATGAAGACCGTCGAAGCCACCACAGAAGCGGACTTCGACCGGGCGTTCAACCTGAACGTCAAAGGCCCGTACTTCCTCGTCCAAAAGGCTCTGCCGTACATGGCTCGCGGCAGCAGGATCGTCCTGCTCTCGACGACGCAGTGCCACGCGTCAACGGTCACGCCGCCCTACACGTTGTACTGCGCGACCAAGGGTGCAATCGAGCAAATGGTTCGGACGATGAGTAAAGACCTCCAAGCCAGCAAGGGGATCAGTGTGAATGCCGTCGCGCCGGGGCCGACTGGGACGGACTTGTTCATGGAAGGGAAGAGCGAGCAGCTCCTCAAAATGATCGCAAGCATGAACCCGAATAATCGCATAGGAACACCCGAGGAAGTGGCGGATGCCATCGTGCTCATTTGCCGGCACGAGGCAAGATGGGTCAGCGGACAGACTATCAAGGTGAATGGTGGTCAGGCATAAGCCAGCCAGAGTGCGCCAAATAGCTCCAGCAGATATGTGTGATGGTACAATTGTTGTTCCGTAGATCTTCTGCAACATGCCATGCAAGTCAGCCTGATCATACACACTGGCTACTGTGAACCAATTGCATCCTGTGCCATGACCTACCGTGTCTTGCACGCAACTTGTCTCATAACAGTCCCCATGTAGAATCGGCTGCAACAGCGTTTACATTCAGGAATGATATACTGTCGACACAACATCAACAACCCGAAGAAAACTAGTCTCATAACCTCATCGACGCATGTCGTCGCCCATTCAGCGCTTGGCCGCCTGCTCCAGCAGCTTCTTCCGGATCTTGGCAGCCTGAGCCGCCTTTTCAGCCTCATACTGCTTCTGGCGTATCTCGGCCTGCTTTCTTCGCTCTTGTTCCGCCCCTGAGTCTCGACGCGGTGGGACCGTCATGTACGGAAAAGCATTTGCGGGCCCATCCGCCGGGCTCGGTTCGACGCCCGTACGGAGGATGGCGTCCCATTCCCCGGCATTGGACCCGGGCCGTGGAAGCTTGTCCACAATGTAGAACGTCTCCTTGAACGTCTGCAGGCCGTCATCGTAGTACCAACGAAGCGAGATGGTAGCGCTCGAACTGTGCGTCTGGCCAGTGTGGTCGGCTAGTATGACCAAAGGACTCGCTCGGATGGAGCCAGACGTTGCCACAGCTTTGGTTTTCGAGATCAGGCTCTTCTGTAAGGTGCCATCGTAGAGCGTATTGGACAGCTTGACAGCATCTTCCTGGTCATCTGCAATGACGGAGATCCGAACTTGGGTGTTGGCGGGCTGTAGCATCGCCGTTAGCAAGTATGATCCCAGGGAGAGCCGACCTCGTAAACTCGAACAGGAAGGAGAAGTGACGTACCATTCTGACAACCGAGCCTGATTGATGGAACAGTTGTGGTCGACGACTTTGCCAGGAGCGAAATGAAGAATCCAGCTGGCCATCCTGCATAAAAGCATTCGCATTCGGGGGCGGGTGGTTGCGCCCCGTTGCCATTCCCACAACGATGGAGCAATGAGAAAGCAGCAAATGCACAGTCTTGCAACTGTATTACTGGACAGCCTCTGTGCCCAAGGCCGAATCCAAATCTAAATGTGCTGGCGAAATCGCATTGGAGGATTCGCTGCTCCTCATATATTCGTGTCAGAGTTTTCCAGAATTCGCCATGCTTCAACAGTACATCCCTGTCCAGAGCAACATCAAGAGCTCGATGGATGCTGCTTTCCGATGTTCGATGAGACCCGGGTCACCTTTATATCTTGATTTGTCACTGAGATACGGCAACTGGAACAAATTGACAACCAGAGATGGACGGGTGGAACAGATGTTGGTAGAGGTACAAGAGTGAAGAGTCTCCTTTTCTGCGATCATTGCGGCTCAAAAATGTTCAGATGACCTCTTTCCCAGAGTCAGTCCCATGAACCACTTCGAGGGTTCCTCTTGAACCTGGGATCTTGCCACAGCTTTTTGTGTAACACAGTGCCCAAAAACCGCTTCAGTCTTTTCCAGTTGGGTGAGCCTCTCACCACTTCGGTTCAAATCCAGATTTTGGCGAGCTCTGTCACACGCCTCCCGCATCACCGTAATTCTGGCAAGTACCTCGTTCGAGCCTGTCTGTGTTTCGAATTAAGTCGTACATTGGAAAATTCCAGATTTCCATAAGTTGACTGCCCGCGCTTGGGTGAGATACTCTGGCAAATACCCGTCACGAAAACCGCCCGTGGTGCGCCGCTGTTGCTGAATACTTTTTCGAAAGGAAAATTCAAGCTTTTAGGTTGTCATCCTGTCCCATTTGCTTCTTTCGGTTGTCCTCCACCAGAGCGAGGAATTCCGTCCAGTTTTCCAGGATCCATGGACGGCCGATAATACAGTCGAATTTGGCATCAGAGCCTTTCTGCAGTATGTGGAATGGGGCATTATGTTCAGATGACCGAACAGACTTCGAGCCGGGAACCCGGAAATGCCAGCGGAGAAAAACGGTGCTTTCCAGCTCGCTATATCCTCCAATGGAGTGTACGAGGCCCTGGTAGGGTCTCTTCTCCACATTGAGCTGAGCATAAGCATCATGAGAGACCAGATTGAAGTCGGCCCCGGTGTCGAGAAGCACACGTCGTGGTGTCGTCGTTGGACGCTTGTGGCTCTCGACCCGAGCGCTATCATTCTCCAGATGTATGAACATGAGGACAATGAAAGGGTTGAGTTGTGGCCTTCTCCAATTCACCACCATGACTTTGCCGATGCAGTGTGAGTCGGTACATTTTCCCGCGACGTCTTCCTTCTTCGGACATCTTCGTTGGGAAAGGCGGACGGACTCGCCTTCTTGCAGGACATGGGTCTGAGGCGCCGAACGCCTTGGACTTCGATTATGGGCTTTTCGAAAGGATCTCGTCATGTCTCCGGCATGAAATATTTCATTCAATGAAATTAAGACAACTAAGCTGCTCCGATTATGAATTGTTCAGGATAGGGCTGCCTCCAGTATTTCCTCACAACCGAAGGCTCGGTTATCTTCACTTGCAGAGCGGACTTTGATCAACGATTCGACGACAGGTTAAGACCCTTCGATGTTCTTCATCACCAGCAATCGGGTCGCCTAGGCAGAGTGCTGTTGCTACCTCTTATATGCGAAGAGGTGTTATCACTCCACTTTTTACACCTTGAGAGCCTCTGCTTCTCGCAGATATGCAGAGTGTCGTACAAGCTAAGTGTCGTCCTTCAAGGCAATGCAGCATGGCGGCAAGTTGCAAACTCCTGCAAGCATAGGGTGAACTATGCGCTCGTAACAGCTGTGGCTCTCCGGTTTTGAGACATGGTCCATGAATTGTTGCAGAAGAGGGGCCTTTCATCATTTTCCGGGGCTTGTAGTGCACCCCGAAGCACCTCCCAATATTCTGGATCAGCGTTACCGAGATGACCACTGTTTTGCAACTTGCAGTAAAGCTGGTTTGACACGGAACAACTCAGATGCTCTCAGGCTTGTAGCTGTGTCTATTTCAAGCACGAGAATAGCAAGGAAAGTTGCCACAGCCAGTCCCGAGACAAATGCAAAACTTGTCGTAATCGTAGAGTCTGAGTAGTCCTCCCGAATATGTGACTGGATAAACCATATGCCGACTTATCACATATTCTAAATTGTCTCCCAAGATGCAACAATCTGTGAGCGATAGCAAGCCGTCTCAACCCACTCGCGCGAATCATTGTTTGGCCTCGCAACAAACAGGTGTTTCGGGAGAAGACACGGCTGATGTTGACGTGACAGCACTCAGATTTGAGTGTGGCGTGCGGGAGTCCAGGAAACTAGACAGGGACCTTCGAAGGGGGTCTAGGGGTGGATCGAGCGATCCTGCCAGCATGAAGACGAGAACGTGCTTGCATAGGCTACTCCCGTCCTTTCATGCTTGATGGCGAGGCCCGCTGGCCAGTTCGGGTATCCGTGCAGCAAGCTGCTGCAATTGGCCGAAAGATGCAGTCGAGTTGGACAAGTGCACAGTGGCCCGCCATATAAGCAGACAGCCGCTCATTGTACACCCACGTTGACAGAGGTCCCTGACTTTGTAAGTTGCAAGTGAGACTGTTGCCTTTTCGCCTTCCAAAATGACAGGTTACGGAGCTCTAGCATCGATGATGGCAAGCCACCAGAATGCCGAAGCTTTCAGGAAGTTCTCGAGCATGAACATGGAGAACATATTGCACATGCAAGCTGAGTTGCAACATCTAGAAGTGGTGATCAATGAAGTTAGGAAGATCCCGGCGTTGAACAGCTTCGACAGGATCTGGATCGAATGCCCTGAACACATGTCAGAAGGCGATATACGTAAAATATTTGAGCGGTCAAGGGCCCTGCTGGACGAGTATTGTAGGGGGCCTTTTCTCAAACCACTGATCGAGAAACATGCGCTGACGGGAACACAAAGATCGAACCCTCTTGCAGACGGCGAGAATCAACGCCATGCATGGTCCCCAAAAGAACAATTTGGAGCTGCGGCGGCAGTGGTACGACGAAGAAAGTGGTGGCAACCAATTCTTATACGGCGTGGAAGCCGGCATCTTTCGTGACCATGATAACGATGCGGACTTGATGACACTGAAAGAGAACCTGGAGAGCAAAGACGCATTGGCCAGATTCTTGAGCCGAAGAATAGTGCCGCTGTATCATCGTGTCGTTGGGCACAGGATTCACCGGACGATGGCAGAGAAAGCATTCGAACGAACGTGCTATTATACGCCCGAGACATTGGTGCAAGTGGGCAATACCATTTGCATGCTCCTGTCCGCAGTCATACCGGCTCTGTCAATACTGGTATTGTTCAGTGTGCAGAGCATTGGAGGTCGATTAATCGCCATTAGCCTCATGAGCCTGGTCTTTTCATTGGTGATGAATGTGATTGCTCAAAGACGAGCTGACGTGTTTATGTCTACCACGGCCTTTGCTGCGGTTCTCGTGGTATTTGTTGGGAGTGCAAACGTGATGGACAATTGAGCACCATGGTATGGCAAGAATTCCCCGGCCGGCATGGATGGTGACACCTTCGGAAGACAGGGGGTGGTGTTCGGCTGATGAGCGCGATGGTCGGTACTACCCGCGCCCACCTGCTGCGAGGGCAAGTTCGCAGTGCAGCTATCTTTGGCTGGAGGCGGCAAAGGAAGTGGATTGCTCGCCGGTGTGTGAATGCCTACCGACAGCTAGCTGGATTCAAATTGCAACCCCTTGCTTGCCGAGCAGCGAGTGATGGGACAGGACCATTGGGCAAACGGGATTGACGAGGTGGTCCAACGCTATACAGAGTCAATCGAGACAAGTCTCATTCTTCACGTCAGCAATCCCGAGCTATGCCAGAAAAAGACAACAGAGACGAAAGAAGATGGAAAATGGAAATTCAGTCCAAGAGAAGATGATGACGTTGATGGAACAAACGAGGAAGATGGAGGGAAAGACACAGAGAGGACACAGAGGAGGGAAAGCGCATGGGAGCTCCTTCACTCCTCGACTCCCTCAGCATTTGGGTCAGCAGAAGGGATCACGTGAGCTTGGCGGAGAAGGAGCCCAAATCACGCCAAACCTGTTCTAGAGTGTCTAGGTGCGGATAAGAAGTGAGGGGCAAGTCTGTCCATCTGGCAACTTCGGCTCAAGCTTCAAGCATCGGACGCAATGATGGAAGGGGGCCAAAGCTCTCAGCAACCCAGCTCGTGCCAGCTCCCAGCTCCCAGACCCCCTCCCCCAATCAACCAGACCTCAGAGATCTCCCACTCCCCTTCCTCAGCCGCTGGCTCTCTCTCTCCCTCCCTTTTCCTGACCCAGCCTCTCCCACCAGCTTCGATTGACGCCCAGTAGCTTGGACATGCTCGCACCATACCCGGGCTCAAACCCGAACCGCGCGCCCACTGCATCATCATCATGCCCTTTCTAACGGAGTACCCTCACCTCCCTTCTCCTACTCGCTCCTCCTGCTTGCTTTCTGTGCCTTTTCTCCTGAAGTCCCACTAGTCTTACCTGCCCTGCGCCCTGACGTTTGCCAGAAGCTCCTCCCCAGGTGTCTCTCAGCCGTACTCACGTTCTCCCTCGACCTACCTCTCCTGTCTTTGTTCTTGACTTTCCTCCTTCCAAACTCGTCCATGCCAGAACACTGTGATTCTCTCTTTTCTCTATCTGCACGAGGATTTTTCCAAGATCAAGCCGAAAATAGCCACCCTGATCAAGACCCTTGGTGAAGCCTGACTAGTCTTCGTCGTCAAGATGTTCAGTCTCGGCTTCGGCAGCGGCTGTCTTGCTCTCTGAGCCTTTGACGACCTTCGTCTTGACCGCAGGCTCATCTTCCTCCTGCTCTTGCTCGTCAGCGTCATCTTCGGGAGCCTCGTTCTCAGCCTCCTCATCCTTGTCCTCGTCTTCTTCGCCGTTCTCTTCAGTTTTCTTGGTCTTCTTGGCAACCGGTTCGGTAGCATCGGTATCAGCTTTGCGCTTCTTTGGAGGTGCGGCTAAGTTGAGGTAGTGGTTAGTATTGGGTCACATGGTGGATTGAGGTGATGTCTTACCTTCCACTTCCTCGACTTCCTCTTCCTCTTCGCCCTCTACCTCCTCTTCTTCTTCCTCCTCGTCTCCTTCTTCGTCGTCATCGACCTCAGAGTCTTCATATCTGAGAAGAGTCATGTCAGCATGCTGCGAACGTCCATGCTGTCTCAAAACTGCGAGCTGGGAGAAGAACAAGGAAGATCAGGCACAGCATCTACAAAGTACACTCGAAGAAACAGAGAATGGGGTACACATTAGCCCAGGATGCGGCTGCAGACCACTCGAGGATTATTGTATCAATCTCAATAAGGCGCACCCCCGGTGAGAATCCGAAGCAACAGAGAGCGGTAAACAAATCAGTGAGGAGGATCGCTTACTGTTCTTCCTCTTCCTCTTCGTCGCTAGGCAGAGCTTGGAGCTCTTCCTCCTCTTCCTCCTCCTCGTCGTCTTGGCGTCTTCTTCGAGGCATTCTGAAGGTTGATATTGACCAAGTTGGGGTGATGTGAAAATAGAGGCAGCTGGAAGAGGCACAAAAGCGTTCACGGGATGACAAGGTGGACAGAGTTTGGAAGGAGGAAAGTCAAGAACAAAGACAGGAGAGGTAGGTCGAGGGAGAACGTGAGTACGGCTGAGAGACACCTGGGGAGG
>Ga0115845_100134_pt1 | contig 14135 bp, 16 predicted proteins | sample InSIn1SAF170_2_FD_83859 | JGI IMG/M metagenome (GOLD analysis project Ga0115845, IMG submission 83859) | reverse complement strand
GATGTTTTGGTAGAACCAACCCGTTCAATTCTTATTCCAGATTTTGAAGTTTTACGCCAACTGGCGATGGATAACGGTGCTGTTGGTTTCGGTATTTCCGGTTCTGGCCCATCGGTTTTTGCCTTAACTAAGGATGAAGAAAGCGCTAAGAAAATCACTAAGGCACAACAAATGCATTTGCATCAAATTAACATTAAAAGTCAAGCCTACGTTTCTGAAGTAAATACTGAAGAACCAAGAACGTTATAAGGTAAAAGGTGTAAGGCGTAAGGTTAAGCTTTACGCCCTAACCTTATACCCTAAACCTTAAACCTTATACCCCAAAATGAAATTCTACTCAACCAACAATAAAGATTTACGTGTTTCCTTTAAAGAAGCCGTTTTTAATAGCATGCCCTTAGATAAAGGATTATACATGCCCGAGGTGATCCCTCAATTACCTGCCGATTTTATCAATAACATTGAAAAATACTCACTTACGGAGATTGCTTACGAAGTAGCCTCAGCTTTGCTAAAAGACGAAATACCTGCCGATGATTTGAAAGCTTTGGTAGAAGAAGCCGCTAACTTCGATGCGCCTGCTGTTCCTTTAGATGATAACACTTTCGTTTTAGAACTTTTCCACGGACCATCTTTAGCATTTAAAGATTTTGGTGCTCGTTTTATGAGCCGTGTAATGGGCTACTACTTAAAAGATGGCGAACAATTATTAGATGTTTTAGTAGCTACATCGGGCGATACCGGCGGTGCAGTAGCACTAGGTTTTTTAGGCGTACCTAACACTAGAGTAACCATTCTTTACCCAAAGGGAAAAGTAAGCCCAATACAAGAACAACAACTAACCACTTTAGGGCAGAACATTAGAGCTATAGAAATTGATGGCACTTTTGATGATTGCCAAGCTTTAGTAAAACATCAAAATCTGGAATAAGAATTGAACGGGTTGGTTCTACCAAAACATCCTTCATGCTTCGGCCAACTAAATCCATATCGTTTAAAAATAAACCGCTTACTAAACCAGCTATGTTGCCCCATTGGGTAACCGCATCTTTTAAAGCTACTTTAGCGCGTATCATTTGGCGGGCATCTTTGGTTGGTACATCTACTTCTGGGTAAACAATTGCGGCAAACATACCATCGGGTACTGGAAGTGAAATCACATCTAAAGGTTCGTAACTGCGTACCAGCACAAAGCCGCCCATAATTGCCGGAGCAACGTTATCGGCATGGCCATAGCCGCAGGCAATTTCTTCGCCTTTCATGGCAAAAGGAACCAATTCTTTAGCGGTTAGCAAATTTCCCATCAATTGGTTAATGGCATACAAACCTGCTACGGTGCTTGCCGAGCTAGAGCCTAAGCCACTGCCAATAGGCATTTTCTTATGTAGTTCAATTTCTACACCAACATCCTCACGGTTAATATGACTTAAGTAATGCTTTACCGAAGCACTTACGGTGTTTTTGTCGCTATTTAGCGGAAGTTTGCCCTCATCGCCAGTAATTTTTAGCAGGCGCACACCGGGCTCTTCAACCAAGCGCATCACTACCTCGTCGCCGGGAGCATTTACGGCAAAGCCCAATACATCGAAGCCACAAACTACATTGGCTACTGTGGCCGGGGCGAAGACTTTTATTTCTACCCCTAAATCCCCTAAAGGGGACTTTGATTTGCTATCGTTCATATAGTTTGAACTCTCTTTTTTAAAATCTTGTATTTCCATTACGTTTTGGGTTCCCCCTTTAGGGGGCTAGGGGGTTTTGGTTGCGACATTAATAATATCTGCAAATACGCCTGCTGCGGTAACTTCGGCGCCTGCGCCTGGTCCTTTAACTACCATCGGGCGGAATTTGTATCTATCTGTTACGAAAGAGATGATATTGTCGGCACCAGAAAGTGCGTAGAAAGGATGGTCTTCGCCAACCATTTGCAAGCTAATTTCTACCTTTCCATTTTCCAGTTTGCCAATGTAGCGCAACACTTTTTTCTCACTTTCGGCAGTGTTTTTCAAGTTCTCGAAATAAGCAGAGTTGTTTTTCAATTCTGCATAGAACTCTTCAACGCTATTAGCTTTCAAACAAGCTTCAGGTAAAATATTATCGATTTTCACATCCGATGCTTCTAAAGGATACCCCGCGTCTCTAGCCAAAATCAACATTTTGCGCATAAAATCCATCCCATTCAAATCGTCGCGAGGATCTGGTTCGGTGTAACCTAAATCTTGTGCTTCTTTTACAATGTCGTAAAATTCTTTATCGCCTTTAAAACTATTAAAGATGAATGAGATTGTTCCAGAAAGGATAGCCTCAATTCTGTCAATCCTATCGCCACTCATCATCAAGTTTTTTAAAGTGCCGATGATTGGCAAGCCTGCACCTACATTGGTTTCGTAATAGAAATCTACACCATGTTTTTTAGCGGTATCCTTAAATAATTTATATTGTGCAAACTCTGCCGAGTTGCCTTTTTTGTTGCAGGCTACGATAGAAACGCTACTCTCGAACACCTGCTTGTAGAAAGGAATTGGCGCTTCGCTGGCGGTGTTGTCTACAAAAACACTGTTTGCCAAATTTAACGACTGCATTTTAGCTACAAACTCTGATAAGTTGGCTTGTTCTCCGTTTGCTTCTAGTGTATTTTCCCAAGTATCTAAATCAATTCCGTTAGCATCAAAGTGCATTTTACGGGTATTGGCAATACCAACAACTTTTACTTGCAAATCGTTTTTCTCAGCCAAAAACTGAGTTTGTTCTTTAATCTGTTTGAACATCGTTTTGCCAATGTTTCCAGTTCCTAAGCAATACACATTTAAAGTGCGTTTTAGGTCTGTGTAAAATGCATCATGTACGGCATTCAAAGACTTCCCTAAATCATCTTTACTGATAATTACCGAGATATTATATTCTGAAGAACCTTGTGCAATAGCTCTAACGTTGATACCATTACGCCCCAAAGCGTTGAACAAACGGCCGCTCATCCCAGGAGTACGTTTCATGTTTTCGCCAACTATGGCCAATACAGCTAAATCGCCTTCTACTTCTGGATAAGCTAATTTTCCAGCCGCTAATTCTAATTCAAACTCTTTGTTAATTAAAGTAACTGCTCTAGCTCCGTCAGAAGGATTAACCGTAAAAGTGATACTGTGTTCAGAAGATGATTGGGTAATCAAAATTACGTTGATTTGCTCTCTTGAAAGTAACGAGAACAAACGGCCGCTGAAACCTGCTTTGCCCACCATACCGCTACCGCTTAAATTAATGATGCTGATTTGGTTGATAGAGGAGATACCTTTAATTGGTAATTCTGAAGGTTTGATGTTGCTACGGATGAAAGTTCCAGCGAATTCTGGTTCGAAAGTATTTTTAATAACCAAAGGTATTTTCTTGGCAAAAGCGGGAACCATGGTTGGTGGATAAATTACTTTAGCTCCGAAATAACTTAACTCCATTGCCTCAATGTAGCTTAATTCATCTAACGAAAAAGCTTTTTTAACGATGCGAGGATCCGCGGTCATCATACCGTTTACATCGGTCCAAATTTCAATTTCTTCTACATTTAAAGCGGCACCCCAAATAGCGGCAGTATAGTCAGAACCACCACGGCCAAGCGTAGTAATTTGGTTTGCTTTATTACTTGCGATAAAGCCAGTTACAAATAGGACCTTATCGCTATTTTCTTCGTAAAATTCTTTGATTAAAGCATCAGTCAATTCAAAGTCTACACGGGCATTACCAAAATCGCTATCGGTTTTGATTAATTTAGAACCATCTACATATAACGAATTGTCAAAATACTGCGTAGCGATATGAGCCACCATGCTATTAGAACATCTTTCGCCAAAGCTTACAATAAAATCTTTGGTGCGTAAGCTTAATTCTTTCAGGCTAGAAACCGCTTGCAAGGCATCTTCCAACTCGTTGAAATGAATTTTTAACTTGGTTAAAATTGGATTTTGAGCAGCCGCTGGTAGCAATGCTTTTACCACATCGAAATGTTTTTGTTCGATGTTTTTTAGTTGGTCTTGGTAATTTTCACCTTTTTCAGCTAGTTCTGCCATTTCTAGAAGAAGGTTGGTTACGCCGCTCATCGCCGATAATACAACTACGGGATTAGCATTTTTTCTTTCTTCTTGTACTAGCTTTAGAAGTGTTTTAATGTTTTCGGTCGTACCTACGGATGTACCACCAAATTTGAGGACTTTCATCTTTTATTTTTTATTAGGTTTTACGGTTTAAAAAAAAAAGCGTCCCGATTTTCTATCGGGACGCTTTTTTGTGTTTTCTATATTTTTTCAATCTTACACAAGGTTGCTCCCGATAGCTTCGCCGCCGGTAATAATAATTGTGGTAATAATTGAAGAGTTAAAAATCATGTTTTTGTTTATTGGTATATTTTATACACCACAAAGAAGAAAAATATTTTTTATAAATACAAACGTTTGCGTTTAATTTCTCTAATTTTTTTCTGTGAAGTTTTACGAAGTTGGTTGTTAAAATGGAACTGAGTTATAAATTTTGTAAAAATTGCTTGGGCGTTTTTATTACTAAGTTGTCTCCATTTAGTTTTAGAAAATCGATATCGTTAGTAATAGTATAGTCTAGTTTGTGGTCAATTGCAGTGTAAAAGTGAATTGCATCTTGGATAGAAGAATTTAGTGCATTATGAACTGAACCAGAGCTTGTTTCTACAAGATTAATCACTTTTAATAATTCTTTTAGTAGTTTTTTGAGATTGTTGTGTCAAAATCTTTTTGAAGATAAAAACAAACAGTTTGAAGGATTGACGGATTAGTAAAGCCTAATAATTTCCTTTTTTTTGCCAATAATAAAATTTGCAAAGCATCATCATGGCCTTTACGATTTAGTAAGAAATCAAGCAAAAAAAATTAGCATCAAAAAAGACTTTAAAAACCATATTTTTTCTTTCTTTCTTCGTAGTATTCTTTTTTGAAATTGAAATCTTCAGGGTAATCTGCTTTAGGTAAGCTCTTCACCAATTCAAATAAATCTGTTTTAATCTCTTTAGGTTCGGTCACTTTTCTCAAATATTCTTCTACCGACTCAGAAACGCTAGCTCCCATTTTAGAAGCATAAGATTTTGCTTTTTCAAGAACATCTTGCTCTATTGTAAATTCACTCTCGCTTTCATAATTTCAAATATACGCATAAAAATAAAATTATGCGCATTGCAGATCTTTCTCAAAACAAACACTATTTACTACATCAATGTATTGGCCATAGTTAGGAATAACCTGGTAATTATTTTTGCTGTAGAGTGCCAGTGCATCGGGTTGGCGCTTGCTGGTTTCTAATACACATTTTTCGTAGGTCATTTCTTTTGCCCAACTTTCTAAGGCTTTCAAAAGTAAGCTGGCGGCATCTTTCCCTCTATAGTTTGGTAGGGTAAACATCCGTTTTACTTACATTGCCGATGCAGAAAATTGTTTAATAACTCCACAAGCTACCGGCGTAATCTCGTCGTAAACCAAAACCACGTGTTTAATTTTGTCAATTTTATTGAACTGGGCATAAAATACGTCTTCGTTACCATTTATTTTGGCTAGCTCGGCATCTAAAAGCCTAACTAATTCAATAAAATTTAGATCGATAGAATTGGTTCTTTTAAGGAAAAATGGCATGGTTAAGGTGTATATTTCAAATATAGCTTTTAAAGGCTTCGGACAGAATAATTGGCTTTTTCTTATTACTTTTGCCACCGTATAAAACCAAAATATTCCTGATATTAATACATTAATATAGAGATGAAAAATACTGCTTTAACTGAAAGACATATATCGCTTGGTGCTAAAATGGTTCCGTTTGCTGGCTATAACATGCCTGTGCAATACGAAGGAATTAACGCTGAACACGCTACTGTACGTAATGCCGTGGGCGTTTTTGATGTGAGCCACATGGGCGAATTTATTCTTAAAGGCGAAAATGCGCTAGATCTAATTCAGCGTGTAACTAGTAATGATGCTTCGAAACTTTACGATGGTAAAATCCAATACTCATGCTTACCAAACGAAACTGGCGGTATTGTAGACGATTTGTTGGTTTATCGTATTGACGAGAAAACGTATATGTTGGTAGTAAATGCATCTAACATTGATAAAGATTGGAATTGGATCCAAAAGTTCAATACTAGTGACGTAGAGATGCACAATATTTCTGACAAAACTTCGTTGTTGGCGGTGCAAGGTCCAAAAGCGGCAGATGCTTTACAGTCGCTAACTGATATAGATTTGGCTTCGATGGAGTATTATACTTTCAAAAAAGGCACGTTTGCTGGAGTAAAAAATGTATTGGTTTCGGCAACGGGCTATACTGGTGCTGGAGGTTTCGAGATTTATTTCGAAAACCAATATGCCGACCAAATTTGGGATGCGGTTTTTAAAGCAGGTGCCGAGTTTGGTATTAAGCCAATTGGTTTAGGTGCTCGTGATACTTTGCGTTTAGAAATGGGCTTTTGCTTATATGGAAATGATATTGACGATACCACATCGCCAATTGAAGCAGGTTTAGGTTGGGTGACTAAATTCACCAAAGAATTTACCAATTCTGCAGCTTTGTTAGCTCAAAAAGAAGCTGGTGTTACCCGTAAATTAGTAGGTTTTGAAATGATTGACAGAGGTATTCCTCGTCACGATTATTTAGTGGTTGATGCCGATGGAAACCAAATTGGTAAGGTAACTTCCGGAACACAGTCGCCATCGTTGCAAAAAGCTATTGGTATTGCTTACGTAGCTAAAGAATTTGCTAAAGAAGGTGCCGAAATCTTCATCGATATTAGAAATAATAAAGTAAAAGCTAAAATAGTAAAGTTCCCTTTTTATAAGGTTTAAGTCGAAAGGAGGTAAGGCTTAGGGGTAATGCGCCTAAGCCTTACTATTCTCTCTAAGCCCTATACCTTAAACCTTACACCCTGAAAATGCCTAAAATAGAAGTTTGTTTAACGCCCGCTTTGTTAGATTTATATGCTATAGAAAATAGTATAGTTGTTGTAATTGATATCCTCAGGGCAACTTCTTCTATTACCTATGGTATCGAAAATGGTGCCGAAGCAATTATTCCGGTAATGAATGTGGAAGATTGCCTGAACTATGCAGATAAAGGCTATTTGCTAGCTGCCGAACGTAATGGAGAAGTAGTGGCAGGTTACGATTTTGGTAACTCACCTTTCTCATACACAACCGAAAAAGTTGCTGGAAAAATGATAGTGTTAACTACCACCAACGGTACTAAGGCAATGCGTATGGCTCAAGAAAGAGCACATCAGGTAATTGTAGGGTCTTTTCTTAACCTAACCACAGTTTGTAATTATCTGAAAACAGAAAACAAAGACGTGCTTTTGCTTTGCGCAGGCTGGAAAGATAATTTCAATTTAGAAGATACTTTGTTTGCCGGAGCGGTTGTAGCGCAACTTCAAAATGATTTTACCATAGGTGATGATGCAAGTGTTGCCGCTTTGGATATGTATCAATTAGCCAAAGGCGATTTGCGTGGTTATCTGAAGAAATCGTCGCACAGCCATAGGCTAATTAAGTTGAATATTGAAGAAGATGTGAAGTTCTGCTTGAAATTGGATATTTGTAGTACTATTCCAGTTTTGGAAGGTGAGTATTTGGTGAAACTAGCTATTTAGCGTTATCAATCATCCATAGAATTTATCTTCATCCCACTTTAATGGGTTGTTTTTGATGTATTGAGCAATATTTTGATACGCCCTTTCATCGCGGATAATGTGTCATAGTAATTGCGGAGCCAAAGTTTTTTGCCGAAAGGTTCCCATCCCAGATTTTTTACGCCCTGTATATATGAATTTGTTGTCATCGTTTTAAGCCATCGAACGACATGGTGTAGGGGCGAACCTATGTGTTCGCCCTCTGTTGAGCGTTTAATTTCATCAATAGGGTCGACACGTAGGTCGACCCGTACCATAGGGGCATTATGCAATCCAATATTTTCAATAATAAGATGTAGATGATTAGGCATAATCACATATTCATCAATTCGAATATCAGGAAATTTATTTTCGAGTTCTTTAGTCCATTTGTCAACCATCAGCCCTGCTGCGTTTAGCATCATTTGCCCGTTAACCACTCTACCAAACCTATGGGCCATATCTTGGCAACAGATGGTCACAAAATATAATCTTCTCTCGAGTAATCATATCCTTTCAGTCTGATACTTCGTCTATCAAATTTGTTTGGCATAGGTTTTCCGTTAAAACGTAATCCTACCAAATTCAAAAGAAAATTTATGTAGCTGCCTAGGATTTCAATAGCTCCTTAAAGCTTTCGCTATTTCTAATCGTTTTCAAAGCTTCTTCATAAGCCAGCCAGTAAATGGTTTCTGCTTTTTTGGTATCAAACGTATTAATTTCGCCCATGCCTTTTGGCTCAATCATCAAATTGCAAAATTTCGATTTCCTTTCCATATCATGATTGATTGACATAATCGCTGTTCTTTGCATTAATCTAGTTATCCCAACAATTTTATCTACGGCTTTTAGGTGGTTGCAGGTAGAACCAATAATATAATCGCAATGGTTTAAAAGTGGTTCAACAGGAAAATTATTAAGTACGCCGCCATCCACGTGCATTTGCTCGTGTATCATTATAGGTTTAAAAACGCCAGGAATGCAGCACGAAGCGTGTATGGCTCTAATTAATGGGCCTTTGGTAAAATAGGCTACATTGCCCTCGCTAAAATTAGTGGTGCAAATCGTCATCGGAGTTTTTAAATCCTCTATATGTGCGGGCAAGAATTTTTTAAAGATATCGCCCGTTTTCTCAATATTAATCAGTCCTAAAGAACCGAAAGCTGGACGTACAAACTTAATCAGTTTGGTCTCCATAAAAATCTTGAAAGCGTCTTCCGGATCTATGCCTGCGGCGTAAAAAGAGCCTGCTATAGAGCCCGCACTGGTACCTACAATATGATCGAATTTTATTCCAGTATTTTTTAGTGCTTTAAGAACACCCAAATGTGCAATACCTCTTATGCCTCCGCCGCTTAATACGATGCCAATTTTCATTTAGTAATGATTGATTTTTGAATAAGTAAATGATTGAATTTTCGTCAGACTTCTGACATCCGACATCCGACTTCTGACTATTTGAGTTTAGGCTTGTACTTCGATTTCGTCAATATTTTCTGAGAATCGCTTTCATCCATGAGTTGCTGTAAGGTAACCTCTGGGTTTTCTTCCATGTACTTGCGTACAATTTGCCAGCCAGTCCAAACACCTAATTTTGGTGCCGATACACTGTTTTCTCCAAGTCCGGGTGTAAAAGGCCCTTCGCTTAAATAAACCTGTATTTTTGGGTAATCTGTTTCGTAAAGCAAATTGTTTTCTAGGTAGTAGGCCCATATTTCGGCTTCGTACACTTTACACCATTCAAGTTGTTTGTTGGTGTAGCCAATTTTAATGCTATCGGCAAGTTCATCGGGCATAATCTGATCCATGAAATATAAAATTTTGCCATTGTAAATCATTTTAGATAGTAGGCTGCGGTCTTGGTCTCTTTCCTTAAAAAGATTTTCTCTAACGTAATATTCGCTTACTCGTGGAACGATATATTCTGGTGTAAACCTTCTAGAAAGATACAAGGGGATGCTTTCTACCAATGCACCATAGAACTTGCTGTCTTTGCCTAAAAACATATCCAATCCAATACCAACGTAATCATCGCCAATTGGAGTTTGGTAAGAAAATCCCGATAGGAAACCTATAAAGCGTGGAATTTGCGCCTTTGGATAATAGTATTTAATGTATTTGAAGCTTTGCGTCAACTCGTTTTCTACTTGCGTAAGCTTGGGGAAAACGCTATCAACTTCGTGGCTAAGGTCGGTGTAAGCTTTGTCTTCGTATAAACCTTGTAATACTTGCTTGCGGGTGTAGCTTTCGTTTCCAACCATCTTAAAAATGAAATCTTCGTAGAAAGCGCCATACTTTTTATGCAAAATGCTATCTGTTAGCGTAATGTCTTTTCCTTTGCCGCTGTACAGGTCTTTATCAAATCTTTCAATTTTAATATCAACCTTAATATTGCTCACATCTGGCTTGGTGCTTTTGTTGCACGAAAAAAAAGCAACAGCACATAAAAAAAATAGATAACTTTGGCGAAATTTCGATTTATGTATCATTGGAAACAAATATATAAAACGAATGTGAACTGTCGTTAATATGGCAGCCCAGAATAAAACATTGTATTAATAATTTATCACCATGAAAAAAACACTATTCGCATTATTATTCACTTTTGCATCAGCAAGTTTATTTGCGCAAGATGCCTCTCAAATTAGACTTGGACTAACTGCTCATCCAAATTTTGGTTTCTTAAAAGTAGAAAATGGAAAAGGCAACGGCTTAAGCACTGGCTTTACTTATGGTTTAATGAGCGATTTCGAATTTGCAGAAAACTACTGCTTTGCAACAGGTTTAACAGTTACTACCATTAACGGCGAGGGGGAAATCATCAATTATTCGCCTTACCACACTGCTGCTGCTGGAACAAATACTGCTTACAACGTAAAATACAAGATGCAATATTTGCAAATTCCACTTTCTATAAAGTTAAAAACTGACGAGAAAGATGACATGAAGTTTTACGGACAATTTGGTTTGAGTACTGATTTTAGAATTGGTGCACGCCAAGATGTAGAGCAAGGTAACACGCCTTTAGCAGATGACGTTAAAGCTACAGACAATACTAAATTCTTACGTGCCGGAATGATTATCGGTGGCGGTGTAGAGTATCGTCTTAGCGGAAAAACGAGCTTATTGGGTGGTATCACCTATAACAACGGCTTAACAAACATTGCTTCAAAGCCACATTCGGTTAAAAACCATTTTGTGGCATTAAACATCGGTGTGTTCTTCTAACATCAAAAAAAATATTTCAATATTTACTAAACAAGCCTTCATCGAGGCTTGTTTTTTTATATTTATAGCTCAGAAAAAATCATGAAGATAGCATTAGCACAACTCAACTACCACATTGGTAATTTCGAAAGTAATACGCAAAAGATTATTTCAAACGTAGCTTTGGCGAAGGAGAAAGGCGCAGATATTGTAGTATTTGCAGAATTGGCTATCTGTGGCTACCCACCACGTGATTTTCTGGAGTTCGAAGATTTCATTTCGCTTTGTGATAAGGCAGCTCAAGAAATTGCCCAACATTGTACAGATATTGCATGTTTCGTTGGTTTGCCTATTAAAAATCCAGTTTTAGAAGGGAAGGATTTGTTTAACGCAGCCTATTTTATCGCTAATGGCGAGGTAAAACAAATTGTTAAAAAAGCGTTGCTACCAACTTATGATGTGTTTGACGAATACCGCTATTTTGAACCCAACACCGTTTTCGATTGTGTAACATACAAAGGCAAAAAGATTGCACTAACCATTTGCGAAGACCTGTGGAACATTAACGATAATCCTTTGTACGTTTCTTGCCCTATGGACGAGCTCATTAAGCAACAACCAGATTTGATGATAAATATTGCTGCATCTCCATTCGATTATGGGCATGATGAAGACCGCATTAAAGTACTATCTGATAATGCAAAGAAATATCAGTTGCCACTGTTTTACGTTAACCAGGTTGGTGCACAAACTGAAATCATTTTCGATGGCGGTTCTTTGGTGCTAGACCAAGAAGGTGCCGTAAAAGCAGAAATGAAGTACTTTGAAGAAGATTTGCAAGTCTTCGATTTAGAGGAAGTACAAAACGTGAAGAACAAATATCCGGCGGCAGAAAGAACTTCAGATATCGAGCAAATACACGATGCCTTGGTTTTGGGCATCAAAGATTACTTCGCAAAATCGGGCTTCAAAAAAGCAGTTTTGGGTTTGTCTGGAGGTATCGACTCTGCCGTAGTTTGCGCCCTAGCCTGTCGTGCTTTAGGTGCCGAAAACGTAATGGCGGTGCTAATGCCGTCCAAATATTCGTCAGACCACTCGGTGCAAGATGCCTTAGATTTGGTAAACAACATTGGGTGCAAGCACGAAATTATTCCAATCAAGGAAGCTGCAGACGCTTTCGATAGCATGTTGGCCAAGCCATTCGAGGGCTTAACGTTTAATCTCACCGAAGAGAACATCCAAGCTCGTTCTCGCGGCATTGTGGTAATGGCCATGTCCAATAAATTTGGCTACATTTTGCTCAACACATCCAACAAAAGTGAGTGCGCTGTGGGCTATGGCACCCTTTACGGAGATATGTGCGGCGCCATCAGTGTTATTGGCGATGTGTACAAAACACAGGTGTTCAATTTGGCCAGATATATCAACAAAGACAAGGAAATTATTCCAATTAATACCGTTGTAAAACCGCCTTCGGCAGAGCTAAGACCAAATCAAAAAGATTCTGATTCGTTGCCAGAATATGATGTTTTAGACCAAATTCTATATCAGCATATTGAACTGAAAAAAGGTTCCAAAGAAATTATAGGCCAAGGTTTTGAAGAGGCGTTGGTGAAACGGATTTTGAGAATGATAAATTTGGCAGAGTTCAAGCGTTACCAAACTCCGCCAATTTTACGTGTATCGCCTAAGGCCTTTGGTATGGGCCGCCGTATGCCAATTGTAGGCAAGTATATGGATTAGGAGATTGACATTTTTTGTAATCTTGGGCTTTCCGATAAAATCGAGATAGTAGCCGAAAGATTTGTATTTACTTGTAGAGGCTTCGATAAATCTGTTGTCTATCGGATTGGCGTAACAAGAGTTTGTGGTGATATTTAGAAAAAGATAAAATTAAAAGCGGGGCTACCGTAACCAATGCTCCGCTATGTTTTTAATAGGCTTAAAGTTTACCTTTTGTATAGGCATTTTCGGCTCTTTGTATTGCCTTTTTCTCTCTCCAATTAGCATATTTTTCCTTAAATGCCATTTTAATTAGGCTGTCTACGGCACCATGTCTAAATAAACTCCAAACGCTAGCCACTTTTCGGCTGATAGATTGATCCCAAGCCCTTAAGCTTAGCGAGAAAGACCCATCAACGTATTTCATCCAATGCCACATTCCAGTTGGCATAAATAGAGTATCTCCATGTTCTAGATAAACCTCATAGCCCTCAATGCCGTTTAAGGAAGGATATTTTTCGAAATCAGGATTGTCTACTTTATAGTCTTCTAACGCATAAGTTGCATTTGGCAAGCAGTAAAGGCGCTTTTTCCATTTGTAGTCGAACAGGATAATGTGTTTGCGGCCACCAAAATGCGTATGGAAAATATGAGGTAAATCGATATCGTAATGCAGGAAAGTTACCGAGTTTGAACCTCCAAAGAACATGGCTGGCATGCTTTCGATAAAACCACCCATCAAATCTTTAGGGATTTTGATGTCGTTGATTAAACTAGGTACTTTTTTGAATAAGTTGAAGAAGAATATCCTTAATTCGGTTGGCTCCCGCTTAATTAGGTCTAGGTATTCGCCAAACTTCATATGCGCAGTTGCAGCATTTATAGGCTTGCTCGGGTCGGCCTTTGAATTGTCGTAAAGCGGCACTTCCAATTCGCCTCCAATTTCCTTTAAATATTCGGTAGTCCATTTTTCTCTTGCAGGCCAATCTTTGGTTAGGCCTTTAATCACCAAAGGGCGTTTTTTCTTCAGGTAGTTCTTTTTAAAGTCTTCTGGAGAAATGGATTCTACGGTATCTACGGGTTTTAAGTTGAAGCTCATGGTATATGGTATAAACCTTTATAATAAAAAGTTAACAGTGGCAAAGTTCTAATTAAAAATGTAAAGTGAAATGAATATTAGTATAAAATGTGAATTTTATGATGCAAATCAGCTTAGGTAACTTTCGCTTTCTTAATGAGTTTGGCGAAATAAGCAGGGAACAAGCGTTTCAATAAAACTCCTTTCACCTCTTTGCCGCCAATGTAAACTTCCTCTTTTTTCTTTTCTATGGCGGTAATGATTTGTTTTGCACATTCGGCTGGAAGCATTCCATTTTCTTGTGCCGCATCCATAGTGCCTTGCCTACTACCATCGGCAGTTAAAGCATTAATAGTAACGCTAGTTTTTATAAAGCCAGGGCAAGCCAATAAAATCTGAAGTCGGATGTCGGATGTCAGAAGTCTGACGAAAATTCAATCATTTACTTATTCAAAAATCAATCATTAC
>Ga0115845_100133_pt1 | contig 14207 bp, 19 predicted proteins | sample InSIn1SAF170_2_FD_83859 | JGI IMG/M metagenome (GOLD analysis project Ga0115845, IMG submission 83859) | reverse complement strand
TTTGGCTGCAAAAGGAGGCTTTGTAATCAGGAAAAAGACGGGGCGAAATTTTTATGTTGCTCAATCGCTCGTAGGCACTCGCTTGGTTATTACAGTTGGGAGCAAATAATTTTATTTAGCTGAACTAGGGCGTGTCATCAATTAAGCCATATCATGATTGAAGCAAGGTAGATTGCTGACAGGAAGTTTTGAGCCAATTTATCATAGCGCGTAGCAATACCTCGATACTGCTTGAGCTTGGCGAAGAAGTTCTCGATCAGATGTCTTGCTTTATAAAGATGTTGGTCATAATCACGCTGATCAATCGCGTTACTTTTGGATGGCATCACGATCTGACCCTTGATCTTATGGATTGGATCAATCACCCGATCCTTAGAATTATAGGCTTTATCCATGAGCCAAGTCTGACTTAACGATAAGTCCAGCAGCACATCAGCACCATTTAAGTCATGAGTCTGCCCGGCAGTGAGATAAAATCCTGTTGGGTTGCCTAAAGCATCAGTACGGGCATGAATTTTGGTACTTAAACCACCTTTACTGCGTCCGATTGCCTGTTCTTTTTTTTTCCGGCGCTGTGTTGATGAGCACGCACAATGGTTGAGTCTAGCATGGCATATTCATTATCACTTTCATGTGATAGCACTTCAAAAACTTTCTGCCATACGCCTGCTTTAGCCCAACGGCTAAAGCGAGTGTGCACAACTCTAAAATCCCCAAAGCGTTCGGGTAAGTCTCGCCATGGAATACCTGAACGATACCGATACAATACTGCTTCAACAAATAGCCTGTTATCTTTGGCAGTTACTCCAACAGTACTCGCTCGTCCAGGTAACAGATCCTTAATCTGCTCCCACTGATCATCTCTTAATGCATAGCGTTTAGTCATGAAAAAATAATGAGGACAGGTTAGATTTTCTCAAGCTAATTGGCTCTAAAAGCATATCAGCGATACGAATAGCAAATTGTTGGTAGCTTTCTGTACCTTGTGAATATTTCCCCATTTCAGGCATTTCTGACATTTTATTTGCAAATAAATGACGTTGTGGGTCGCTCAATTTTATGAAAAAATCGGGGCTATTGCGATTTTGCTTGGATATTATTTTTTTTGAGGTTTTATCTACTTTAGGCTTCAATGTGAATGAAAAACCAATAATCGTCCGCCCTTGCTTATGTTGTTTATATTTAATCGTATAGTCTGAATGTTGATTCACTTGTTCCACAGCAACATCTAATACTCGTAACTTAAAGTTAGAAATTATTTTATATTGCTTGGGTTCTACACCTAACTGTCCTCGTAACTGCTCTATTGGAATAAGCGGAATATGTCCTACATTTTTCCACTTCATTAATAACTCAAACAACCGAGTGGCGTAGGTACTAGTAAATTCTGTAGTCTGAGAAAGGTAGTAACTTGTAAAATATTCTTTTGAATTGGCAACTAATAAAACAACATCGCTGGTAAGTTGAAAATGTAATAAGCCTTCTGATTCGGTATAACCAATTTTTTGTACCCATCTCGATTTCATTGTTGTGGGTATATCACAATCTCTTAGTTTTTTTGGCGGTTTAAGCGTGTATTCTTTACCAAACTCTAAGCCATATAACGTATAAGAAAAATAGCGTAAGAATAAGCGTTCTGATGCTTCCTTTAATGCTCGGTAAGCAACTGAGCTATCTACCTTAAATTGTTCCGCATACTCCCCTGCATGTATTGTCAACACAGTATCACTTGTTATTTCTTGGTGCTGATTATTGGCTTTAACCAAAGCCAACCCTATTAAGCGTTGCTCTATAAGACTTAATGTATAACTTGCATCAATCAAAGCATTATTTTTAACGACTAAATCATTTGCCATTTTTTATACATACATTGTTTTTAGTTGTAATTATATTACATTGATTAAATATGTATAGCAATACTGCATAAACGTATAGATAAGACTGCATAAACGTATAGATAAGACTGCATAAACGTATAGATAAGACTGCATAAACGTATAGATATAGGCGCACAAACTATTGATATTTAATTAAAATAAGAGGTCTAAAATTATAAAATTATAAAATTATTAAAAAGAGGGGAAGTGCTTAAAACTGCCCTAGATACTCGCTAAAGCTCGTACTCTATTGAAGCTCGTTCCTCGCTTCGAGGGGCAGTTTTTGGTTAATTCTGTTTGTGAAATCTAAAAGCAAAAATGGATTCGCTTCGCTCATAGAGATTTTTTACTCGCTCACGCTCGATCATCAAGCAAAAGCTATACAGTCGCTTTGCTCGGTTAATCTCGTTTGGCTGCAAAAGGAGGCTTTGTAATCAGGAAAAAGACGGGGCGAAATTTTTATGTTGCTCAATCGCTCGTAGGCACTCGCTTGGTTATTACAGTTGGGAGCAAATAATTTTATTTAGCTGAACTAATTAAAAACGTGGAATATTGATCAAAGATTAGCCGTGGAACGTGAAAAAGCATAAAAAAGCCCGAACTGGGATGCTCGGGCTATAAAATTGAAACTATAGCGTTGAAATTTCACAAGAAATATAACACATTTCGTATAACGTGTATTATGTTGATTTTAGAAAAATTTAATAATCAAGTTAAGTAAATCACTGCCTAAAATAATATTTTAAATAAAAACACTAAAAAATATAATAAAAAAGGGTGCTAGTATTGTCAAAATAAAACCGCTAAAAATTGCTATTTGCACGTCCAATTGCGAACAATTATTTTTTATAAATGGAAGTGTAGAATCCATTGCTGTAGCTCCACAAATACCAATTATAGGATTAGGATAATTTCGTCCAAGAAGATATAGCAAACCTATTGCATAAAACTCTCTAATTAAATCAGTTAATAAGGCAAAAGTTCCATATTCAGCACCTAATGTTTTTCCTATGAGTGGACCTGAAAGAGAAAACCAGCCAAATCCGCTTCCTAAAACTAAAAGTTCAAAAAATGATTTATCTATAATGAATGTTGTTAAATATGCAGCAATGAATAGTGAAAAAATTGTAATTAGTGGTACTTGAAAATGATTAATGGTCAAAGCTTGAATTTTAATTGTTGATAAATCCACACCTACCAAAAATATCAAGATATAAAGAAGAATACTACTTACAGCCTCACTCTCCCAATTACTCGGCAATACAAGATACAAAACCATACCAATAATAACCATTGATATAGCAATCACACACTCTTTGATAGGTTTAAAAATTTCAGATATAGATTTCTTATTTTTACTTGTATTTTTTACTTTTTTAAAAAGTAAAATAAAAGTAATAAAAGTAATAATTGTTGAATAAATAAATGATCCGACAATTACTGTAGTTCCTAGTTCTTTATCAAAAAGAATACTACCAAATTGGAAACCTATTGAAATTAGAAGTAACCAGACTAAGAATGTTATATAACTTACTAAATTATCTCTAGTATTTGAATTTATTACTCGCCCAATTCCCCATCCAAGTATTAAAGATAAGAGAATAGGCAATAAAGAAAATATAAGGTTATTTATCATATTTTTTGTTTCGTTAAAGAGTAGTCAATTAAAATCATCCAACGCTCACCAAGTAAATCTACTTGATCATTATTAATTTTTTTAATTGGTGATACATAATGACATACCGAAGAATCGTGAACAGCAAAACTATCAGAAATATTTTTTAATGTGAATTGACTGTAAATATTTTCATTGTTTACATCATCTAGACGCTTATTTCTTTCATTTGGATGGGCTATATAATTTTCACCGCCTACAATATTATTGCTTCTATAAAGAAGATGAGCAAAGGTAAAAGGTTCTCCATCTTGATGGAAACAATCAGGAGAACTAATGCCTAAACTTTGGTCACAAGTTGAAGTTAATTTAACAAAGTGTATTCCAACATAAATTGGTAAATAATAGTCATTTAACCCAAATGTTAAGTTATAGTCTTCAATAATTATTGAATTCAAATATTTAGAGCTTTTAACATCGTCACTTAAAGCATTAAAATATCTGATAGAGCCATGCTCTGGATTATTATTACCTTGATCATATCCAGATAGTTCTCTTCCATCATCAGTTATTGTAGTCGGTAACCAAATTGGATTTTTTTGCTTTTCCCATGGAAGAATTAGAGCATTTCCATACCTTCTAAAGCGTTGAGTGTTTGATGGTGAAAAGGGATCTTTTTCTAACTCTCTAAATTCATTGAAAATAGTTAATTTTGAGTTAATGTCAACTTCTGAAGCCTTATATTTTATATAACCATTCTGTTGAAAGTCTTCTTGTAATTTTGAAACATCAACTTCTTGATTTAAATTAAATTGATGATTTTCGTTTGGATATTCTTTTCTTAAATTTTGATTCAGCATAGGAAACCTTACTATATAACTTAATATTGTAATACTGCCCAAAAAATATTTAATTTTTATGAAAAAGTAAATTATTTATAATTAATAATCATACTCTTAGGTTTAATAAGTGGTAAATTTTTGTGAATTCTCAATGAAATACCCTCCCATTTAACATAATGGCTGTTATACAAAATTCAGATATTGGAACTAATTCTTACAATAATTTGAGTGATTTTTTAGACTATTAGCGTACATTAGGTTTACGATAGTACATGTTTTGTAAAACATAGGTGATGATATGGCGACAACAAATTTTAATCTGCGACTTGAGCAAGATTTGCGTGATCGGGCATTTCCAGTGTTTGAGCGTTATGGACTGAGCGCATCACAAGCCTTTAAATTGTTTTTAACACAAGTTGCTGAGACCAATAAAATTCCCTTGTCTTTTGATTATGCAGAGACAGAGAATGTGCCGAATAGTGTCACAAGAAAAGCATTGACTGAAGCAAAAAATAGAACTGATTTTTCAGATGCTTATGAAACACCTGAAGAATTTATGAAAGCGATGCAAGAATTAGCCAATGCGTAAGATATTAGCTGAAAGCCAATTTAAGAGAGATATTAAAAAGCAATTTTTAGAGCTAATTACACCTGCATGGGCAGAAGTTCTACATTGCCTTTGTAGCGATATAGTTTTGCCTGAAAAATATTGTGATCATGGTCTTACTGGTGAGTGGGAAGGCTTTAGGGACTGCCACATTAAACCTGATTTAGTATTGATCTATGCCAAGCAAGAAGATTATTTGCAATTGGTACGAATTGGTAGCCACTCGGAATTGTTTGGAAAGCGCAGAAATAAATAGTGAAAAATTTATGTGCTTAGGCATTTCATCTATCTTGGCTCGATGCTTTGAAATATGGCTTTAGCCATGTTTCAAAGTCGGGCAACTTTGCGCTTGCTGTAATCTGATCAGTAATGAGAAAAACCAAGCAAAGTACCGATCATCTAGTATTTTTTAGGGTCAATGCGACACCAATCATAAGTTTTATTTTTGACGTTATTTGGCTCAAATGAATAGCATTTCTTAGTCATAATTCTGACTAGCGTTTCGCCATCACTTTCTCGAATTTGTAGCGGATATTTTTTAAGTACAGCCATATCAGCTCTACGTTCATCAATTTCATCTTTGCTTGGCACGTATAAGAATATTGCCAAAATGAATACCATCACTAAGGCGACAAATGCACTAGCAAAAATGATGATAAATTTTGAGTTCAGTCTGTTTGTGGCTTCGTTTAATGCCTGAATACTGTTATTCAATGCGCCTGTATGCTTCTTATTTGCGATTTCTAGCGACTTTTCAGCCTTATTGAGTACTCCGCTAGCTACTTCATTGTAGAACGTCTCTAATCGCTTGTTATCATCTGCTATGGCTTCTCTGTATTCCTTCATAGATGCCAATAAAATATAGAGTTGGTCGTCTAAATCATTTTGGTTACTCATCGTGACCATCCATCATTATCTAAATTTCGTGATGCCTTACGATTTGCTTGCTCGGCTCGTTGTTTGTCTAGTTCTTGTTGTCGCTTCATTTCCGCTTGGCGTTCCAGTTCTAGGCGTTTGTTTTCTTGGTTTTTCTGCCATTGCTCAAAACCTTGATCGACACGGTTTAAACCACGCTGTAAAACGCTCTCTTTCTGCTGTTTCTGTTGCTCAAGTTGTTGGGTGTTCTGCTGTTTCACATTGTCATTGAAACGGCTGATTTCAGTGTCTATGCCTTGTCTGCGTAATTGGGTGACTTTGCTGCCTTCGTGGATGGTTGCTTGTAGTCCATTATTTTGATCGGCATAGCTGCGGTGGTCTATTTTTTCTCGGTAGCCTGCACGTTCCAATGCCTTGTTGGCTAAGTCTGCCCATGTTTCTCGAATTTGCTTAATATCTTCTTGGGTTGTACCCATACCAAGGCTTTTTCGTTTGGCGTTGCTGAGTTCAATATCGGTTTTGGTGGTCAGGGTGAGTTTATTATCTGTGTCCAGTTCTGCCTTTCGGGTGGTGAGCATGATATGGGCGTGGTGGTTTTTATCATTACCGCCTTTGCTGGGTTCATGGATGGCTAAATCTGCGATCACGTCATAGCGATCAACTAAGGACCTGGCAAATTCTTTTGCCAAGTCCTTACGTTGATCAGCGTCTAATTCATCAGGTAGGGCAATGACCCATTCTCTAGCGGTTCGGGCATCTTTGCGGTTTTCGGTTTTTTCTGCCAAGTTCCAAAGCTCAGCACGGTCAATTTCAATATCTAAATTAGACAGAATTTCAGAATGGGCGACACCATCTTTTCTCGTAAAGTCATGGGTCAGTCCTGTGCGTTCATCTTCTAATTTTTCCCCTGCACGATATGCAGATGATGCAACCGCAGTTCGTCCCGAACTTCGGTTAACCGTTTTAGTGGAACAATGATAAATTGCCATGCAGTCACCTTGGGGTGCTTTTGCTTTTGGGGTTAAGGGGAATCCCCTTACGCTAATGGAGACTTGGATGAAATCCAAGTCGTAAGTGCGCATTTCATGAAAAAAACGATAGCATATTACCCGCTTGAATTTCAATTCATAGGGTCTTATGCTTGAGTGGTTTTCTATATTCCGAAATTAACCGTTATGACTAAATCTGCTGAAAATATTGAAAAGAAAATTGAAGCCCAGTTAGAGAAGCTGAAACAGTTAAAAGCACAGAAACAAGCTATCGAAGCAAGAGAACGTACCAAGCAAAAGGAACAGCAACGAAAAGATGATACTCGGCGTAAAATTCTGCTCGGTTCTTATTTGATTAAAAAAATGCAGAATGAAGCCAATAAAGAAAAAATATTGGCTGAACTCAACGAATATTTAACAGAAAATAGAGATCGACAGCTTTTTGATTTGCCCGATATTGAAGCCTAATTTTTCTTAGCTATTTGGTTTTTTTGTTCGGCTTGATACTCTGGAATGAGCGTATTTAAAACCTTTTGAATATTGTCCTTGTCCTCGATTTGTAAATTATCCCGATAGTAAATTAAGTTCTGTATTTTGCTTTCCATCTGTATTTTTTCGGTTGGTTCGGCATCTTTGGATATTCGGGATAATAGGAAGATATAACCGCATATATTTTCTCTCGCAATTTCATAATTTACGATGTCGAGGTATTCAACGGTCACATGTTTTAGATCGGTTGATAGGTTATTTAATTTAATCATGGCTGAAATCCTGATTTTTCTAATATTGGATAAAGCTCTCTGAATTTTTCAGGCTCTAAAAGCATATCAGCGATACGAATAGCAAATTGTTGGTAGCTTTCTGTACCTTGTGAATATTCCCCCATCTCAGGCATTTCAGACATTTTATTGGCGAATAAATGCCGTTGTGCATCGGTCATTTTGACAAAAAAGTCAGGTGTGTTTGGGTCACGCTTAGAATCTAATTTTTTCGGCTGTGATTTTTGCTTAAACTTAAATGAAAAACCAATAATTGAACGACCACGTTTGTGTTGTTCATACTCTGCTTTTATATCTGTGTACTTATTAATTTGATCAATGGCAAGGTGTAAAACTTTTTCTTTAAATTGCCCCATTCTCTTGTATTCGTTGGGTTCTATGCCTAATTTTAATCTTAGCTCTTCTAGCTCTACCATAGTCACTTTGCCTGTACTACGCCATGCGATAAGCAACTCATACAAGCGTATAGCGTAAACACTAGTTAAACTGCTGACTTGCTCTAGTTCATAACTGGTGAAGTGTTTTTCTAAATTTGTAATCAACGGTACAACATCATCAGAAAACTTAATACGAACAAGAGCTTCATTCTCTACATAAGATATTCGTTGTACCCATCGACTTATTACATTCTCAATGTTGCCCTTTTGAGTCAGCTTTTGATAGCTAAATCTACGATCAAATAGGCTTTTGCAAGCATCTTTAAGAACTTTATAGGCTGTATTTCTATGAACATTGAAATGGTTGATATAGCTTTCAGCATGAATCGTCAAATCTTTATCATTGGGTGTATTTGATTGCCTAGCTTCAAGTATGGCTAACAGTATTAAACGTTGTTCTGATAGGTCTAAATTATAACTGGCATTTATTAGTGCATTATCTTTAACGACTAGTTCCTTTTTCATAAGCACACATGTTTTTTAAGTATATAAGTACACTCTATTTTATTGAGTGTCACTTTGCAAGATAAAGGTGTACTTATTGCAAGATAAAGGTGTACTTATTGCAAGATAAAGGTGTACTTATTGCAAGATAAAGGTGTACTTATTGCTGTTTTTATTCTTATATATCAATTAATTGTAGAGGCTAAAAATTAAAAAATTAAAAAATATTAAAAAGAGGGGAGTGCTTAAAACTGCCCTATGTACTCGCTAAAGCTCGTACTCTATTGAAGCTCGTTCCTCGCTTCATGGGACAGTTTTTGGTTAATCCTGTTTATGAAATCTAAAAGCAAAAGCATTGGTAATGTATTCGCTTCGCTCATACTTTTTGAAAAGCAAAGGCTCCAAAGTTCGCACCCTTCGGGATGCTCTGTATCTTTCGTTATGAAGCAAAAGGGAGCTTTGTAATCAGTGAAAAGGCAGGGGAGAAATTTTAATGCCAGGTGGTCGCTCGTAGACACTCGCTCGGCTATTACTGGAAGAAGTTTAATAATTAAAATATCTAATCAAAACCGTGGAACAATGATTAAATAGTAAGCGTGGAACGTGAATAATCATGAAAAAGCCGTTCCAGTGCGCTGAATCCTAGAACGGCTTTGACTAAAGTATTGATGCTTATAGGGAAATCTCAAGCATTTCGTATAAGGTGTATTATGTTAAGTTTAGAAATACTTATAAAGACGAGTGAATTTTCTACTTTTAAACTAGCTTAATTTTTGGGAGCATTACCTACGGATAAAAAAGATAAAATAAATAAAGTTTATAGTTCTCAAAAGTGGTGGAAGAAGAAGAGTCTAAAAAGAGAAGTTTTTGGAGTCGTTTTTTTCTTCCTAATGGATAGAGTGAATATCATAAAATAAGTTACAGGTTCTGGGAGCAAGTAAGATTACTATCATCAAAGTATATTAATTCAGAACAGTCGCTAAAAAAAATCGAGGCATGTGCCCCGATTTTTTATTCTTTGATTATTAAAAATCAATAATTACTTTCATTGCTTTTTCTTTTGCTGCATTAATGAATACATCATATGCTTTTTCAATTTCATTAAATTTAAAATGATGCGTTGCTAACTTTTCCATTGGAAGTTTTCCAGAACAACAAGATTTTAATAGCATTCCTGTAGTATTTGCATTCACTAAGCCAGTAGTGATTGTTAAATTTTTAATCCATAATTTTTCAAGAGAAAAGTTCACAGACTTACCATGCACACCAACGTTAGCTAAATGTCCGCCTTCTTTGACAATGTTTTGACAAATATCCCAAGTAGGCTCAATTCCTACAGCTTCAATAGCACAATCAACACCACGTTGATTAGTTAACTCCATTACGCGTGCAATAGCATCTTCTGTTCCCGAATTAATTGTATCCGTTGCTCCTAACTCTTTTGCCATAGCTAAGCGGTTTTCATCCATATCAATCATAATGATTTGACTTGGAGAGTAAAATTGAGCTGTTAATAGTGCACTCATACCAACAGGGCCGGCACCAACAATAGCCACTGTATCACCAGGCTTAATATCCCCATTTTGAACACCAATTTCATGAGCTGTAGGTAGAGCATCAGAAAGTAAAACAGCTACATCTTCATTTAAGCCTTCAGGTAGCACATATAATGAAGTATCAGCAAAAGGAGTACGTACATACTCAGCTTGAGTTCCATCGATCATGTATCCCATGATCCAACCACCATCATTGCGACAATGAGAATATAACTGTTTTGCACAGTTTTCACATGTACCACAACGACTTACGCATGAAACAATTACTTTATCGCCAACTTTGATATTTTTTACTGATGAACCAATTTGTTCAACAATACCAATACCTTCATGACCTAAAATACGACCATTGAATGAACCATTTTTTTCTTGTTCTTTTTGTTCAATTTCAGGATTTTTACCTTTATAAATACCAAGATCCGTTCCACAAATTGTCGTTTTTGTCATTTTAATAATGGCATCTGTCGGATCAATTAGTTCTGGTTTTTTGCGTTCCTCGAATCTAATATCATGATCACCATAATAAACCATTGCTTTCATTATATTTTCCATAATATATCCTGTTCAATTAAGTTGGTGGACTCAAGCCACAAGAGCAAACGTATAAAAACTTTCCAAACAATGTCGATGTTACCCAACAAGGGAAGCAGCAACATTAATTCGTATTCTAGATACATATCCTAGTTTTATCTAAAAAAATTGTATTAAAAATGGTAGGGGAATACTCCCTCAAATTAACCGATTTTAAAGCTATAAAATGATTGATTTAACATAATGGCCGTTATGAGAAATGATCCTAGCTAAAATTCAGTTGTTAGAACTCAATTTTGATCAATGAGAAACTCTAAAATTTTCAGAGTTTCATCTTTTCCTAAATCAAACTCCTCTCCCATATCCATAGCAATTAACCTCATGATTTCATCATGAAAAATTTCAGACAATTCAGATGAAAACTGGTTATAAATTTTCATGCATTGGCTCGCCACGTCATCAGGTACATAGTTTATTTCAACAAGACTCTTAACTTTCTTAGTTCTACTTTTAAATCAAACATGAAAAAAACACTTATCTTAATATTATTTAACATAAAATCTCTTATGCGAAATTAAGGTGTCAGAAACCATTTATTACATCAAAAGTAATGAAAAAGTAAAGAATATGACTTATATTATCTTTACTTTAATGGTTTTTGAGTGAGGGAATCATGTCCGCAGTCAATTTCAATATGCGCTTAGAAGCAGAGTTAAAAGAACAAGTTACCCCAATTTTGGAAGACTATGGTTTGACTATGCCTCAAGCATTCAAACTGTTCTTGAATCAAATCGTTAAAACTAAAGCGATTCCTTTGTCTTTTGACTATGCACGAGAACCTGCTTTAACTCCTAAAGCAGCAGCCAAGTTACTTCAATCTTTAAAAGAGATTGAAAATGGCGAGTACACCGAGTACGAAACGGTAGAAGAAGCGATTAAAGCTATGTCGGAAGAAGCACATGGCTAAACGTAAGATTATCGTAACCAGTTCTTTTAAACGTGATATTAAAAGACGTTATTTAGAACTGGTTACGGCTGAATGGGCAGAAGTATTAGATTGTTTAGTCGCAAATAATCCTTTGCCTGAAAAGTATTTAGATCATCCCTTGAAAGGTGGTGCAGAGTTTAAAAATTGTCGTGATTGTCATGTGAAGCCTGATTTAGTCTTGATCTATAGGCTTGTTGGTGACGATATTTTAGAACTGCATCAGTTGGATAGCCATTCCGAAATTTTTGGATGACTATCGCTCGATGCTTTGAAAGATGGCTTTAGCCATGTTTCAAAGTCGGGCAACTTTGCGACTGCTGTCATTGATTCGGTGATGGCAAGAGCCGAGCAAAGTACTGTCTAATCATTATTTTGGGTCAATCACACAATAATCCTTATTCGCTCCGTGACAGTCATTTTTCATGATGCGAACGCAAGACTTCCCATTGCAATTTTTAATATCTAGGCTGTATTTTTGTTCTAGCCATGCAACGTCTGCTCTACGCTGTTTGATTTCGTCCATGCTCGGCACATATAAAAATAATGCTAAAAAGAAAACGATCAGCAAGCTAACAAAAGCACTGGCGTAGATTGCCATGAATCGCCAGTCAAGTTGATTGGTTGCATTGTTTAATTCCCGAATACTATTGTTGAGTGCGTCTATTTGCTTCTGATTGGCGTTTTTTAGGTGTTTTTCGGTCTTATTGAGTACTCCGCTAGCCACTTCCTTGTAAAACGCTTCTAATCGCTTGTTATCGTCTGCTATGGCTTCTCGATATTCTTTCATTGATGCCAGTAAAATATATAACTGGTCATCTAAATCATCGTTTTGGTTACTCATCGTGACCATCCGCCCTTATTCAAATTAGGTGATGCCTTTTGCTCGGCTCGTTTCATTTCTCGCTGTTGTTCCGCTTGGCGTTCTAGCCGTTTGGCTTCTTGGTCTTTTTGCCATTGGTCAAAGCCTTGCTCAACACGGTTAAAGCCACGCTGTAGCGTGGTTTCTTTGTGCTGTTCTTTTTGATTCAGATATTGGGCGTTGTGCTGTTTTACCTTGTCGTTATAACGGCTGATTTCGGTGCCTATGCCTTTTCTGCGTAATTGAGTGACCGAAGTCCCTTCATGAATCGTGGCTTGCAGTCCGTTGTTCTGATCGGCATAGCTGCGGTGGTCAACTTTTTGCTGTTGTCCTGCTTGTTCCAAAGCGTGATTGGCGAGGTCTGCCCACATTGCCCGAATTTGTTTAATGTCCTCTTGGGTTGTTCCCATGTTGAGGGTCTTTCTTTTGGCGTTGCTGAGTTCAATCTCTGCTTTTGCTGTCAAAATCAGATTATTTTCAGGGTCTAATTCAGCCTTTCGGGTGGTCAGCATGATATGGGCATGATGATTTTTATCATTACCGCCTTTGCTGGGTTCATGGATAGCTAAATCTGCAATCACGCCATAGCGATCAACGTAAGGACCTGGCAAAGTCTTTTGCCAAGTCCTTACGTTGATCTGCGTCTAATTCATCAGGTAGGGCAATTACCCATTCTCTAGCGGTTCGGGCATCTTTGCGGTTTTCAGATTTTTCCGCCAAGTTCCAAAGTTGGCTACGGTCAATTTCGACATCGAGATTTGAGATAATTTCGGAATGGGCGACACCGTCCTTTCTCGTAAAGTCGTGGGTCAGTCCTGTGCGTTCGTCTTTTAATTTTTCACCTGAACGATAGGCACTCGATGCAACCGCAGTTCGTCCAGAACTTCGGTTAATCGTTTTAGTCGAACAGTGATAAATCGCCATATTGCCTTTGCCTTTAAAAATTGCGTAGCAATTTTTTGCGTGTTCAGTGATGCAATCCCTGACGGACTTGACTTGAACTTTGTTCAAGTCGTAAGTGCGCATTTCATGAAAAACACGATAGCATATAGCCCGCTTGAATTTCAATTCATAGGGCCTTATGCTTGAGTGGTTTTCTATATCCCAAAATTAACCGTTATGACAAAATCTGCTGAAAATATCGAAAAGAAAATTGAAGCCCAGTTAGAGAAGCTGAAACAGTTAAAAGCCCAAAAACAGGCTATCGAAGCAAGAGAAAAAACCAAGAAAAAGGAACAGGAAAGAAAGGACGATACTAGACGCAAAATTTTGCTTGGTTCTTATTTAATTAAGAAAATGCAGAATGAAGCCAATAAAGAAAAAATACTCGCTGAACTCAACGAATATTTAACAGAAAATAGAGATCGACAGCTTTTTGATTTGCCCGACATTGAAGCCTAATTTTTCTTAGCTGTTTGGTTGTTTTGTTCGGCTTGATACTCGGGAATGAGCGTATTTAAAACCTTTTGAATATTGTCTTTGTCCTCTATCTGCAAATTATCTCGATAGTAAATTAAGTCCTGTATTTTGCTTTCCATCTGCATTTTTTTGGTGGGTTCGAAATTTTGGGATATTCGAGATAATAGGAAGATATAACCGCATATATTTTCCCTCGCAATTTCATAATTTACGATGTCGAGGTATTCAATGGTCACATGTTTTAGATCAGTTGATAGGTTGTTTAATTTAATCATGGCTGAAATCCTGATTTTTCTAATATTGGATAAAGCTCTCTGAATTTTTCAGGCTCTAAAAGCATATCAGCGATACGAATAGCAAATTGTTGGTAGCTTTCTGTACCTTGTGA
>Ga0115845_100132_pt1 | contig 14212 bp, 17 predicted proteins | sample InSIn1SAF170_2_FD_83859 | JGI IMG/M metagenome (GOLD analysis project Ga0115845, IMG submission 83859) | reverse complement strand
CCGCGACCTCGATGCCGCGCTCCTTGAGCTGCCACGCCCCTGCGGAGAGCTGCGGCAGCGGCTGACGGTCCAAAGAGACGGCCCGAACCGTCTCGCGCAGGGCTTCGGCCTCGTCGCCGCGCTCCCGGGCCTCCTGGGCGCGTGCCTCAGCCTCGACGCGCTGCGCCTCCAGCGTCCGGTGATCGACGCGCTCATGAGTGCCACAGCGCTCCAGGGCGTGGTTGGTGTCCCGGGCCCAGGCTTCCCGCCAGCCCTCCAGCAGCTCCTTGGCGTTCCAGTCCCGGTTCTTGGTGGTGAACCCCTCCGGACCGATCTCGCGGGTGGTCAGCAGGATATGGGCATGGTGGTTGCGCTCGTCGCCCTCACGCCCGGGGGCGTGCAGGGCGATATCCGCCACCATCCCCCGGTCCACGAACTCCCGCTGACAGAAGTCGCGGACCAGCTGCAGCCGCTGCGCGGCGTCCAGCTCGTGAGGTAAGGCTACCCTGACCTCGCGGGCGACCTGGCTGTTTTTGCGCGTCTCGGCCAGCTCCACCGCGTTCCACAGCGCCGCCCGGTCCTGCACCCAATCGGGGGCATTCGCAGGCGCGAGGGTCTCGACGTGATCGACCCCGCCGCGGGCGCGGTAGTCGAAGGCGAGACCGGTGCGCTGATCCACGATCAGCTCGGCGCTGCGGTACGCCGCCGCTGCCGTGGCGCTGCGCCCGGCGGAGCGGGAGATCATCGTGGCCCTGAGATGATAGATCGCCATATCCGCGCGCCGCACTTCGCTAAGGGTTCAAGGGAAACGCAGGTGTTCCCTTGCCCACACAAACGCGCAGCGTTTGTATAAGTGGGCACTTCGTGTCTTGCACCCTACCCTCTGGGCATCCAGACTTGCAACCATTGAGCGACCACAGGATTTCAAAATGCCCAGGACCATTGACCAGCAGATCGCCGAGGCACAGGCCAAGCTGAACCGCCTCAGGACCCGACAGAAAGCCAGCGACACCCGCCGCAAGATCATCGTTGGCGCCATCGTGACCACCGAAGCTCTGAAGGACCCCAAGATCGCCAAATGGATGGCGGCCACCCTGCGCAAGAACGCCACCCGCGAGGTCGATCAGAAAGAGATCGCCGGACTGCTGGCCGAGCTGGACGCGAAGGCAGGCACCACATGAGCGCCGCCGCCAAGTCTCCCGCTGAGCTGATTGCCGATCTGACCGACCAGGTGCGGCTGCTGCGTCAGGACGTCGGCAACCTCACCGCCACCGCGACCACCAAGGCCGAGGCGGCCAAGCTCATGGCTTCGGTGCAGAAGATCACCGCGGACGCCTTGGAGCAGAACCGGCAGATCGGCAGCACTGCGGCGGACATGTCCCGCCGCATGCACCGCGACAGCATGACAGCCGCTCAGGAGGCCGCTGCACACGCGGTGAGGGGGCTGGAGGACAAGATCAGTGCTGCGGCCAACCACATGCGCCTGGAGAGCGTCAGGAGCAGCAGGCAGGCCCTGCATCGGTTTGGAGGGGGTCTGGCCGTCTATGGCGGCTTGATCGCTCTGGGGGCCGTTCTGGGCGTTCTGGTGCTGCTTGTGATCCAAGGACGCGGTGATGCACAGGCCTTCGGGAAACATCCGGGGGTGTATTGCCGATCGGCAGGCGGCGAGCATGGGACGATGAACAGCAGCGGAGAACGCTACTGTGTCTTCTGGCCGGATCGCTGAAGGGGGCCGTTGCAGTTGCAGGATATGCGCAATGTAGACCAAAATTGCATTTTGGCATCCGCGCTGTGTTTTAAAAGTCCTCCAAAGCCGCTCCTTTCGGCTTTGGGGGCCCTCACGCGCCTGGTTGGATCGAGACCTTCAGGCCAAGCGCCTTGGTTACCTTTATTGCCGTGGACAGGGCCTTATTTAGTCTCACTTGGCTCACTCCGAACTTACGGGTCAGGGCCGGCAAGTTGCGGCATGCGCCACTACGCCTAAAACATGGGCGATATACATTATCGCGGTGGGGGAGCGCCTAATTTTCCCTTGTGTATAGCCCAATCACCAGGGTCAAACTCGTTCGCCAGCCAGACCAAATTCGCCCATATACGAGGGTTATCTTTCCTTACCATAAATATATAAGGCGAAAAAGTATTAAGAAGGGATAAAATTGTAGACCTAGCAGCCCAGCTTATCATCTGCACGTCCGCTGCACCTAAACGAGCAGATCCAGCAATAAATTCATATTGATTTAGTACAAAATCTACAGCTTCTGGAAAGCTAATACTTTTAGAATTGATGTGCAAATTACCGCAATTATCGCAGTCATCGAAAGATGACTTTGCGTTTAATAGCACCATTAGCACTTCAGTAGAAATAGGTTTACTTAAGTCATCATTTAAAACTGACTTAATCACCCTTGCTCTATCTAAATAATCTCGGTCAGTCCTAATAGTTTGCAATGTTGCAAGAGTATTTTGAATTTTTTTGCGTACGATCATGATGATAACTTGTCACCATAAGGGCCATAAAAGCAACCACAATGCTGCCAAATATTACCCACGTTTGAACACCAGTTTCACTTATTGAAACCTTGGGTTCTGCCGAGTTTATGGGAAGCACACTATTTAGCGCAACAAAGCTGCCTAAAAAAGCCAAAATGCCAAGAAGTAACAGCCCTTTTAAATATGTTCCAGACATATAGGGCTGTCACTCCAAAACTTGGCTGTATTTAGATGAGGCCTTTGCCTTCACGAAGCAGCATGTCATTTCCTCCTGACATTTGCGTAGCCGGAAATATGCAACCTGCTCTCCGTAGAGTCAAGATGCGCAAGGGCAACGCGCGCTACACAATACCGTTGCATTTCTAGGCATTTTTAAACGTACGTACAGTTCTCTTCAGCCCTCTGACCCACAACCCCTGGCTGACCTCCGCCCCCCTGTGCCTGGCGGCGCATAACACCCCATATCCGGAAGAATGCAGCCAGAGGTTGAAGCGCCACGCCCGCGACAGGCGCCGTCTCACCAGCAAATCCCGCCGTTGCCATCAGCACCGCAGTCGAGATCCAGACCTTCCCCCTGACCCCCACCCGCCGCGCGCGCATACGCTCGCGGAGTCGTCCGCTCAGCCCACAAGGGGCTTCGCAAACGACGGCAAACAAAAACTCCACAATCCGTCCATCCGGCGGGGGGTCGCCAGCTCCCTAGCGGGCGCTCCCCCCCGGCGCGCAAGCGCGCCCGGACTGTGGATTTTTTGCCTGCCTTAAGATCATTAGAAGCGGAAAAAATAAGTTATTGTTTTTTAAGGTTTTTATTTGGTGGGGTAGGTCATAGCTATGACCTACCCCTAGGTCATAGCTATGACCTAGGTTTGGTCGAAATTAGTGCAGACATGCGTAAAATTTGACGGCATACTAAGATGATAGTGGTCAGAAAATAACTACGCGTGAATCAAATCTAATCACCGATGAACTAGGGGTAGGTCATGGCTGAGCTAGGGCAAGCACAATCAAAAACTCGCGAAACACTTCCAGGTAAACCTGCACGCGGTCATTTTGTACAAACAGACCGCGCAGCTCATGAAGCATGGGCACGCCTAGGGACAAAGCATCCGGCGGCGTCCGCGTTACTCCATGTTCTGGCAGCAAACGTGGGAGACCAAAACGCGGTTGTAGCCTCTCACAAGGTTTTGGCTAAGCTGATGGAATCGTCTGCGTCTACTGTAAAACGAGCCTTAAGAACATTGGAGGCTGGCAACTGGATCGAGGTCCAGCAGATCGGCGCCAGCGGGACGGTCAACGCTTATATTCTTAACAGCCGAGTGGTCTGGACAGAAGCCAGAGACCGCCTGCGCTATGCACGTTTGCAAGCAGAGGTTCTATTGGCCGAGGAGGAGCAGCCCCAGCCCATCGGAACAAGTAAGTCAGCTCTGCACCAATTGCCGCGTATTGGTGAACTACAGATCCCGTCTGGCGACGGCTTGCCTCCAATCTCACAGCCCAGTTTTCCAGGCATGGAAACCTATCTTCCTGGAACGCCTGCAAAGAAGGAAGAGTGAACAGGTGAACACCAAAGAAAACGGCCACTGCGAACGATAGGAAACCCCATGGCATACACCCTTGGACAGGCAGCAAAAGCTACGGGGAAATCGAAAGCAACAATCTCTAAGGCTATAAAATCAGGAAGAATATCGGCGCTGAAGGAAGAAAGCGGCGCGTTTAGGATCGATCCATCCGAACTACATCGGGTATACCCCCCGCTTCCCTTAGGTGAACAGAACGAAACACAAAACGAAACACCCGTAGACTACCAAAATGATGGGAACTTCAAAGCATTACAGGCACGTCTTGAAGCAGCCGAAGATCGGCTAGCAGACAAGGAAACTGTGATCTCTGATCTTCGTGAGGACAGAGACAGGTGGCGACAGCAGGCAACTGCGCTTCTGGAGGATAAGCGATCCAAAGGCTTCTTTAGGCGGCTTCTGGGCCAATAACTACGTTTCATTCACTCAAATATACTCTCGTAAAGAGACGAGCAAACTTAGAGGCAGCGTATCGTGGCACTATACGGCGACTTAAAACGAGCGAAGAGCGAAGAAGACGTAAAAGACGCCTATATTAAGGCACTAGGTTTAAAGTCATATTCTAAAAACCTGATCGATATCCAAACGAAAGAGGTTTGGTTTGAAGCAAAAGCAAATGGATCTTCGACATTCTATGAAATGTTCACCCAATTACTTCTTTATGTCCAAGTCGCTCTAAACAAGGGCGAGCACGTTCCTGCGCTACTATGTGTGATAGATACTGAAAAAGCTGCATTAATGCAAAGCAGCCACGTCATCTCATTCCTCGCAAAGAAAACAGTAAAATGGGGTAAATCGGCATCATCAGTTCCAAAAAAGGCTGTAGATGCAATCTCAATCCACATTGGCACTCACTTTGTGGCTTTTAATATAGAAAAAGATTCGTCTGAATTTATTTCAACTGTCAAAGACGCCATTAATGCAGGCGCCATCATCCGAACCCAAATAACTCCGGATAACCTTAAACAGGTCTTTGACAAGTGGGTGGATATGATTGGGCAGGAAGTGGAGGACATTAGAGACGATAAATATAGCTTATTATTTTTTTCTGATATAATGAATGACGGCATTGCTTCAACGCATAAAGACCTTTCAGCAAAACTTTTATTCCTAGACGGTGATCCTGTTTTTGAAATTGAGGGAAAGCTTCACGGGCTCAAGAACTTGGAAGGATATCGTCGCTTTTGGACAATTTATCATAGACCACCCAAAAACGAATATCGCAACTATATCTTAGAACGCAGAGACAGCCTAATTCCTGTAGTAGAGAGAGTTTTTAAGGGAGCATTTTATACTCCCCTATATGTCGTGGACAAAGCATACGACCAACTCACGTTCTCTTTAGGTAAAAACTGGCAGAAACGCTACAAAGTTTGGGATATGTGCTGTGGCGTTGGAAACCTAGAAGTAAAGCATTCAAACCACCGTAATCTTTTTATGTCTACACTTGATAAGTCCGATGTAGACGTAATGAAAGCTACAAAGACTTGCGTGGCCGCGCACCGCTTTCAGTACGACTATCTTAACGATGACATTACTGAAGATGGTGCAATAGATTATACTCTTACTGATAAGCTCCCGTCGGAACTTAGATCGGCCATCGCCTCTAAGGAAAAAATACTTGTTTTGATTAATCCTCCCTACGCAGAGGCGATGAATGCCGGGACTGGAGTAGCAACTACTGCTGTTGGAAGATCGCTTGGAGGGGACGTAGGCTTTGCTCGCCGTGAGCTATTTATACAATTCTTACTGCGTATTCAGATCGAAATTCCGAATGCGGTTGTAGCAATTTTTTCAAAACTAAAATACGTCAATGCCCCTAATTTTGATAGCTTTCGAAACAGTTGGAATGCAGCTTATCTAGGTGGATTTGTAGTTCATAGCCGTGCTTTTGATGGCCTAACAGGTGACTTTCCAATCGGCTTTCTTATTTGGGACACCAGCAAAAAAAGAAAGAAATTCAAAGCGCCGTTCGAAATAGAAACAGAGGTTATAGACAGAAATGCAAATGCGGTTGGAGCTAAACGATTTTATGATGTTCCTAAAGAAAAGCTATTAAACTCTTGGATCAATCGACCTAAACCAAACTCCACACCTGCATTGCCCCTTACAAACGCTATTGAGCCGACTACCAGAGTTAATGACGTAAGAGGAACAAGGTGGGCTGATGGTGCAATTGGGGGTATGATTAGTAAAGGATCGGACCTTCAGAACGCAGGTATTACGGCTCTTTTTTCATCAGGATACGCTAGCGCAGGAGGATTTCTTGTTACCAATGATAACCTTTGGCAGTCAGCAGTAGTTTTTACGGCAAAGCGCATCATTAGACAGACTTGGCTCAACGATCGAGATCAGTTCCTTATGCCAGATAAGGACGTATCGCAGGAGTTTGCAAATGACTGCCTGATATGGATGCTATTCAACAATGCGAACCTTACTGCTGGAGCCAATGATCTACAATGGCAAGGGAAAAAGTGGTCACTTATAAATCACTTTATTCCGTTCCAAGAAGATGAAGTGGGAGCGCCTAGCAGATTCGAATCTGACTTTATGTTTCAGTATATATCATCTCTAAAAATATCCAAAGAAGCGAGAAAAGTACTGAATGATGGCCGCAAAGTTTGGTCATCTTATTTTGAGGCGGTAGACAGGAAGCAGATACCAAAGTTTGTGAGAGAAAAATATAAACTAAATCGCCCGGACGTTGGTTGGTATCAAATACGAAATACGCTCGATTTATTAATTGGCCAAGGCACCAATGTGTCACACCGGGCAAGCGATATCGAAACCTCCTACAAAGCTTTATCTGTAAAAATAGAACCCAGTATATATTCAATAGGAATTCTTCGCGCTTAATTCCTCAAAGGTATAGTGATATTTATAGCCCGTAATCGTGGCCGTCGTCGCGCTCATGGGCGCGGCGCTCCTGCTCCTGCACCCGTTCCCGCGCCTCCCGCTCGGCAGCCTCGCGCTGCGCCTCCTGCCGGCGCTCGACATCGAGATCCCGCGCCAGCCCCTCGGCGGCGGCTGAGGCGCCGGGCGCTGCGGCAGCGAAGAAGTCTCCCCAGGCATCGGCAGGTGCGACCCGCTCCACCACGTCCCGCACCTGTTCCGCCGCCCGTTCCGCGACACGCTCCAGCCAGGCGCGACCCTTCTCGGCCAACTCCTGCGCTACACGGGCCACCTCGACGGCCTGTTTCTTGATCTCCCGCCAGACCTGCACGGCCGCGACCTCGATGCCGCGCTCCTTGAGCTGCCACGCCCCTGCGGAGAGCTGCGGCAGCGGCTGACGGTCCAAAGAGACGGCCCGAACCGTCTCGCGCAGGGCTTCGGCCTCGTCGCCGCGCTCCCGTGCCTCCAGGGCGCGCTCCTGGGCCTCGACGCGCTGCGCCTCCAGCGTCCGGTGATCGACGCGCTCATGGGTGCCACAGCGCTCCAGGGCGTGGTTGGTGTCCCGGGCCCAGGCTTCCCGCCAGCCCTCCAGCAGCTCCCTGGCGTTCCAGTCCCGGTTCTTGGTGGTGAACCCCTCGGGACCGATCTCCCGGGTGGTCAGCAGGATATGGGCATGGTGGTTGCGCTCGTCCCCCTCACGCCCGGGGGCGTGCAGGGCGATATCCGCCACCATGCCCCGATCCACGAATTCGCGCTGGCAGAAGTCGCGGACGAGCTGCAGCCGCTGCGTGGCGTCCAGCTCGCAGGGTAAGGCTACCCTGACCTCACGGGCGACCTGGCTGTTCTTGCGCGTCTCGGCCAGCTCCACCGCGTTCCAAAGCGCCGCCCGGTCCTGCACCCAGGTCGGCGCATCTGCAGGCGCGAGGGTCTCGACGTGATCGACCCCGCCGCGGGCGCGGTAGTCGAAGGCGAGGCCGGTGCGCTGATCCACGATCAGCTCGGCGCTGCGATACGCCGCCGCCGCCGTGGCGCTGCGCCCGGCAGAGCGGGAGATCATCGTGGCTCGAAGATGATAGATCGCCATATCCGCGCGCGCTCTTGCCTGGGGTTCAAAGGGGAATGCAGGTGCCCCTTTGCCCACACAAACGCGCAGCGTTTGTATAAGTGGGCACTTCGTGTCTTGCACCCTACGCTCTGGGCATCCAAACTTGCAACCATTGAGCGACCACAGGATTTCAAAATGCCCAGGACCATTGACCAGCAGATCGCCGAGGCACAGGCCAAGCTGAACCGCCTCAAGACCCGACAGAAGGCCAGCGATACCCGCCGCAAGATCATCGTCGGCGCCATCGTGACCACCGAAGCTTTGAAGGACCCCAAGATCGCCAAGTGGATGGCGGCCACCCTGCGCAAGAACGCCACCCGCGAGGTCGATCAGAAGGAGATCGCCGGACTGCTGGCCGAGCTGGACGCGAAGGCAGGCACCGCATGAGCGCCGCCGCCAAATCCCCCGCCGAACTGATCGCCGATCTGACCGACCAGGTGCGGCTGCTGCGCCAGGACGTCGGCAACCTCACCGCGACCGCGACCACCAAGGCCGAGGCGGCACGGCTCAGGGCTTCGGTGCAGAAGATCACCATCGACGCCCTGGAGCAGAACCGACAGATCGGTAGCACCGCGGCCGAGATGTCCCGTCGCATGCACCGCGACAGCGTCACCGCTGCCCGGGAGGCCGCAGGACAGGCCGTAAGAGAACTGGAACGTGAGATCCAGGCTGCGGCCAACCACATGCGCTTGGAGGCCGTCAGAGGCCGTAAGGAGGCCCTGTACAACTTCGGAGGGGGTCTGGCCGTCTTCGGGGGCTTGCTGGCTCTCGGGGGCGTTCTCGGCATCGTGGCGCTGCTCCTCATCCAGGGACGCGGCGATGCACGGGCGTTCGGAAAGTACCCTCTCACCTATTGCACGGCAGCAGGCGGGCAGGTCGCGTCTACAAGCGATGGCAGTCGCTTCTGTGGTATCTGGATCGATCCGCCAAAACAGACGGATTGATGGACGTCGCGAGAGGAAGCGAGGAATGAACTAACATTTCTCGCTTTGCAATTTAATCCTATTCAATAGTAAATAAACTGATTTTGTTTAATAGGGAAAAATATAGCTTTCATGGAAAATGTCACATTCATGGTGGGAAGCCATGGCCCGTTCAAGGGAAGCTTGGTAAGCGAAACAGGTTCCGGGTACGTATTGTCATTCGAAAATATAAAAACGGGCCTGCGGACATTTAGAAACTTGCCAAATATCACAGTACAGACAAAATCCGGATTACGCCCATTCATAGCAACTGAATACTTTGTTGCGCCTTCAAAAAGCAGAACCGGTATTCTTGGGCGCATACAATTGCATAATGTATCATAGATTTTAATCGAGCATGGAAAAGACAATGCGAATTATTTCAATTCCTGCTATCAATTATGTTGTAGATAACAACACTCTCTGGAACAATGATGATTGGGCAAATATTCGCTCCCGCATCTTTGCCTGCCAACAGCGAACTGCGCAAGCAATACAGCAGCTAGAGATTGCACATAACGCTCTGAATGAATGCAACCTGCGCCTTTTAAAGGCTAAAGTTGTCCTGCATGAAGTGAATGCATTAATACCTTCCAGTCCTAGTAAGGATGCCTATTGGTCAGGTTCCTACACAGCCTTAAAATAGGGGTCTCTATTTATTGGCAAAGCGTTTAGTATCTCCAAAAACTACGGTGCAAGCATCATAACACTTTCGTTCAGCACTTGATATTTTTGATTTCCCATTTGGTCATCTCCATTCCCAAGGCAACGACATAACGCGCAACAGGGCTATGCAGGTCTTTAGGGGGCATGGATGCGTCCATTGCCGCATAAAGCGCTTTAGCGGCGTCGTATTCCGCTTCAGAAGTGATTTCAGGAGGCTCCAAACCAAAAAAATGCCTGAACGCCACTTCAAGTTGCTTTTTAGAAACGGCGTTAGAAACAACCTTCAGGTGATCATTATAATTACCCATTATTTTCTCATAATTCTTATATTCTTCAGTAAAAAGAGACTTTTTCTTACCGTACAATCGACGCGATGTCTGCCCTTTTTGATATTTAGAGGCATCATACTGAGAGACTTGCCTATCAAAGCGCCAGTACAAAACAGCATTTCCGGCAAAGAGACGGGATCGCAATGGTGCCGACCAGCGATATAACAACGGGCAGCTAATCTTGTCTTTGGGTCTGAGCACCAGACGTCTTCATGTTTTATCACGAAGAAGGAATATCCATGCTCCGCTCACAATTAATCGCGAAGCTTGTTGAGACTCATTCGCATCTGCCTCGGCCTGTTGTGGAGGCAGCCCTCAACGCGATTTTAAATGCGATCACCACCGGTCTGGCGCATGGCCATAGGGTGGAACTGCGGAAGTTCGGCAATTTCACCTCCAAGGTCCAAGAGGCCCGCATGGCCTCCGATCCAAGGACGGGTGAGGCTGTCTCTGTGGAACGCAAGCGGATCCTGCGGTTCAGAGCTGGCGGTCATATCCTCGATCGGCTCAATCACCCCACAACCCCTGGCTGATCTCCGCCTTCTGCGCTTTCCGGCGCATAACACCTCATATCCATCAGAGCGCAGCCAGAGGTTGAAGCGCTACCGCTGCACCAAGCGCCGCCTCACCCGCAAATCCTTCCGCTGCCACACACACCGCAGTCGAGGCCCAAACCCTCCCCCGGACCCCCACCCGCCGCACGCGCATACGCCTGCGGAGTCGTCCGCTCAGCCCACAAGGGGCTTCGCAAACGACGGCAAACAAAAACTCCACAATCCGTCCATCCGGCGGGGGGTCGCCAGCTCCCTGACGGGCGCTCCCCCCCGGCGCGCAAGCGCGCCCGGACTGTGGATTTTTTGCCTGCCTTAAGATCATTAGAAGGCAAAAAAATAAGACATTGTTTTTTATATATTATTTAGGGGGGGTTAGGACACACTGTGTCCTAGGGTTAGGACGCACTGTGTCCTAGGGTAGGCTTTTTTCTTGCGATGCCTGTCCAGTAAATTACAATGCTGATGTAATTTACTGGACAATGGACGACAGATTTCTGTCTTCGTTTGTCCTACCCTTAGGACAGAGAGTGACCTATGCCGAATGATGACCAGCCAAGCTCGCTGCCTGTGAAAAAACAACGTGGAACATGGGTCCAGACCGAACGTGCCGCTCATGAAGCGTGGGCAATGTTCTTAGGGCTGCCCGGATCTCTGAATGCTTCTCGGGTGCTTCACTTGCTGATTGCTCGTGTCGAAGACCATAATGCTGTGGTCATGTCGCAAAAGACCATGGCAGGCCTACTAAGCATCGACATGCGGACAGTGCGTCGCGCAGTGGCCATGCTCAAAGAGCACCGCTGGATCGAAACCCGGCAGATCGGTGACCGAGGCACAGTCAATGCTTACATCATCAATGATCGCGTTGCGTGGAGCGGCCCGCGCGAGGGCATCCGATACAGCTTATTCACGGCCAATGTTGTAATCTCGGACGCCGAACAGCCTGATAGCAACACCTTGGACCATCAGGAGCCGCTGCGGAAGCTCCCAAGCCTTTACCCTGGTGAGCAACAGCTCCCATCAGGCGATGGCTTGCCGCCGGAATCGCAGCCATCACTCGAGGGAATGGAATTTGACCTGCCGGCGACGGTCAAAAGGAATACACCCTGATGCCCCAACACTGCAACACGGTGCGAAACAGGTGCACGATCGTTTCATGCAACGCAATGAAACATCCTGATACGCTATGAAATACACGGCAGGACAAGCTGCAAAAGCAGTAGGCGTTTCAAAGGCAACAATCACTAGAGCGCTGCAAAACGGAAAGATCTCAGGGTCAAAGGACGACAATGGGGCCTGGAGCATAGATCCTGCTGAGTTGCACCGCGTATTCCCTCCCGTTGCACATGCACTACCCGCAACACAAACTGTGAAACAGTCCGCAACGCCTGAGAAAGTGAATGAAACGGGGGTGTTGGAGCGCGAAAATCAGATGCTGCGTGAAGCGCTGATCGAGGTTCGGCAGGAGCGGGACAGGTGGCATCAAATTGCAGAGCGTCTTTCCATCGCGCCTCCAGCACCTGTACCAATTCAGCAGAAGGTTGCAGAAGGTTTCTGGTCCCGGCTTTTCAGAAAAAGCAACGGTACTTGAAGCCGAAGGCTTTTCCGACCTGCAAAAACGAGTAGATACCCTTGCAGTTTGAAGATGCTCTGAACCTTTACAGGATGCATGATGAAGCGTCTTTTGGCGGGCCTAGCGACAGCAGGGTTGGTTGGCTCCGGTGCATCTCCTGCCACCGAATTTACATGGCTGGAGATCTCATCTTTGGAAAGCCATCTTGGCAATAGGGCGAACGCGACCATCCTGGCATCCGACTTTGTTTCACGAGCCTACAGCCTTTGCGCGGTAGGCTCGTACGCTCACACGCTGTCCGCAGGAATCAGCGAAATGCGGCAGACTATTTGGCCTAACGAGCTAACGGTCACAAAGGTTCTAACCTGAAATCTTGTTACCCGTTAGGGTGAGGAACAGCGTAAGGGGAAATTAATGGGCCGAGGCTTGAGCAAACAGCAAAAGGCGATCCTTGCCGTCCTGGAGCAAAAAAAGGACGCAGGCGAGTTCGTGGTTACAGGTGCCATCATCGACGCATTGGGCCTAAAGCGCGCTCCCAACGTCTATTCGTCGGTGTCTCGGGCCATCAGCCGTCTTTGTTCCCGCGGGCTAGTGGTAGTTTATCAGCCATCCATCAACCGCCAAGGCAAAGGCTTTGGATACGGTTTGCCCGGTCAGGATCTGCGCTAGAACCGCGCAGATCGCCGATGTAATGCACGCGACCCTTTGTTGCCCGTTTTAAAATTGTAGAGTCAAAGAGCGCCTTACCAGCCGTGATCGTGGCCGTCGTCGCGCTCATGGGCACGGCGCTCCTGCTCCTGCACGCGTTCCCGCGCCTCTCGCTCCGCTGCCTCACGCTGCGCCTCCAGCCGGCGCTCGACCTCAAGATCCCGCGCTAACCCTTCCGCGGCGGCTGACGCACCGGGGGCGGCAGCGGCGAAGAACTCCCCCCAGGCATCGGCAGGTGCGACCCGCTCCACCACGTCCCGCACCTGTTCCGCGGCCCGTTCCGCGACACGCTCCAGCCATGTGCGCGCCCTCTCGGCCAGCTCCTGCGCCACGCGGGCCACCTCGACGGCCTGTTCCTTGATCTCCCGCCAGACCTGCACGGACGCGACCTCGATGCCGCGCTCCTTGAGCTGCCACGCCCCCGCGGAAAGCTGCGGCAGGGGCTGGCGGTCCAGCGAGACGGCCCGGACCGTCTCGCGCAGGGCTTCGACCTCGTCGCCGCGCTCCCAGGCCTCCTGGGCGCGCTCCTGAGCCTCGACGTGCTGCGCCTCCAGCGTCCGGTGATCGACGCGGGTCTCGGCACCACAGCGCTCCAGGGTGTGGTTGATGTCCCGGGCCCAGGCCTCCCGCCAGCCCTCCAGCAGTTCCTTGGCGTTCCAGTCCCGGTTCTTGGTGGTGAACCCCTCGGGACCGATCTCCCGGGTGGTCAGCAGGATGTGGGCATGGTGGTTGCGCTCGTCGCCCTCGCGGCCAGGCGCATGCAAAGCAATGTCCGCGATCATACCGCGCGCGACAAACTCGTGCTGGCAGAAGTCGCGGACGAGCTGCAGCCGCTGCGCGGCGTCCAGCTCACACGGCAGGGCCACGCGGATCTCACGGGCGACCTGGCTGTTCTTGCGCGTCTCGGCTAGCTCCACCGCGTTCCACAGCGCCGCCCGGTCCTGCACCCAGGTCGGCGCATCCGCGGGGGCGAGGGTCTCAACGTGATCGACCCCGCCGCGCGCGCGGTAGTCGAAGGCGAGGCCGGTGCGCTGATCCACGATCAGCTCGGCACTGCGGTACGCGGCCGCCGCCGTGGCGCTACGTCCGGCGGAGCGGGAGATCATCGTGACTCTGAGATGATAGATCGCCATACGCGCGTCGCACTTCGCTAAGGGTTAAGGGAAACGCGAGTGTTCCCTTGCCCACACAAACGCGCAGCGTTTGTATAAGTGGGCACTTCGTGTCTTGCACCCTACGCTCAGCACCTCCAGACTTGCAACCATTGAGCGACCACAGGATTTCAAAATGCCCAGGACCATTGACCAGCAGATCGCCGAGGCACAGGCCAAGCTGAACCGCCTCAAGACCCGACAGAAGGCCAGCGATACCCGCCGCAAG
>Ga0115845_100130_pt1 | contig 14418 bp, 10 predicted proteins | sample InSIn1SAF170_2_FD_83859 | JGI IMG/M metagenome (GOLD analysis project Ga0115845, IMG submission 83859) | reverse complement strand
TGTTTCTTCCATAACTGACTTAGGTGGTCACTTGGCAAGTTTCGCATCTTCAGCAACATTATATGATGTCGGTTTTAACCACTTTTTCCGTGCCAATAACGACAACTTTGGCGGGGACATGATTTATTATCAAGGTCACTGTGCGCCAGGTATTTATGCGCGTTCGTTCCTTGAAGGTCGTTTGACTGAAGAGCATCTAAACAATTTCCGTCGCGAAGTGGACGGTGTTGGCTTACCTTCTTATCCGCATCCATACTTAATGCCTGATTATTGGCAGTTCCCAACGGTATCGATGGGTCTTGGCCCAATCATGTCGATTTACCAAGCACATATTCAAAAATATTTGATGAACCGTGGTTTGATTAAAGAAGAAAATCGCAAAGTTTGGGCATACCTTGGCGATGGCGAGATGGATGAGCCAGAAAGCACAGGTGCAATTTCACTTGCGGGTCGTGAAAAATTAGACAATCTCATTTGGGTTGTAAACTGTAACTTACAGCGTCTAGATGGCCCAGTACGTGGTAACGGTAAAATTATTCAAGAATTAGAGTCTCTATTCCGTGGTGCGGGCTGGCGTGTCATCAAAGTGGTTTGGGGCCGTCATTGGGACCCACTACTTGCAAAAGACAAAACTGGTGCTTTAAAGTCGGTTATGGAAGAAACACTGGATGGCGAATACCAACGCTTACAAGTGAAGGGCGGTGCATATGCACGCGAAAAATTCTTTGGTAAATACCCAGAAGCGGCTGAGTTGATTAAAGACTTAAGCGATGAAGATATTGATAACCTGAACCGTGGTGGTCATGACCCGTACAAAGTTTTTGCAGCCTATGCAGAAGCATGTACAGCCAAAGGTCAACCAACTGTAATCTTAGCGAAAACTGTTAAAGGTTATGGCTTGTCTGATGAAATTGAGGCAGTAAATAAAACGCATCAAATCAAAAAGATGCAAATCGAATCCTTAAAATATGTACGTGATCGCTTCAATTTGCCATTTAACGATGAGCAATTAGAAGAAGTGCCTTTCTATCGTCCAAGCGAAAACTCGCCTGAATTGAAATATATGAAAGCACGTCGTGAAGCACTAGGTGGTTACTTACCTGCACGTCGTAAAGAAAGTGAACAGTTGGCGATTCCTGAGTTATCGGTATTCGATGCGGTACTCAAAGGTTCTGCAGGTAAAGAGCAATCGACCACCATGGTCATGGTGCGTTTAATTTCTTCGTTATTGAAAGAAAAAGCAATTAAAGACCGTGTTGTGCCAATTGTTCCAGATGAAGCACGTACTTTTGGTCTAGAAGGTATGTTCCGTCAGTTAGGTATTTATGCAGCCAATGGTCAACATTACACGCCTGAAGACCAAGAACAGTTGATGCATTACCGTGAAGCAAAAGATGGTCATATGCTTCAAGAAGGCATTAACGAAGCAGGTGCAATGAGCGCTTGGGCAGCATTGGCAACCAGTTATTCAACCAATAACTTACCAATGATTCCAATGTACATGTACTACTCTATGTTTGGTTTCCAACGTATTGGCGACATTGCATGGGCTGCAGGTGATGCACAAGCACAAGGTTTCTTGTTGGGTGCAACAGCAGGCCGTACCACGCTAAATGGCGAAGGCTTACAACACCAAGATGGTCACTCACATATTCTTGCGAACACGATTCCGAACTGTGTGTCGTATGACCCATGCTTTGGTTATGAATTAGCAGTTATTGTGCATGATGGTTTACAACGCATGTATGTGAACCAAGAGCGTATTTTCTATTACTTAACGGTAATGAACGAAAACTACGAGCATCCTGAAATGCCACAAGGTGCTGAAGAGGGCATTAAACGTGGTATGTACTTACTTCAAAAAGATGAAAAAGCCACTGTTCAGTTGATGGGTTCAGGTGTGATTCTTCGTGAAGTGATTAAAGCAGCACAAATCTTACGTGATGAATACCAAATCCATTCAAATGTATTTAGCGTAACAAGTTTCAATGAACTTGCACGTGATGGTATGGCATGTGAAGAATATAACCGCTTGCATCCAATGAGCGAGAATGTGAAAGAGGCTTGGGTGACTGAGCAACTGCGCGGTACAGAAGGGATCGTGGTTTCTGCAACAGATCATATGCGTGCTTATAGCGAACAGATTCGTGCATATCTTCCAGACAACCGTCCATTCGTAGCATTGGGTACAGATGGTTATGGTCGTTCAGATTCACGCGCTAAATTACGTAGCTACTTTGGTGTAGATGCAGCGCACATTGTTGTTGCCACACTGAAGAAATTGGCTGATGAAGGTGAAGTGGATGCACGCTTAGTGAAAGATGCCATCTCTACATTTGAATTAGATACGGACCGTCCAGTAGCTTGGGCTCCTCAAGCAACGCCATCTGTACACGCTGTAGCTGACTACAAAGAGGAGAAATAAGTATGCAAATTACAACTCCTGATATTGGTGTAGATAAAGCCGTTGTTGCTGAAATTTTGGTCAAAGTTGGCGATATCATTGCGGTTGATGACAGTGTTGTTCTATTAGAATCAGACAAAGCATCTGTTGAAGTGCCTAGCACTTCAGCAGGCGTTGTTAAAAGCATTTTAGTAAACTTAGGTGACTCGGTTGCTGAAGGTACAGCGCTGATTGAGCTGGAAGCCGAGGGACAAACTGAAGCGCCAGCAGTACAAGCACAGGCTGACGTTGTACAAGCTGAAGAAAAGACTGCACCCGCTGCTGTTGCTGAAACGGTTGCACCCGCTGCGACTACAGCATCACAAGTGATTGATGTGCAAGTGCCAGATATTGGTGTGGAAAAAGCAACCGTTGGTGAAATTTTGGTGTCGGTTGGCGATCAAATTGACGTCGATCAAAGCATCCTTGTGGTTGAGTCAGATAAAGCGACTGTGGAAGTCCCGAGTACGATTTCAGGCATAGTGGAATCGATTAGCATTCAAGTCGGTGACAGTGTTAAAGAAGGTGTGGTGATTCTGACTGTAAAAACAGCAGCGTCAGTTGCACCAGTGACTGCTGAGCCTACGCCAGTTGCAGCACCTCAAGCCACCACTGAAGCTCAGCCTGCTAAAGCGGCGCCACAAGTGGCTGCTGCGCCTGCAGGTGCGGTTGAAATTGCAGTGCCTGACTTGGGTGTGGACAAAGCTGCTGTTGCTGAAATTTTGGTGTCAGTAGGTGATACGGTTGAAAAAGATCAAAGTATCATCGTGGTTGAGTCAGACAAAGCAACGGTTGAAGTGCCTAGTACAACAGCGGGTGTGATTAAAGCCATTCATGTTGCATTGGGACAAAATGTATCGGAAGGTGTGGCTTTGGTGACCATTGAAGCTGAGGGCCAAGCCCCTGTACCAGTGGCACAAGCGGTTACTCAGACACCAGCGAAACCTGCAGCTGCTCAAGCTGCAACTGTGCCAGTGGTAGCATCTACTGTACAGGCTGCACCAGCAGTTCAAGGTGCAGATAAGCTAACCAAAGAGCAAAATGCAGCCAATGCTAAAGTCTACGCGGGTCCTGCGGTACGTAAACTGGCGCGTGAATTGGGCGTGGTACTGGCAGAAGTAAAAGCCTCTGGGCCGCATGCACGTTTAATGAAAGATGACATTTTTGCTTATGTGAAAGGTCGTTTAACAGCGCCTCAAACTGCACCTGCTGCGACGGTTGTTGCTGCCGCGGGCTTACCGAAACTGCCTGACTTTAGTGCGTTTGGTGGTGTAGAAGAGAAAGTGCTGACACGTCTGCAACAAGTCTCTATTCCGCAGTTGTCTTTAAACAACTATATTCCGCAAGTGACTCAGTTTGATTTGGCGGATATTACTGAACTTGAAGCTTGGCGTAATGACCTTAAAGGTAACTTTAAGAAAGATGGCATTAGCTTGACCATTATGGCTTTCATTATTAAAGCTGTTGCGCATTTGCTGAAAGAAGAGCGGGATTTTGCCGGTCACTTGGCTGATGATGGCAAGTCTGTACTCTTGCGTAACGAAATTCATATGGGCATTGCTGTAGCAACACCAGATGGTTTAACCGTTCCGGTACTACGTAATCCAGACCAGAAATCAATTAAAGACATTGCGGTGGAGCTCGGTGTATTGGGTCAGAAAGCACGTGATAAGAAGCTTTCGCCGAAAGACCTACAAGGTGCAAACTTCACGATTTCAAGCTTAGGTGCAATTGGTGGTACGGCATTTACACCATTGGTGAACTGGCCACAAGTCGCAATTTTGGGGATTTCTCCAGCGACGATGCAACCAGTATGGAATGGTCAAGGTTTTGATCCGAAACTGATGTTACCGTTGTCACTGTCTTATGATCACCGTGTGATTAATGGGGCCGATGCAGCGCGCTTTACCAATAAGCTGACCAAGTTGTTGAAAGACATCCGTACTTTGCTGATCTGATGATCTAGGTTTTTGCCCTGTTGATTTCTCTTCTCAAAAGAGAGAAATAGCGGCTGGAAGCACTGCAAAAATACCTCAATAAAGACCCTGCTTCGGCAGGGTCTTTTGTATTTATAGATTGCCAAAAAACATATTTTCGCCTAACATAGTTTTACTTCATTGGGGAGTAGCCGCTGTTCGTAAGAACAGGTGATGATCAACATATTTGCTCTAAAACGAGCATGGTCATCATAGCAAAGAACCAAATGAGCTTCTAAAGAGCTTTCTTTTGTTGGCAAGACCTTTGATTTACCACTCTGCAGATTTTTGGCTAGCAGGAGCGGTGAGTCATTGGTATTTGTTATGCTAGCCAGAGAAAGACATCATGTATGAATTCCTCCTCTCCACAGCCATCGTGGCTTTAGCTGAAATGGGCGATAAGACCCAACTGCTTGCATTGTTACTTGCTGCACGTTTCCGTAAACCCGTCCCAATTCTATTGGCTATTTTGCTGGCGACCATTATTAACCATGGCGTCTCTGCTGTTTTAGGTCAATGGATCACCACAGTTTTAAGCCCTGATGCGCTGATCTGGATTCTCTCGATTGGTTTCATTGCTATGGCGGGTTGGATGTTGATTCCTGATCAGTTGGATGATGAGTCAGGCAGCATTAAGAAATGGCAGAAACTAGGGGTATTTGGCGCAACATTTGTGTTGTTCTTCTTGGCCGAAATTGGAGATAAAACTCAAATTGCTACCGTGGCTTTAGCAGCACGTTTTGACAGTATTGTTTGGGTGATGTTGGGTACGACTTTAGGGATGATGTTGGCCAATGCGCCAGCGGTCTTTATTGGCGATAAGTTGGCGACCAAGTTGCCAATTGCCTTAATTCATAAAATTGGTGCGGCCATTTTCTTGGTCATTGGTGTTGCTACACTTGTACAGCATTATTTCTTCTAATTCACCGTACAAAATAAGAATCCCGACTTAAAAAATCGGGATTTTTATTGAAAAATAATCTTCAATTTATTGATATATCAAATGATATTGGTCGCAAATGCATTGTAAGTTTGTGTAAATCCATATATGTTGTAGGTATTAAAAAGTCTTTTAAGAAAAACAGCATTTTGAGGGGATGGGCATGGCATTTGACCGCACAACGTCACAGGTTTTATATGATGATGGCACACATAAGTGTATTAGCTTTACCAGCTTGGTCAAAGGCGAGGGTGTACAGGCAAATCAGTTTTTAATTATTGACCATGAGCGTGCAGCAGTCTTAGATCCCGGTGGTGATTTAACTTATGTACCGTTGACCATGGAGTTGAATAAATATACCCGTTTGACCAATCTTGATTTTGTGATGGCCTCACACCAAGACCCTGACATTATTACCTCAATGCCGCGTTGGTTGGTCTATACCGAAGCGAAAGTGGTGGCTTCTAAACTTTGGGCACGCTTTTTACCGCATTTGAACTCTGCCTTTATGAGTGAGCGGATGAAAGGTAACTGGCTGGATCGTTTAGTGGAGCTACCTGACCACGGTCAAGTGATTACGTTGGGACAGTCCTCGATTATTGCTGTGCCGGCGCATTTTTTACATTCGGTGGGTAATTTTCAGTTTTATGACCCGATTGCCAAGATTCTATTTTCAGGCGATATGGGGGCATCGATGGTGGATGATGCCTCAAAACCTTTGGAAAATTTTGCTGCGCATATTCCTAAAATGAAAGGCTTTCATCAGCGCTATATGTGCAATAACAAAGTGATTCGTCTATGGGTCAATATGGTCCGTATCATGGATGTCGAAATGATTGTACCGCAACATGGGACGCCGTTTATTGGGCAAGAGCAGATTCATCAATTTTTAGACTGGATTGAGACTTTGGAGTGCGGTACCGACTTGATGGATGAGAGTGTTTTTACCTGTCCAACTTAAGTGACAAAATAGTCGTAAATTTTGCTTGTTTGGCAACCACAATTTTTTTAATATTTTCTTCCAAAAAAAGTTTTTGAAAATGAGAATATAAAGGATGTTGTCTCAAGTTCCAACGGAAGATGCCTGTTTAAGCTGCGGGGCATGTTGTGCCTTTTTTAGAGTCTCATTTTACTGGGCTGAAGGCATCTCCATGCCTGAACATTACACAGAGCCAGTGACTGCTGTGTATTCATGTATGGTTGGAACCAATCAAGCCAGTCCACGCTGTATCGCACTGCAAGGCACCATTGGTGAGCACGTCAGTTGTGGGATGTATGAACAGCGTAGCTCTTCATGTAAAGAAGTTCAAATCGCTGATGATCAATGCAACAAAGCACGACGTGCACACAATATGATTCCATTTGTACAATTGGAAGCGAGTATTCCAGTCAATGATGAAGGTTTTGATCAAGTGTGTTAATCGGTAAAAGCAGAGTCAAGGCTCTGCTTTTTAGTTTTTGAAAGTAAATCAAATTCATCTTAAAACAAGAAATAAAAAATAAAGGTGAAAATGAAGGTATCAAATAAAATATGGGTTTTATCACTTTATTTTCTAAGATAAAAAAAATAAATTTTCAATTGAAATGAAATTTAAGTTCATATTTGTTTATAATAGCGCACGGAAATTACCAGTGAGACTGCCATGTTGACCATCGTTCAAGACGCGTTAACTTTTGATGATGTCCTATTACTCCCTGCCTATTCTACTGTTCTCCCAAAAGATGTCTCATTAAAGACACGATTCACGCGCGGCATTAATTTAAATATCCCCCTTGTTTCAGCAGCAATGGATACGGTGACTGAATCACGTATGGCGATTGCGATGGCGCAAAACGGTGGTATTGGTATTTTGCACAAAAACATGGATATTGCTGCACAAGCTGCAGAAGTCCGTCGTGTGAAAAAATTTGAAGCAGGAATGGTGAAAGATCCAATTACTGTGACACCTGAAACTACAGTGCGCGAATTGATCTCGATTACTCGAGCCAACAACATCAGCGGTGTGCCTGTTGTGAAAGATGGTAAAGTGGTCGGTATTGTGACAGGTCGCGATACACGCTTTGAAACCAATCTTGAGCAACCTGTAAGCAACATCATGACTGGTCAAGATCGCCTCGTGACTGTTCGTGAAGGTGAGTCGAAAGAAAATATTCAAGCTTTACTGCAAAAGCACCGCATTGAAAAAGTTTTGGTTGTTGGTGAACACAACGAACTCAAAGGTTTAATTACAGTCACTGACTTCCGTAAAGCGGAAAGTTATCCAAGTAGCTGTAAAGATGATCTTGGTCGCTTACGTGTGGGCGCTGCCGTCGGTACAGGTGTAGAAACACCAAGCCGTGTAGAGGCTTTGGTTGAAGCGGGTGTAGATGCGATTGTCGTAGATACGGCGCATGGTCACTCTGCGGGTGTGATCGAGCGTGTACGTTGGGTGAAAGCGAATTACCCACAAGTCCAAGTGATTGGCGGTAACATTGCAACTGGTGATGCAGCATTGGCACTCCTTGATGCAGGTGCAGATGCGGTCAAAGTTGGTATCGGCCCAGGTTCAATTTGTACCACGCGTATTGTGGCGGGTATTGGTATGCCGCAGATTTCTGCGATTGACAGTGTGGCTAATGCACTGAAAGATCAAATTCCATTGATCGCCGATGGTGGTATTCGTTTCTCTGGTGACATGGCGAAAGCGATTGGCGCGGGTGCGAGTACGATTATGGTTGGTTCACTCCTTGCAGGAACTGAAGAAGCACCAGGTGAAGTGGAATTCTTCCAAGGTCGCTACTATAAAGCGTATCGTGGTATGGGTTCATTGGGCGCGATGGCAGGAGCAACAGGTTCTGCGGATCGTTATTTCCAAGACTCTAAAGCAGGTGCTGAGAAACTAGTCCCTGAAGGGATCGAAGGTCGTGTGCCATACAAAGGGCCAATGGGCAACATTGTGCACCAAATGATGGGCGGTTTACGTTCTTCTATGGGTTATACGGGTTCATCTGTGATTGAAGATCTACGTCAAAATGCGAAGTTTGTGAAAATCACTTCGGCAGGTATGTCGGAGTCACATGTTCACGACGTGACGATTACCAAAGAAGCACCGAACTATCGCGTTGGCTAATAAAGTTATACGAATTGTTGAATGTAAAAGCCGTCATTTTTATGACGGCTTTTTCGTTTTGGTGTAAAGTGTCGTGAGTAAAAAAGTGATGATTTAGATCACCATTAAGAAGTGAGTAAACATGAGTTATTTTGGTACCGATGGTATTCGCGGTAAGTTTGGCGTCCTCCCTATTACCCCTGAATTTGCCCTTAAACTAGGTTTTGCCGCAGGGAAAGTTTTAAAACGCCACAGTAAAAAATCAAAACCATTGGTGGTACTCGGAAAAGATACACGTTTATCCGGTTATATTTTAGAGTCAGCATTGCAAGCAGGTTTAAATGCAGCAGGTGTTTATGTACATTTATTGGGCCAATTACCGACCCCTGCAATTGCGCATTTGACTCGTGCTTTACACGCAAGTTTGGGCATTGTGATTTCAGCATCACATAATCCTTATTTTGATAATGGGATCAAGTTCTTTTCCAGTGAAGGCAAGAAGCTTCCAGATGCTATCCAAGAAGAAATTAATCAGGAACTTGAAAAAGAATTAGTGATTGAAGACACGGCAAACTTAGGCAAAAGTGTCCGCGTAAAAGATGCCAATGGCCGCTATATTGAATTTTGTAAATCCACATTTCCATACCATTTAGACTTGAATGATTTAACGATTGTGGTGGATTGCGCCAACGGTGCAGCATATAACGTGGGTCCATCGGTCTTTCGTGAGCTAGGTGCCAAAGTCATTGCCATTCATAACGAGCCTAACGGTGTAAATATCAATGAGCAATGTGGTTCGACCCATCCTGAGCATTTACAGCAACTCGTAGTGAAGCATAAGGCTGATTTGGGCATCGCCTTTGATGGGGATGCAGACCGCGTTATTTTAGTGGATAAAGATGGCAAGCTAATTGATGGCGACCATATTTTATATATCTTGGCGACACAGAGCGCTAAAAAACCTGCTGGAATAGTGGGTACCTTAATGTCAAATATGGCTTTAGAGCTGGCTTTGGAAAAAGCCGGTGTAGGGCTATTACGTGCTAAAGTGGGGGATCGTTATGTCCTACAAGGTCTAGAAGAAAAAGGCTGGGTGATTGGCGGTGAGCCATCAGGGCATATCTTAACCTTGGATAAAAGTACCACTGGTGATGCCATTATTGCGGCTCTACAAGTCCTTACCGTGATGGTCGAGCAGAAGAAAGCACTGCATGAATTGGTTGCTGACTTTAAGCTTCTACCGAATGTGCTGGTGAATGTACGTTTAGAGGCGATGTTTGACCCTTATGCGGTGCCTGCTTTGGTGGCTGAATTTGATAAAGCCGAGCAACAACTTAAAGGTCGTGGTCGTTTGTTGATTCGTAAATCAGGTACTGAGCCTGTGATTCGTGTCATGGTGGAAGGGGATGACCTCGATGAAGTCAGCACTTTAGCCCATACATTAGCTGATGCTGTACGTGCGAATGCAGCTTAATAGGGAGTGAAGAAATGAGTGATTTAATTAAAGATCTCAGTGAGCTTCGTTTAAGTTACCAAAAAGGCGAGCTGCGTGAAGATCGAGTAGAAACCCATCCACATGCCCAGTTCTTGCTTTGGTTTAATCATGCTTTAGAAGCACAACTACACGAACCCTATGCCATGTCATTGGCGACAGTAAGTGCGCAGGGTCGCCCGCATGTGCGAACGGTATTGCTGCGTGGTGCAACTGAGGCAGGGTATGATTTTTATACCAATTATGACAGCCAAAAAGGCAATGATTTGGCAGAAAACCCATATGCAGAGTTACTGTTTTATTGGCAAGAGCAGGAACGTCAGATTCGCATTGGTGGTAAAGTGGTCAAAATTTCTGAAGCAGAATCGACGGACTACTATCATAAGCGGCCACGAGATAGCCAAATTGCGGCACATATCAGTACACCACAAAGTGGTGTGATTGAAAGCCGTGAAGTCTTGCAACAACGTTTTGAGCAATTGCAAAGCCAAGTTGAAAGTAAATCAGAACTGAATAAACCCCTCTTTTGGGGTGGCTACCGTCTCGAGCCTGACTATTATGAGTTTTGGCAAGGGCGTCCGAACCGTTTACATGACCGTTTAAGTTATGAAAAACAGCAAGATGTCTGGATGCTGAAACGTTTGATGCCATAAATGTCAGCCATTCAAATTAAGCAAAGACCCTTTATTACCTGTCCTGAATTATTTCAGGACATTCCTGCGTTTATTGCAGAAATTTTAGCCCGCCGTGGGGTGGCGTCAACGAAGGAGCTGGAGTTAAAGCTCAAGCATTTACTGGCCCCTAGTCTGAAAGGCTTAAATGAAGCGATTCAGTTGATGGATGCTGCGATTGATCAGCAACACAAAATTGTCATTGTGGGCGATTATGATGCGGATGGTGCAACCAGTACCGCGTTGATGATCTTGGCTTTGCGAGAAATGGGGGCGCAGGTAGAGTATCTGGTTCCAGACCGCTTTAAATATGGTTATGGCTTAACGCCTGCGATTGCGGATTTAGCATTTACTAGCTTTACACCTGATTTATTGATTACTGTGGATAATGGTATTTCCAGTCATGACGGCGTGAAACAAGCGCAAGATCATGGCATGCAGGTGATTATTACCGATCACCATTTGACCACCAAACCGACTCCCAGTGCCCAAGCGGTAGTGAATCCGAACCAGTTGGGGTGTGATTTTCCAAGTAAAGCCTTAGCTGGGGTCGGCGTGGCCTTTTATGTCCTGGCTAACTTATCAACCTATCGTAAAAAACTGCATAAGTCCTCGGCAGTCATGAGTCAGTATTTGGATTTGGTGGCCTTAGGCACCTATGCCGATGTTGCCAGTCTTGACTATAACAATCGCATCTTGGTCGATGTTGGCCTGAAGCGCATTCAACAGCATTTATGCCGCCCTGGTATCAGTGCTCTACTGGAGATTGCAGGTCGAGAGGCTGCAACTTTAAAAGCGCAAGATTTGGGGTTTGTACTGGGACCACGTATTAATGCGGCAGGTCGCATGGAAACCATGGATATCGGAATTGAATGTCTATTGGCACAGGACTTTGCCTCTGCCTATCCATTGGCAGAACAACTGAATCAGTTGAATGTGGAACGTCGTCAGGTTGAAACCACGATGAAACAAGAGGCTTTAATAGCCTTGGATCAAATTCAACTAGATGATACGGTCTTACCCGCGGCTTTAATTATGTTCGAGCCGCATTGGCATCAAGGGGTGATTGGCATTGTTGCGGGGCGCTTAAAAGAACAGTTTCATCGTCCGAGTATTGTGTTTGCTGCAGATGAAGATGGGATACACATCAAAGGTTCTGCCCGTTCGATTGAAGGAATCCATATCCGCGATGCCATTGAGTGTGTTGCTGAGCAATATCCACATTTGGTCAGCCACTTTGGTGGGCATGCTGCGGCAGCGGGTTTAACCATTCAAAAAGTCCATTTTGAAGAGTTCAAGCAGGCCTTTGAAGCACTGATGACAGCTCAGGATGAACGTTTATTTACGGCGACTTTATGGACCGATGGCGAGTTAGCTGCACAGAATATTCAGGTTGAAACGGTCGATCTTTTGCAGCAGATTAGTCCATGGGGGCAAAAGTTTCCAGCGCCTATTTTTGAAGGAAATTTTCAAATTTTAGATTTCCGCTGGTTGAAAGAAGTGCATTTAAAATTACGTATTGCTTTAGAAAATGGACAGGTCGTGGATGCCATTGCTTTTAATGCGGCGGACAAATACCAGTTCAATGAGATGAACCATCAAGTTCGTTTGGTTTATGAGCTGGATAAAAATGAATTTCGTGGCAATGTCAGCGTACAACTTCGCATTTTGCATTTAGAACAACATTAAAAAAACCACTCTATAGAGCGGTTTTTTTAATAGATTTTAGTTGCAATTAGAAGCGGTAAGCACCACGTAAGCCAAATACATTGCCGTCATCGGCAAAGTCAATTGCACCTTCTAGGCTGACTTGTTGCGTGAAGAACTTTTTCGCGCGGATGGTAAATACATCAGCATCTTTCCCATCTGTATCAGAGAAACCAAGACCCACACTTAGGGTTTTATCTACATACAGGTCAGCTCCAAAGCTGTAGGCATCAATATCACCAAAAGATGCACCACCTTCAAAGTTCATGTCATAAGCACCTACTTGAGTGACATATTTAGCACGTAAAGTTGGATCGACATCATCACCATAATCATTATCATAACCAAGTAGGCCCGCCGCAATCAATAAACCAGGGACAGGTAGGTAACCTACTTCAGCAGAATAAATGGTGGTATCTAGATCTTCAACACCGTCCGCTTCATGTTTAGTTTGCCCAATATTACCGTTCAGGTAAAAATCAGAATTTGGAATAAAATACTCAAGTCCAACATTAAAGTCTGTGACTTCGTAATAATCATAATCAATATATGAAACTTCGCCATTGAGATTGCTTGAGCGGTTTAAGAACGCAGCTTCATTCAATGGGCTGTTTTTGATTTGAACAGGGTTGAAGTAGTACGTGCCATCTACGCCAAAACCTATTGAAGTGTCCCCATGATCAGGATCAGCCACAGCAATGGTGCCGCCGATTTCCGCTTGGTAAGCATGTGCAGTCCCGAAGCTTGCGATCAGTGCTGTAGTCAGCGCAATTTTTTTAAGCATTTTAGAGGTTCTCTCTTTGTTATAAAAATATGACTGTTCTATGACAGTTGTAACGAAGTGTACAAAAAAGTAGCAGGGAGTCAATCTTTATTTATAACAATGCTTTATCAGAGTGCAAAAAGCCCATTCGAAAATGGGCTTTGAGTATTCAAGGTTTTTAATTGGTTTTAGAAGCGATATTTAGCAGCTACACCGAATTTGTTGTAGTCGTTGTTGCCAACTTCACCAAAACCAACACGACCTTCAAGGCTGACTTGTGGGGTAAAGAATTTACGTGCATTGATACCAAATTCGTTAGTATCACCATAGTCACGGTCTTTGCTGTAGTAATCTACACCTAGGCTTAAGGTTTTATCGATGAAGTAATCTGCTGCAAGATTATATTCGTCTAAATCACCAAAACCTGCGCCTGCTTCTAAGTTAATATCTTTACCATTGCTTAGAGAAGTGACATATTTAGCGCGAAGCGTAGGATCGACACTGTCGTCATAATCGTTGTCATAGCCTTTTAGACCCGCAGCAATTAATAAACCTGGTGCTGGTAAATAACCCACTTCAGCGCCATAAACGGTCTCATCAAAATCGCCACCGCGGTCAAATTTCCTATCATCGCGACCAACATTACCACTCACATAGAAATCTGAGTTAGGAATGTAAACTTCAGCACCTACACCGTAACGATGACGCTCATCATCACCGACTTCGTCGTATTGGTATTTTGCGTTAACGTTACTTGCACGGTCTAAGAACGCTGCTTCTGCAAGTGGCGCATTACGTGTTTGAACTGGGTTGAAATAGTATGTGCCATCTACGCCAAAAGAGCCACTTGAACTACCGTTGTCTGGATCAATTAGGCCAGCTGAAGCACCCACCTCTGCTTGGTATGCATGTGCAGTACCTGTGATCGCTAGAGCGGAAAGTAATGCTGATGCAATTGCTAATTTTTTCATGGTATGTACCCCTCGTAAGTGGAACTGTATTTCATTAATTTTTTGTTACAACTTCAGTCTAGGGCAAAATAAAAAAGCGTCAACCAAAGGAAAGTTAATGCTCTGTATCTAAGGTTACATCGTGTAATTTTTTAAATTTAAATGATTGATAATAAATTATAAATTTATAATGTTTTGTTTTATTAAAATTGTGTAGATTCTGTGGATTTCATAATTTTTGACGCTATTTTAACCAATTTTAACTCAAAATGTTTAGTCCGTATCTATGTTTAGAACACTTCTCAGGTATGTATTTTATGGGATGGTTAGTATTTATATGCAGCTTGATTGCGGTTTAAGAGAATGCTTTTTTGGAAGCTCAACAGT
>Ga0115845_100128_pt1 | contig 14462 bp, 15 predicted proteins | sample InSIn1SAF170_2_FD_83859 | JGI IMG/M metagenome (GOLD analysis project Ga0115845, IMG submission 83859) | reverse complement strand
ATGTGTTGAATGTTTGTTTCCTGAACAAGCAACCGGTCTCCTACTGCAAGAATTGCCCTGGGACGGATTTACCGGGTCGTACACGACGATTTTAAGCGAGATGAAACGCGACCGAACATGCTGAATGAACCGACAAGCAAACTTGTAAGCTATTTAGGTCATCCGAACGGATGGTGGCGAGACAATGCACAGCAGCTTTTGATTGTTAGAAACGATCAGTCCGTTGTTCCTGAGTTGAAGAAAATTGTATTAGGTGGAGCAAACGCTTCCATAAATAATCCCAATCAGCTTGCCCGTATTCATGCTTTATGGACTTTGGAAGGCCTTAATGCAATGGACAAACCTACCTTAATTCGTGCTTTTTCAGATGCTGATCCGCAGGTAAGAAAAGCTGCAGTTTGGATAAGTGAAATGTACATCAAGAAGAACGATGCTGAAATTATTGACAAACTTGCATCTTTGAAAAGCGATCCAAGCGCTGACGTGCTCGTGCAACTGTCTTTATCTCTCCGGCAGTATAAAATTGCTAAAGCACAGGCAATTGTAAAAGATTTGCTTGCCGCAAACAAGAACAACCAGATGATGCAGTTTTCTTACACAACTTTCGTAGAGGCACAAAACACCAAAGAAGCAAAGGCCAGAAGAACGATGAACCTTAGTCCTGCAGACCGTGAGATGGTAAAAAACGGCCAGGTGATTTTTAAACAACTATGTGCGAACTGCCACGGCCCCGATGGTAAAGGAATAACCATTGGCAGTAAGGAAATGCCTGCACCGCCTCTTGCCGGTTCTCCCCGTCTTCGGGGCGACAAAGTGATGAATATCCAGTTGTTGCTTTATGGTTTACAAGGACCGGTAGACGGCAAAACGTATAAAGACAAAATGCCATCAATGGGTGGCAACGATGATAAGTGGATCGCGTCGGTTTTGAGTTATGTTCGAAACAGCAGCGAGTTGGGCAATAAGGCGTCAATAGTAACGCCGGAAGAAGTAAAAACGGTCCGCGACAACTCGCCGAAAGAAATTCCCGGCGGAATTACGTTGCAATTGCTCGAAATATTTAAGCTTGGTCGTGCGGAGAGGACAAATTGGGATAAGAAGGAGTAAGTCGCTAAAGGTTTTTTGTTCACGAGCGGCATCGCTCTTTTCGACTTCGTTGTGTCACTCACTTGTACTTGTATATCTTTTAGCAACAGGTTGAGCGGAAGCTTTACGGCTTATACATTTTCTTGGTTTTTTGCTCAGGAGGAGCAACGTGTTTATAGCAACCCGGTTTCAATTTTTCCTTAGCTCCGGAGGAGCTTCGTAAATGCCGGTAGTCACGAGGCTCTTCTGAAGCCTGACCAATAGAATTGTATATTTAACTGTAAACACGTTGCTCCTAAGAGGAAAAGAGGGATACGAAGAATCGTCTGTATACCCGGTTAGCCGGTTAATATTTGAACGATAATTCCAGAAGCTGGGCCTATAAAAAGCATTAGACATGAAATTAAAACTACTCCTTATCCCGCTTGCTTTCATAATACTATTTGCCGGGCCATTATTAGCTCAAAGCGTAACATACACAAATAACGTTGGAATGCAATTCGTTTTAATAAAACCTGGAAGCTTTATAGTCGGTAAATTTCAACCGACTGTTGGCAAACCGGAGCCAGGTCGAAAAACATTACCACCCGAGATGTATGAAAAGGCCAGGGAAATGGCTAAAAAGGACGCAAGACGGGGCTTTACTGTAAATATTAAAAAGCCCTACTATATTGGAAAGTTCGAAATTAGCCAGCAACAATGGCAGAAAGTAATGGGTAACAATCCGTCAGTTTTTAAAAATGACTCTTCTGCCAACCAACCGGTCGAAAATATTACATGGAACGACGCACAGGCTTTCATAAAAAAAACTGAATCAGATAGATAAAAAACATTTGTACAGGTTGCCTACAGAATTTGAATGGGAATACGCAGCAAGGGCCGGAGCGAAAGATGATATTCCATGGAAAGAAATATTTCCATCAGCAGTGTTAGGTGGACTTGCTCCGGTTACTGTCGGAACAAAAAAGCCGAATGCCTGGGGATTGTATGACATGCTTGGCAATGTTTGGGAATGGGTGCAGGATTACTATAACGAAAAAATATTTGCAGATCCGGTACCGCCAAAATCAGGCGCGCAACATGTTCTGAAAGGTGCATCATTTACAGGAGATGTAAAAAATGCAACTTACATGACCCATGCCGCAGGACCGGGAAATGGATTTGATATTGGGTTGCGTGTTGTAATGGAAGCGAAGTAACTCTTTGGTAATGGTATAAAAAACTGTCGAAATAGTACAAATGAAAATAGTTATCACTTTTGTTTTATTGTTTTTTACTTGCTTTTTAAATGCACAAATTCCTGCAGGATTTAACCCCATTTTTAATGGCAAAGATTTAAAAGGGTGGCACATCAGCCGCACAACGCACCAGGGAACAACGCCAAATTTTAGAGTGGAGAATCGCTCAATTGTGGTAACACAAAAACCATTTGGCCAGGGTGGAGTTCTTTTAACTGACAAGAAGTATAAAAACTTTGAAGTGTATCTTGAAGCTAAAATAGACTCTTTCAGCAACGGCGGAATATTTATCCGATCTTCCGAAAGCGGGATTGCCTATCAAATAGAATTTGATGAAACTTCAGGAAGTACCGGCGCTTTATTGGGTGAGCGCATGCAGGTAAGTAAAGGAGCTGAGGCAACAGAGCGTTCAAAAGTCTGGAAAGAAGGGGACTGGAATTCGTTTCGCATAAGAATGATGGGAGAGGTGCCGCATATTACTCTATGGATAAACGGCGTTCAAATGTGGGATGTTACAGAGCCAAAGAACGATTTCATTGCTGGTGCAACTGCAGGTATGATCGGTCTGCAATCTCACTGGACAGCCTTGTTTTCGCCTGCTGCAGGCGAATGGAACGGGTTAGAATCGTGGGCGCCAGGAGCAAAACACCAATACCGGAACATAGCTATCAGGCAATTGGATAATGATTTAAAAGACTAGAGACTTGATTGCTTAGGCACTTCTTCAAAAGGCGAATAAAGAATCTGCAAGTACAAGTGAGTGACACAACGATGCTGAAAGGAATTACAAAGCTGATAAACAAAAAGAACATTTAATAAATCTACCTCTATGCAGTTACGAAGGCCGTTGCTTGTAGTAGCACTTTTTTTTGCTTCAATCTCTTATTCGTTTTCACAAAACCAAACAGATCTACCCGATTGGGCATTTGGACCTTTTATCCGTCCTGCCGGCGTAAATCCTGTTTTATCTCCCAGACCGTCTAGTTCGTTCGTCGACCCCATGAGCAACAAAAAAGTAGCATGGGAAGCCAATGATGTTTTTAACCCGGCAGCAACCACCAAAGACAACAAAATATACGTTCTCTACAGGGCGGAAGACAAATCGGGAATAGCAATAGGCACAAGAACATCGCGTTTAGGTTTAGCAGAAAGTTCGGACGGCATCACTATGAAGCGGCGGCCTACACCTGTTATGTATCCGGGAAACGACAGCCAGAAAGAATTTGAATGGCCCGGTGGCTGTGAAGACCCGCGGGTGGCGGTAACTGAAAACGGTACCTACGTACTCATGTACACGCAATGGAATAAAAAAGTACCAAGGATCGGCGTAGCCACTTCGAAAGACCTGGTTCATTGGACAAAACACGGCCCGGCATTTAGGAAGGCATACAACGGAAGGTTCTTTAATATGGCCAGCAAGTCGGCTTCGATTGTTACAAAACTGGTTAAGGGTAAGCAGGCTATTGCAAAAATTAATGGCAAATATTTGATGTACTGGGGAGAGCATTTTGTAAATCCTGCAACTTCAACCGACCTGGTAAACTGGGAGCCGATGCTCGATGAAAAGGGTGAGTTAAAGCAATTGATCGCACCAAGAAACGGTTACTTTGATAGCGATCTTACCGAATGTGGGCCGCCTGCAGTTATGACCGATAAAGGCATCTTACTAATTTATAACGGGAAAAATAAAGCAGGCAAAGATGGAGACGAGCGTTACACAGCCAATACTTATGCTGCAGGACAAGTATTGTTCGATTTAAAGGATGGCATGAAACCGATTGAACGATTGGATGTGCCCTTCTTTGTTCCAACAGAGCCTTTCGAAAAAAGTGGACAATATCCTGCGGGAACGGTGTTTACAGAAGGGTTGGTCTACTTTAAAAATAAGTGGTTTTTGTACTACGGTTGTGCAGATTCACGGGTAGCTGTTGCGGTTTACAACCCCACTAAGTAGCGCCTTGATTTTTTCAAATCCGAAAATCTTTTTAATTCACCTCACTAACTGCCTCATTCGGCAGCATTAGGATTTCTTTCACAATCCTTTCCCTTAATTTGGCTCAGCAAACAGTTAAAATAGCTTCACTTAAACTTACATCCCTCCCGATAGAATTCTACACATTGGTCATTTAATAATTTAAACCTCTGTTATGAGTTCTATTTGCAAAACCTCCGTTGCTTTCATCGTGTTTTCTGTGCTTGTTGTTTCTACATCTTTCGCGCAGCTTAGAACTTCGAAGTACGAGATGGGTATAAACCTCGGAACCCTCGTTTACCAGGGTGACCTTACCGGAAGCCTCATTGGAAATTATAAGCCTGTTCGCCCTGCACTTGGTTTATATGTCGGCCGTTCGCTCGATCCTTATTTTTCGGTATGTGCAAACCTTACTTTCGGAAAAATTTCTGCCGACGAGTATAAGTACGATAGTTCGAGCTGGAGAAAGTATCGCGGTTTTAATTTCAGTACTCCCGTAACCGAATTGGCGGCTTCGCTGGTTTTTCATCCGCTCGGCGAAAACAGCGAAAGAAAGTTGTCGCCCTACTTCTTTGCCGGTGGCGGTATCTCGTTCCTGAGCGTTAAAAGAGACTGGAGTAAACTTAATAAGAATGTTTACGATGAAAAATCGAGGGTTCAGCTTGGTTTAGGTACCGACACTTTATATCAAACTCCGGGAATAATTGGCGTATTGCCTGTTGGAGGCGGTCTCAGGTATGTCCTTGGTCCGCAACTTGCGCTGCAGGGAGAGTTCACTTATCGGTTCACAGCTTCCGATTACATCGACGGCTTTAAGTACTCCGGAAATGCAAATAAAAGAGATAGTTATTACGGCGTTTCAATTGGTTTGAGTTACAGGTTTGGTGGCTACAAATGCCCGTCGGTATGGAAGTAATTCTTGCGTACGAACAATATCTCCTCGTGGAATAGTAATATTTTATTTTATGTACCCAGCAGTAGTAGTGCGATGGAGCTTTGCTTGCGTCGCACTCTTATATCTTTGATATCTCTACTCAACAAGGAGAAAGAAGGCAGCAACCTGGGTCGCACAGAAGGCGGTTTTTATATTATTCCAGCCAGAGCAACAAGGATAGTCTGCCCTCTTTTCTTTTAGGAGTCTGAACCAGTTCCTAAGGCTATGAACTTTGTTTTATAAGCCAGAATAAGAATAAGAGAAGACGGTTGAAAAGATACTCTGAGTTTGAGGAGGAGATAAAATATAAGCCATGCAAAAGCTGTTAGTAACGCGTTACAATGTAGGGGTAGATTTCGCTGCCAGGAAGTTTGATGTTAAGTTGGGTGCTAATTACCAGGATAACACAAAAAAAGTAATTGGATCACGTAAGTTTGAAAACACGCCAAAAGGATTTGCGGATTTATCAGGATGGGTAAAGGATAAATGTAAAGAAAAAGGCGCAGAAGTAAGGATTAGCGGAGAGGCTACCGGAGTATACCATGAGAGATGTTGTCACTACTTACACCAGAAGGGGTATTATGTTACTATTGCAGTGCCCAGCCGTGTAAAGAGCTACAAACAGTCCTGCGGTTACAAATCAAAGGATGATAACATTGATGCAACAGCTCTGGCTTACATGGGGTTAGAAAAAAACCTGGATAAGTGGGAGCCAATGAATGCATTCTATTATGAGCTTCGTTCTTTGACAAGGCATCACCAGTCGGTACAAGAGATGCAGACAGTGCTTCGTAATCAATTACACGCAGAAAAAGCGGGAATGTTTACCTCCAAAGCTGTGGTGAAGCAATTGGAAGCCGGAATAAAACTCTTTGATACGCAGTTGGATTCGCTTAAAGAAGCTATTGCAGAGAAGATAAATTCAGAGGCGGAAATAAAGCGCAAAACAGAAGCAATAACTGATGAAATGCAAGGGGTAGGAATACTTACTGTTGCTACAGTTATTGCAGAAACAAATGGTTTTTATTTTTTTACAAACAGAAGGCAAACAGCAAGCTTTGCAGGATATGATGTTATTCGTGATCAGTCAGGAAACAGGGAAGGAAGAACTAAAATTTCAAAGAAGGGAAATTCACACATAAGGCGGAGCTTATACTTTCCTGCGATCAATGTGGTTAAATATAGAATGAAACCCTTTACTGATAAGTACGAACGGATTTTTGAGAAAACTAAGATTAAAATGAAAGGCTATACAGCCATTCAAAAAGATATTCTGATGATGATATTCACAATATGGAAATACGATAAAAAGTATGACCCTAATTATAAATATCACGCAAAAGCAAAAGGCTGAAGTAATATCCGGGATTGTGAAGCGGTGTCCTCTTTTGGCTAAAATCCGATAGGATTTTTCATTTAGCGGACAAATGAACAACTGATAAAAAAAGTAGTCCCGCAAAGCAGGACTACACAAGATGAACATCCGTTGAATGATCAGCGTATGTCCTCTTTTGGCTATAACAAAATTGAAGAAAAATTTTGATTTTTAAGACAGTTCCTTGTACCTCGGGTAATTCTATCCGGCAAAAACTACCAATGGAAATACGATGAGAAGAACAAATAATGCGAGTTCAACGAGTCGCTTTTCAAAATGATACTTCACAAATTTCAATCAGACTTCTTATCTTTAATACACCGTAAGTAAGTGCAGTTGCAAGTCATAGGTTCGTAGCTTTTGCGAAGCGATCACATGGTCGCCAGATGTTCAAAAAGTTCGTTCACTTCAGATTTTAATACTTTCTCCCTCTACGATAAACACCCAGCGTAGCCAAAAACTGCTTTTTGAAAGAGTAGGCAAAAAATGGGTTGTTATGAAAAAGATGGCGTTTTTTCTGGCACTTTTACTCTTGTCTATTAATCTGCCTGCCCAGGACACTACGACGCAAATACTTTCTAAAGAGGAATATTTGAAAAAAAGCAAGTCCCAGCGTACAGTTGGTATAATTTTACTGGCGGGAGGTGTAGGCCTCTTTGTCGGCGCCGCGTCTACTTTTAACCTAAACCTAAATGTCTTCGGCTCATCTAATTACACTAAAAGTGATAATACAGCTTCCGCTTTATTCGCCGTTGCCGGTCTTGGTGCAATCGGCGGAAGTATTGCTTGTTTTGCCTCATCTCATAAAAACGCGAGAAAAGCTGCATCGCTGACTATGGGCAGTCAAAGCATTCTTATACCCAGACAGGCAGCATTGGTTACAAAAGTACAGCCGGCTATTTGTTTGAGAATTTCAATATAAGACGTTTAAATGGTCATCAATTAGTCTTCCTTGCGCTTGTACTTTTTCAAGCCCTTCTGTAAAATTATATCGAGGCCCTCATGCGTCAACTGTCATTACGAACTATTCTTGTACTTTCTCTTCCGGCGAACAAATTTCCTCATTTGCCGCAACAATTCCCTCGTTTGCCTCATTTTGGTTTTTAAATACAACATTTCGTTTGAAAATTGTATATAGAAAGAAGGAAAAATTTATAAGCATCAGCCATATTAATTTTTTATTTTAATGGAAAATTAATGGTGAGCCCAACCCAACTATTTACAAGTTTTTTGTTATCTGTTAAAGGTTATGCTGGCAGCAGCAGTGGTTAATCTTTAAAACACAATAGTATGAAAGCGTTCTATATTTCCAGCCCCGAGGCAATCACCGATTTTCTGTACGAAATTTATAATCGCCGGCCTTCTCCGTTTGATCCTGCCGATGATCTTAGGACCGTACGCGACACAAACGGTGCTCCGCTGTTTCCTGCCCAGGAGGCGGAATACCTCGACAATGTGATCATGGAGTGCTTTGTTTATTGTGTTTTAAATGACCTCGATATTTATTCTCTTGTCAATAAAGTGCAGGCAAAAATTTACGGGATTACAGCAGATGCTTAGAAACAGCCATAAAGACCAACAGTTCCCAAAAAGCTAAATTTTTTGTTTTGACCAAAAAGAGAATATTAGGGCGATCAGTACGTCTCTATAATTCAGCCCGGTCCGATGCCATAAAAATATTTAGTACAAGTGAGTGACACAACGGACGATGCCATAAAAAACGAGTGTTCGCAACCCAAAAAAGAAATTGTATTAGCAAACGGCATAATAAGTCGTAGGAAAATGCTTGTTCATTATTGCACTAATAACATTTACATTTCGTTCAATAATTACCGGATCAATAATAAAATTTCCATCCACCCAACCAAACCCATATCTATAAGCATCTTTAAATGGCGGACGCAAACGAGAAACTGGTACCAATCGAAGACCTTATTGAGGGCTGCATAAAAGGCAACCGGCATTCCCAAACGCAATTGTATAATTCTCTTATGCAAAAGATGTTTGTGGTTTGCCTGCGCTATTGTAATAATTACGAAGAAGCCGAGGAGGTTTTGCAGGAAGGATTTATGCGGGTTTTTGAATTTATTCATCAATATAAATTTGAAGGTGCATTTGAAGGATGGGTTCGGAAAATAATGGTAAACTGTGCTTTGCAGAAATATAGGCGAAAAAGACAACTGCGACCTGTAGTTGATATTGACAACGCCGAAGTTGTAGACACCGGGCACGAAGAAATTATCTCGAGAATAGGTACCAAAGAACTTTTAAAAATGGTACAACAATTACCCCCCTGCATATAGAATGGTGTTTAATTTGTATGTTTTTGAAGGAATGAAACACCGCGAAATAGCCGAGCTTTTAAACATTTCGGAAGGCACTTCAAAATCAAATCTCTCAGATGCCCGCTACTTATTGCAAAAGGCAGTTAAATTAAGTTTACAGTCACCCCAAGTAAATTACAATTAAGCATGGATGAAAATCTACACAACATAGATGATTTGTTTAAAAGGGCTTTAGACGAGCATTCCGAAACGCCTTCGCCAAGAGTGTGGGAGAACCTGGATAAAAACCTGGAAAAGAAAAAGGTTGTTTCTATAACCAAAAAATATGAAAAATGGAAGTGGGTTGCTGCAGCTCTATTTATATTTTCGGTTGGCATGGCAATGTATACCTGGAATTTAAAGTTGCGATATAAAGAAATTGCCCGGAAAAACAAACAAAAAACCACCAATACGATAAACCGGAGTGACATCAAAAGGAATGACCGGGGTACGCAGGGCAGTAGAGATAATTCAATAGATGTTGCTGCTGGTAATAGCAACCAGAAAGCGGCAACGGCTGCTAATAGTACCTCGAACAAACGAAATGATATAACAAAAACGGCTGAAGAAAAGAGCAATAAAGATGGCGCTTCTAATGCTTCTGTAAAAATGCCTGGCAAGAGAACTTCTCGCAACACTAATCAATTAAGTGTTACACAAAATAGAGAAAAGAACGGAGTGAAGAAATCGTTCAGCGCTTCAAATCATGCGCCGGAAGATAAATCAATAGAAGACATTTCTCTCAATTCAAAGGGAGTTAAGGACGCTCTGAAAAATGTTGAAAAAGCAGGAGATAGATTGAATATTTCGCCTGATGAGGATAGACACCCAGTAGAAACAACGATTGAAAGCCGGCAAAAAAATCTTCAGTTTAATGCTCCCTCCATAGCAATAAAAGATAGGCCGGTAATTTCCACTGCTCAAAATAATCTGCCTGCTGCGAGTACGAACAAGAGCAATATAAAAGCTACCAAACGGGGAATTTATACCGCCACGTTATTCTTTTCCGGCCAATCAGTTTCTACTAATTTAAGGGACGATCGCCCTCGTTTCAGGGAGGACGACAGGCGCGAAATAAAGCAAAAGGAAAAGCACGGCTATGCTCGCTCCATAGGTGTGCTGATCAGCCGGGGAATAGGAAAGGGGGTAAGTTTGCAAACGGGTGTAGGTATAGTTACCCGTGTTACTGATATCCAATCAAAAACCTTGTTTGCCCGTCCTGATAATCGCGGAAATGTGCACTATCGCATTAGTTGTTCTTCTGGTTATGCGTATGTTAGCACAAAATCGGGTACTACTCCAACTTCTGGCGATAGTATACCTGCTTTGTCTTCTGCGACAACTTTAAAATATATTTCTGTTCCCATCGGCCTGCAATACACCGTTCGTAACGGAAACTTCAGTTTTAACCCGGCTGTTGCTGTTGCTGCCAATTTCCGCACAAGGGGAAAAATTCAAACGGTATTGTCAACGCCTGCAGGAAAGGAAAACGCAACTACGAATATCGAAGGACTTAAGCCTTCTTATTTTGATGGTGCGCTCAGGATGGATCTTGCTTACGATCTCACCAACAACATTGGGATAAGTTTAATGCCTGCTGCCCGGTTTGGTTTGTCTTCGATCACTAATGGCGGTCCCGTAAAGACCTATGTTAATTCACTAGGGCTTGGTCTTGGTCTTAATGTTCACTTTTAAAACCCTAAAACTTTTATTGAAAATATTTTTACGCTCACCCCACCATTAATTATTTCCTGTTATCTATAAGAAGCCTAACATTTATTATTATGAAAAATCTTGCTAACACTCTCGACTTGCTTATTGATATTACATTGTATCTAACTACCGGTAAGTTTATCATTCATAAAGAGCTATTGTAGTTCGCATTCTTTCATCCAGAGGTTTTTTGCGATGTGTTCTTGTGTAGATCTAGACTTATGGTAATGCTGGTTACTGTTTTTCTTTAGGGAAATCACTAGTTATTGTAGCCTACATAGAAGCGTGTTATTTTTTTTGATACCATCTCTAGTAGTGGCAGCAGCACCGTTGCGTCGCATTTCGTTCATCCGTAAACCTCTGTGCGGCTTTAGCCTTGATTCATACAATTCTCTAGAATTTTTATATTGTCTCTCAAGCATCATAAAAAATTTTTGAAACAGACCCAACCAAAAAAACACTGTTTGACATCTTTGTAGTAAGTAGATTAAATGAATAGTTATCACTAGATTTTGAAATTTAAAGAGACTGTATCGTCACTATTTACCCGTACCCGTTCTGCCATTTTTTGATTAAATAATTAAAAGCTTTTATTGTAAAAAAATTGCTCACGAAATGAGCGTGGCAGCGCTCTGCGAGTGCGGAGCTGCATATAAAAAAGGTAAATAAATATCTATGAAACTTCCTGATTTTTCAATTGTCGCATCTTCAAAAGTATCAAAGCCAGGTGTTGTTGATGATACCTAAGCAACTGATGTTTAAAAGACATTAATAGTTAACAAAAGACTTTATTCAAACCACCAAACACTTCAACAATTAATTCTTAAAAAATGATGAAAAGTATTTCAATTAAGACAGTTCTATTTGCAGCAATCGCAAGCATTGCAATATCGTGCAATAAAGAAAATTCGTTAGGTACTGACCAGTCAACAGTATCACAGTCTGATGTTGCAAGCGTACAGGCAATTGCACTTGTAGCTTCTTCAACAACCAGTGGCGACAGTATTTACGTAGTGAATGTTTGCGACAGGAACTCGCATAAAGACAGTATCGCTTTTAGTAGTCTGCCAGCTTCTGTAGCTACTTATTTAACTGCTAATTATTCAGGTTTTACAGCGCTAAAGGCATATGAAATTAAAGATTCTTCAGGCACGGTAACGGGATATGTAGCGATTATTCAATTTAACGGTAATCCGGTAGGTTTGAAATTTGATGCAAGCGGAAACTTTGTAAAAGTACTCGAGCAACGCGAAGGCCATGATCTTAAAGGAAAGGGATGGCACCATGGCGGTTGCTTTGAAGATAGGGGTGGTTCTAAACATGACACTATTTTGTTGTCTGCTTTACCAGCTGCTGTTACTTCTTATTTTGCTGCTAACTATGCCCAGGATACTTTAATCCGTGCCTTCAAAAACAAGGATGGCAGTATAGTGGTTGTCAGTACAAATAATGGCGTTTTTGCAACGCTGTTCAACTCAGCAGGAAGTTTTATAAGCAGGGCTGAATTACCGGTAAAACATGGCAAGCCTAATTCGATTGATATAAGTGCGGTCCCTTCTGCCGCTCAATCTTATTTAACTACTACCTATCCTAATTATGTATTCAAATCTGCCTTTAAGATTGGAGGCAATGGTACTGTACAAGGTTATGCTGTTTTAATTGATGCAAATTCAACTAAATACGCAGTTGTGTTCGACGCTACAGGAGCTTTTGTAAAGGCAGTAACAATCAGGTAGTTCCTACCCTTCATCTATAGTTGTTGGAGTGGCTGCTATTGTCGGTTTTTGAACAGCAATAGCGAAAGTAATAGCAACCCGATAACAACATTGTTCTTGGTCCACCTGGTCTTGCGATGTCTTTTATACCTAAGCTCGCAAGACCTTTTTTAAAAAATCAATACTTCTAAAATGCTATCCTTGTCACGACATACCCTTTTTTCTGACGTGTTTGCACCTGGCCTTAAGCTGATCGAACAGGTCAAACTATCTTTTAAAGTTACCAGGAATAAAGAGATCAGTGATAGTTTCAATTATATTGAATCGCATATAGCAAAAAGGCAAACAGTACTTTGTATCGGTATACAACAAGATGAACATTTATTCGTGTTAAGAAAAATTGCGGGGAAGTTTGGTAAAGTGATAGTGTTTGCGGCCACGGGTGATGTATTTGGTCGCCTTCGTGACACCGTAAATAAAATAAAATGGAGCAACGTAGTAATTGAACCTGTAGTGTTTTCAGAAATAAGTGAGGATGTTATTTTCAATTCTTTTGCTGGAAATCAAGCCCGGGTAAAAGGTGCGACTGTAATAGACATGAACAGCAGGAATGTTTACAACAGAGCCGAATTAAATTCACCTACGCTGGCCTCGCCATTTTATATTTATCTTTTCCTAACCGTTTACCTTACAATCGAGGCTTCATTTCTTATAGCCAATCTCGATAAATTTCCTCATGGCGGTTATGTTACACTTGTTGTCGGTGGATTACTCTTTCTGGTGATGTATACGTGGTACAGGGCCCGCAAAATTAAGAACCGTTACGTGGAGTTTGTGCGGTTAGATGATTATATCACAAACCTGCAGGAGTTAAGCAACGACAAAACGATCCCTAAATACGCCACTCACCTTGTTTACTTAACCAGTGCCGATAATCCCCGCGAACTAGAACATAAAATCATTTACTCCATTTTAAACCGCAAGCCTAAACGAGCCGATATTTACTGGTTCGTTCATGTTGATACGTTAGATGATCCGTACACAATGGAATACAAAGTAGAGCATATAATACCAAACGATATCATCAGGGTAGAATTTCGCTTAGGCTTTAGAGTGCAACCGAGGATTAACTTACTGTTCCGTAAAGTGGTCCAGGACCTGGTGGCAAATAAGGAGGTAAATATTACAAGCCGTTACGAAAGTCTTGAACGAAATAATATTGTCGGTGACTTTGAATTTATAGTTATGGAAAAATATTTGAGCCAGGATAACGAGCTTCCTTTCTTCGAAAAGCTGATTATGAAATTGCACTTCTGGTTAAAAGATGTTAGCTTATCTGAAGAGCGCGGCTTTGGGCTCGATACCAGCAATGTTACGGTTGAAAAGTTCCCTCTTATTGTAGCTCCCGTAACTACTATTAAATTAAAACGATTGGAAACGATATAATGAATTAAAGCTTCTTTCAACTATTGCAACAGGCTGTATTCAAAAGTTTATTCTTATGAACCCGGCTTTTTGATCACCTTTCCAAATCGTTGCGTCGCACTCTTGTACAGTTTCTGCTTTACGCAACTCTTGTTTTTAAGGCGTAGACAAATTGTAAACGACACAGATGATAACACGTAACAAACGAATTAAAAAAGCGCTGTTCAGCCATGTTTTCTAGGTGCGTTTGTGACTGCTTTCAAAAATGAACGTGTTACAATAAAAGTTGCTTCTGGGGTTTTGATAAACATCAAAATCGAAATTTTGTACAGGGATTCGGATCGTATCCAAAATAAAAAATCCGTTGTAATGCATGCCCGTAAGAAAATGAAATACTTCCTGAACCCTGCTTCTTCCGATCAGTCTTTCCTCACATTCAATAACAATGGTAGGCTTGTTATTCTTTACTAATTCAGTTGCTCCTTCCAATATTTTTAATTCAAAGCCGGGCATTTTTATTTGGATAATGTCAGGTTGAAGATCTTGAATTGCACAATAAGAGTCCAGCGTAGGTGAATTTAATTCGGCTCTGTTGTAAACATTCCTGCTGTTCATGTCTATTACAGTCGCACCTTTTACCCGGGCTTGATTTCCAGCAAAAGAATTGAAAATAACATCCT
>Ga0115845_100127_pt1 | contig 14479 bp, 13 predicted proteins | sample InSIn1SAF170_2_FD_83859 | JGI IMG/M metagenome (GOLD analysis project Ga0115845, IMG submission 83859) | reverse complement strand
TTCTTGACTCAAGCATTAATGCAGTACGATCTTCAAAGTTAAGATGATGGTATGACAATTTTATATACTCCATAAACCCTTTAAATTAATTAGGTGGTTTATGTCGCACTTCAAGTTTTACTCTGCCGTATTTTTATCAGCTTCGTGACTTTCAATTTTAGCTTCAATACTTTCTTTAATTTTTTCGCCAATTTCATCACTTGCTGATTCAATAACTTTTTCACCTGTTTCATAAGCTTGTTGTGCTAATGTTCCTAAAACTCCACCACTAATCAAATTTAGTCCCAGTGTAAGCAACACTTTAGGTAAACTTGGCAATAAGGCTTGATAAGCAGCTGCAGCTTTTTCTTTAAAAGTATTGATATGACTTGAAACATTATCATCTTTTGCAAGGCAACTTGTGATTTCAGAAGAAATTACTAGAAATGGATCTTCCAAGTAATCATTTGCAAATGCATCTAGATAAATCACATTATGATTTTCATCTTCTAAATGTTTTTGCCAGTGTCGAACAAACCAAGTTTTACCCTCCCCCCAACGAGCATCTAAAGCGAGTACAGCTCCACACTGCAAACGATCAACATAATTCGTTAGTTGAATACCCAAACGCTTACGATCCCAAAGGTCACCTTCCCAAGCTGTTTCTATATTCTCTAAATTTGTTCGTTGCCAATTCAGTTGATTCGTATCTGTCATCGTATTCATAAAGTAGTAAGCCATTCATAAATATAAGCTATTTTTTAGACAAAGCCTATGTTTCTTAAACGCTACATATACATTCAACTTTAGTGTTAAATTGATTATTATTCACACGCTTTTGTGCTAATTTAGAAGTGAGAAATTAGCATTTCATATGCAAATATCCGTATGAATTTACTAGGTTTTATTCTTTAAAAAATACAGCTAATATCAAGGTATAAGCTGTATTTAACCCGTAATACATTAGAACAGAAATCTGCACGTATAATCAGTTGATAATAAGGAGAAACAACCATGGCATACCAAAACATTTTAGTCCCTGTAGACGGTTCAGAAACATCATATGCAGCAGTTGCGCAGGCGGCTGAACTTGCTAAAGCATTTGGCGGTAAAATTACAGTCGTTCAAGTACTTGCACTTGATCCTTACATTGCAGCTGAATACATTTCTGCAACTCAAACCAATGACTTAATTGAACGTGCGCGTACTTCAGTTTTGAAAACACTTGAGGAAGCAGCAGCTAAATTTAGCGATCTGGGTATTCCTGTTGAAGCAAAACTACTGGAAGGTCAGGTGGTGCACCGTGAAATTATCAGAGAAGCTGAAACATCTAAAGCAGACCTGATTGTGATCGGCTCTCATGGTCGTACAGGTTTAAAACGTTTATTCCTAGGCAGTGTTGCACAAAGTGTTTTAGGTGAAGCGCACATTCCTGTTTTAGTTGTTCGTCAGTAATACATCGAGTGCTCTACTTCCACTGAGGTAGAGCATTTCTATTTTAAATATTCCACTGAAACTCTTTCATTTTTACTTTGTCCCCAATCACTAAAATACCCTCCGCCAGAAGTAACTGTGCTTGAATGTTTTGTCCCTGATCATTCAGTTTACTTATGCTAATTTTTCCTTGGGAGTTGATTACACGATACCAAGGTAAACTACTGTCTGCATCCATATGTTTTAGCACATAGCCTACTAAACGTGCATGTTTGGGAATACCTGCTAAGCGTGCAATTTGTCCATAACTGGCTACCCGCCCATAAGGAATCTGGGCGATCACCTGAAGAATCATCGGTGCCAGCTCTTTGACTATCGATTCCGCCATTTCAAATGTGTCCTATTCTAAATATTCCATAATGACATCATTATCTGATTCAAATAAGCCCTCTCATTCATTCTAAAAAGCCCCAATACAGGGGCTTCTTGATTGAGCAAATCACTAAAAGTTATCAGGACTTTCCAGACGTTTCACTTCCTGAACTCGCTCAGGGTTATGCACCGCAGCAATGCCATCATCTGCTTTAACATCAATCAATGCTTCAGGTTGATAGACAATAATGGTTTCATAGCCCTGTGCATCTTCACCAATAATATACTTAAAGCCTTTACGGTTCATTTTATTACACAGGCGTTGATACCAGCCTTTAAAACCCGTCTTTTCTTCATTCGGGTTGTAGTAAAACGCATTCATTACAGCTGGTAATCCTAGACCACAGACCATACCTGAAAGCAACACGGCGATAAAAGTATAACCAATCAAGATACTGCTGTATTCACTTAACTCAGGCACGTTGGCTACCGCTAAGATCAATGCTAAGGAGATCCCTCCACGCACTCCACCCCATGACAAAATCGCTAAACTTCCGTTATAACTTTTCTTACGGAAAGAGGGAAAAAAGGCAAAAGATAAATAGTTCGCTGCAAAACGTGAAGCATGCAGAATAATGAAAGCGACGATGCCGCCAAAAATCAGACTAAAGCTGAGATCTAAAATAAACAGTTCCAAGCCAATTAAGGTGAATAAGAACGAGTTAATAATCCCTTCAACCGTATGCCAAAAATGGTTTACTTCCCGTATTTCGCGTTCTTGCAAAATTTCTTTCCATTTGTTCCCCACAATCAAACCACCGATAACACAAGCAATCGGTGCTGAAGCATGGGCAAACAGTGCAACCAAGTACGAACCGCAGGCCAAGAGTGCTGTGGTTAGAATGAGAGACTCCATTTCGTGCTTACCACGTAGTAGTCGCAAGATCCCTAAACCAAAGGCCCAACCAATAATGACGGCGACAAAAATTTCGTAGAGTAAGGTTTGCAACACGCCCATGACGGTAAAGTTTTCACCTTGTAAGACGTTTAAAAGCGTCATAAACAAGGCAATACACATGGCATCATTAAACAGTGATTCGCCTTCGAGCTTGACCATTAAGTGATGCGGTGCGCGTACAGAACTGAGCACGCCTTTGATCCCAATCGGGTCCGTTGCACCCAATGCAGCCCCCAACAGCAAAAGCACCAATAAATCGACATGCTGCCCAATAATGAACTGATAACCGTAGAGCACCACCCCAAAGAACACGGCGCACAGTACCAACGCAATACTGGCTAAAATGCTGATCGGCTTCCAATAACTACGTAAATCTGAGACTTTGAACTTCAGTGCCGAAGAGGTCAAAATGAAGCAAATCACACCATTGATTAAAAAGTCATAAAAGTCGATGTGACGAACCGCTTCTTCAATGTTGTGAATATTGATGGTAATAAACTGATTACCACTCAGCAGGCTCGCGCCCCACTGTAAAATAAAGACAAAAATGGCAGAAACGATGGGTACGCCAATGGCTTGGGGAAAACCTAAAATACGTTTATTAAAAATAGTCGTTGCAATGGATAATGCAAAAATAACGGTAAAAACTTGTAGAAAAAAATAATTTCCCATTGAACTTCCAAATTGGGCGGTTGGGGAGACGGCGGCTTTCGGTGCTGATATATGGAATAAAAGTTCATTTCATACACATTGATGCTCGAAATATTTTAATCATTTTTCACATCAACGCCCGAAAAAAATAATTTTTTTAACATTTCTCCTGATGATGAATTAACATAAGACATATGCATGTTTTTTATGCGTGAACTTTCCCTTTGGCCAAGTTTGATCTCCTATGCAATTCACTTTTAAAACCATCTTTCGGATGTTCTTCGCACTGATTATTTTCATGACCACCTTTGCGTTGTTTCTGACCTGCTTTGCAAAAACCAAAGAAATTTTACAAGCTGAGCAAACTTTCGCCGCAGCTCAAAGTTTTAAAATGAACTCTCGTCCCGATCAAACACTGGTTCTACTTTCAAACAATAAAGCTCCCGATGATCATATTTATTTGCATGTGGCCAATCAGGGTTATATCGCCAAACTCAGCTGTGATCATTATTTAACTGACATTTGTGTGGATGATTACAACGAACAACATACCCGCCAAATTCAGTCAATTGAACTACTCAAAGCAGGTCAGTTTAACTATATTCAGCAAGTCAGTTATCTCGATACACGCACACAAGATGTTAAAACATTGCGTTATACGCCTGAACAAATTCAACAGTTTTACCGTGCGGATATGAGCAACTTAAAGTATGTGGTGTTTGGGGTGTTGTTATTTGCCTGTATTGCGTTATATGTGAGTGTCCGTATTGCTCGAAACTTTAAGCAGTTCTTAAACCGATAGAAATGAATTGGTTAAAATAAAAAGAGGTGATTAATCACCTCTTTTTTTATGACTTAAATGGCTTGATTAAAAGTATCACAACTTTCAACTTGCCCCGACTTAAAGCCCGTGCCAAACCAAGTCATACGCTGCTGACTGGTTCCATGGGTAAAGCTATCAGGGACCACTTGCCCTGTTGCCCGCTTTTGTAGGTAATCATCACCAATCTTATGTGCCGCATCCATCGCCTCTTCAACATCGCCTTGCTCTAAGAACTGAGTTCGTTGATTGTTATGATGCGCCCATACTCCTGCTAAACAGTCAGCCTGTAACTCTTGGCGTACCGATAAAGCATTGCCTTGCGCTTTTGAGCCCTGTGCACGAGCCTTTTGCACTTGTTCAGAAATCCCTAAAATGGTCTGAATATGATGTCCAACCTCATGTGCCACTACATAAGCCTGAGCAAAGTCACCCGCTTGATCTTGGCGCGCCAACTCCGTTTGGTTTTGCTCACCGCCAATACCCATTTGAGTCCGCATGTCTTTAAAGAAAGCGGTGTCGATATACACCTTCTGATCTGCTGGACAGTAAAACGGCCCCATTGCAGACTGAGCAGTACCACAACCCGAATTGATCACCCCTGAAAACATCACCAACTTCGGTGGAACATATTGTTGTCCCAATTGCTGTTGGAAAATTTGACTCCATGTGTCTTCAGTATCGGCCAGTACCGTACCGACAAAGTCCATCGCTTCCTGCTGATCAGGCGTTGGGTTATCCAAACCTTGGGTTTCTGCCGCTCCAGTTTGTGCGGTCACTTGTTTAGTGGCTTGGTAGGCTTGCTGCGGATCGACACCTAGAAACTTCCATGCCACAAAGGCCACGATCACCCCTAAAATACTGATGCCACCCGCCTTGACACCGCCACCACCGCGACGATCCTCGACATTGCTACTGACACGACGTCCCTTCCAACGCATAGCACTCTTCCTTCTTCTAATTTATGCTGGCCCGATCCAGTTTATGCCTTTTTTGAACTCGGCCAAACTTTTTTAATCAAGCTCACAATAACCAATACAATCAAACCAGCCACAAAACCAATCACTAAGTTAATCAGTGTTGGGGTTAATGCTCCCAAAATGCTTCCCACAGTTGGAATATGTTCAGCATAATCCACTGAACCTTCAGTGAAATGATGCAATAAAGGCACGCCGTGGGAAATAATGCCACCACCCACTAAAAACATCGCGATAGTGCCCACGATGGTTAAGGTCTTCATCAGTTTTGGTGCAAAAGCCAATAAACCACGGCCAATCGTTTGCTTAAATGAAGAGGCTTGCTGAGTTAGATACAGTCCTAAATCATCAATTTTGACAATCATCGCCACAAAACCATACACACCGACGGTCATTAAAATGGCAATTACAGACAACACCATGACTTTGGTTGAAAAAGTTGCAACAGCCACAGTCCCCAGTGAAATCACCACAATTTCTGCCGACAAAATAAAGTCGGTACGAATCGCCCCTTTAACTTTATCTTTTTCAAAAGTCGCCATATCGGTTTCAATCGCAGTTAATTCTTGGCTGGCTTCTTCTTCGGTTTTGGCTTTTTTGTGATGCAAACTATGTAGGACTTTTTCTACCCCTTCATAGCATAGAAATAAACCACCAATCATTAACAGTGGCGTGATCAGCCACGGTGCAACCACACTAATCAACAGCGCCGCAGGGACTAAAATTAATTTATTAACAAAAGAGCCTTTTGCCACAGCCCAAACCACAGGCAGCTCACGGTCAGTACGAACCCCGCTGACCTGTTGAGCATTGAGTGCTAAATCATCGCCCAAAACACCCGCCGTTTTTTTTGCCGCCATTTTACTCATGACCGCAACGTCATCTAATATCGTGGCAATATCATCTAGTAATATTAATAAGCTACTCGCCATTTATTTTTATCCATCTTGAGAATTCTGACATTTTAATCTGTGATCTAAGCTTTTGAATATTTGTTTTTTGAAATTTAACTGATTTTATAATTTTTTCACTGCAGTTTTTTTAAGACTGACATTGAAAAAGATTATGCCGTACAATGTCTGCATTCTTTGAAAATAGCATGTCGCTACGACGACTTTGGAAATAGATAATGAGTAATCAAGACAACCGTCCTGTTATTTTGACAGGCGACCGTCCAACGGGACAACTTCATTTAGGGCACTTTGTCGGATCTTTACGTTCACGTGTGGGTTTGCAGGATTCACACCATCAGCATTTATTATTGGCCGATGCACAAGCCTTTACTGACAATGCAGATAACTTTGAAAAAGTTCGCCGCAATATTCTTGAAGTTGCCACAGATTACTTAGCAGTCGGGATCGACCCAACCAAAACCACCATTTGCGTGCAGTCGAGCTTACCCGCGCTGAATGAACTCACCATGTTGTATCTCAACTTTGTGACCGTGTCTCGTTTAGAACGTAACCCAACCATCAAGTCTGAAATTCAGATGCGTGGTTTCGAACGAGATATTCCAGCTGGTTTCTTATGCTACCCCGTCGCACAAGCGGCAGATATCACCGCATTTAAAGCAACAGTTGTGCCTGTGGGTGAAGACCAGATTCCAATGATCGAACAGACCAATGAAATCGTACGCCGCTTAAACCGTCAGATTGGTCAGGAATTACTGCCTGAATGTAAGGCTCTGCTTTCCAATATGAGCCGTTTACCTGGCTTTGATGGTAAAGCCAAAATGTCGAAATCTTTAGGCAATACCATTGTGTTGGATGCAACAGATAAAGACATTAAAAAAGCTGTTAATGCCATGTACACCGACCCGAACCACCTACGTGTTGAAGACCCAGGTCAGGTTGAAGGCAATATCGTATTTACGTATTTAGATGCGTTTGATCCAAACAAAGAAGAAGTTGAAGAACTGAAAGCACATTACCGCCGTGGCGGTTTAGGCGATGGTACAGTGAAAAAACGTCTTGAAGGCGTATTGAAAGAGCTGATCACGCCAATTCGTGAACGCCGTATGGAACTTGCGAAAGATCCTGATTACATCATGGATATTTTGAAGACAGGTACAGACAAATGTCGTGATATCACTCAACAGACTCTAGATGAAGTTAAATCAGGTTTAGGGGTGTTTCATTTCTAAACCCACCTTATACTAAAGCGCATATTTAAGCCTTTCTCACTGAGAAAGGCTTTTTTGATCACTAAACAAACAAAAATAAGCCACATGCATCTCAAAAACTGACATTTAGTGTCGTTTGTTAACCTAAATTTACAGTAATTAACGTGAATACTCATGAAATAAGAACGCGCAGCCCTTATGATGAGTTCATAGCTTATATTAACCCTGAGATATAACATTTCTCCTTTTTACCGAAACTGTGTAACAACAGATTCGTAGTTCTACGCAATGAATACCCCAATCATTGCGTATTTTTTTGTCTAAAATTTATCAAATCACAATTAAACCGCTCTCTCTTTACGTGCCAACAAACTTAGACATTCTGTTTTTTGAATGCTATGCTAAAGCCCAATTTCAATACAATTCTTTTTAAAAATTTACACTTAACTGATAACAGCATAAAAATAGAGAACCTTTAGAATGTGGGAATTATTTACTCACCCATCCAATTTAATTTTTAGTATTTGTCTCAGTCTCATGTTTTTGTTGGGACTACTCGAATTGATTCTATTGGTGTTAGGGGGCGGCTCACAAGGCCTACTTGACCAATTTCTACCTGATGATCTAGGCAGTACTAAAGACGTCGACATTGCACTAGATGCAGATCAAGGTTGGCTCAACGCCCTACTAGATCGGTTGTTTATCGGCCGTGTTCCTCTCTTGGTTTGGCTGATTATCTTCCTCACCCTGTATAGCTTAAGTGGCTTTATTCTACAGTCCATTCTTCAAACTTGGACCGGGAGCTATTGGAGTGCATGGATCATGGCACCACTTTGCCTCATACTTTCGATGCCTATGATTCGTTACAGCGCCATGCTGATGGCTAAAATTTTGCCACAAGATGAAACCACAGCAATTTACAGTGAAGAACTGATTGGACGAACAGCACTGATTATTTTAGGTGAGGCTAAAGTCAACTCACCTGCTCAAGCACGTGTTCAAGATCAGTTCGGACAAACGCATTATGTACTGGTTGAACCTGAAACAGACCTGCATTTTTCTCAAGGTCAAGAAGTCATTTTGACTCAAAAAACCAAGATTGGCTTTAAAGCCATTTCACTTTAATTCTTTCATTATCTACTTATAACTTTAAATAAAATCGAAACCCTTATGCTCAGCAACAATTTCTATAACATTCTTATTCTTGCAGGGATTATCTTTGCTGCTCTGGTCATTATCGGCATTATTATTGCCCGTCTGTACCGTCGTTCCAGCAAAGAAATCTCTTTCGTACGTACCGGTTTTGGCGGCGAAAAAGTCATTTTAGGTGGAGGTGCAATTGTACTGCCTGTATTACATGAAATTATCCCTGTCAACATGAACACGCTACGTTTAGAGGTTCGCCGTGCTGATGATCAAGCGCTCATTACCCGTGACCGTATGCGCGTCGATGTCATGGCGGAGTTCTATGTCCGTGTGAAGCCACTAGCAGAATCAATTGCAGTGGCCGCGCAGACTTTGGGACAAAAAACCATGTCTCCAAATGAGTTGAAGAACCTTGTGGAAGGTAAATTTGTCGATTCCTTGCGTGCAGTAGCAGCTGAAATGGCGATGGAAGAGTTGCATGAAAAACGCGTGGACTTCGTACAAAAAGTACAACAAGTGGTGTCCGAAGACTTACATAAAAATGGTCTAGAGCTTGAAACTGTGTCTTTAACAGGTTTAGACCAAACAGGTTTCAAATACTTTAACCCTCAAAATGCATTCGATGCCGAAGGTTTAACTAAACTGACTGAAACAATTGAAGACCGCCGTCGTAAACGTAATCACATTGAACAAGATGCTGACCTTGCCATTAAGACCAAAAACTTAGAAGCAGAACAAGCACGTCTACAAATCATCCGCGAAGAAGAATACGCCAAACTACAGCAAGAGCGTGAAATTGCAATTCGCCGTGCAGAACAATTGGCTGAAATTGCCTCACAAGAAGCTGAGAAAAAACGTGAAGCAGAAGAAGCACGTATTGCAGCTGAGCGTGAAGTCGAGTTAAAGCGTATTGGTGCAGCACGTGATGTAGAAAGCCAAAATATTCAAAAATCACAAATTATTGAACAAGCGCAGGTTGAGCAAAAGAAAACCATCGAACTGGCAGAACAATCACGTGCCATTGCGATTGCTGAAAAGTCGCGTGAAGAGTCTGAAGCCAAAGCTTCTGCAGACCGTGCCCGTGCTGAAGCCGTTAAAGCTGAAGAAGAAGTGATTACCGTACGTGAAACCCAGCGTGCTGAGCGTCAAAAAGCAGTTGAGTTGGTTGCGGCGAAACAAGCTGCAGAAAAAGATGCTATTGCGATTACGGTTGCAGCTGAAGCAGGCAAACAAGCTGCTGCCGATGATGCCGAAGCCGTTCGTATTGCTGCGGAAGCTCAAGCCGAACAAGCTCGCTTAAAAGCCAAAGGTGAAGCAGATGCCAAAATACTGTTGGCTCAAGCGATGGAAAAACAATACCAAGTCGACGCAGATGGTACACGTGCTGTGAATGAAGCCAACAACGTCTTATCTCCAGAGCAAGTCGAAATGCAAATTCGCCTAGCATTGTTAAAATACTTACCTGAAATCATTCGTGAAAGTGTTAAACCGATGGAAAACATTGATGACATCAAAATTCTACAGGTCAATGGTTTAGGCAATGTCGGTTCAGTAGTATCAGGAGTTGATGGTGCGGAGTCTTCTCAAGTTGCTTTGTCTGATCAAGTGGTGAATAGTGCGCTACGCTATCGTACCCAAGCGCCATTAATTGATAGCTTGATGAATGAACTGGGAATTCAAGGCGGCGACATCAATGGTTTAACCCAAAGCTTAAAACAGCAAAGCAAAGCTCAATAGTCGTTAGACTTACAAGCAAAAAACGCGACGATCTGTCGCGTTTTTATCATCTGCTGTAATATTCAACTTTCTACAAAATACACATTTAAGCTTTTTAAACGATAAACCTAAGAATTCACTCAGCACAGTAAGCCTATCATCTATTATAAAAATTTAAGTTATCTTCGTTTTTACTCGATTCACTCGCCATCAGAGAATTCAAAGAAGTAATGTAAACATCCTAGACCTTACAATTGAGTGAAAACATTCTAAACAGTAACGGAAAAAACTTTTTATGAATAAATAGAATTAAGCTATTTAGTGCAAACGCACCCAAAAGAAACGGATCAATTGCCCACGATCATAAGGAAAATTTGAAAGGTACTCATATCCAACTTTATTTCGTTTGTTGACTTTAATTTCAATACCATACCCGAATGAAATACTGAGTACATCCAAGTCTGAACTATGAAACTCCCCTGTCCCCAATTTATGGCTCAAATTATCCGAGTTGTAGGCCGAGTAGTTAAATACGCGAATATATTCATTCTCATAAAAATCATTATTGATCAATGTATAATCATTTTCCTCTTCATCATGTTGTGTAGCTAACTGCTGATAATAGTGGAAAATATCATCACTCAAAGACTCAGCCAAGTAGACATCTTCATTTTCAGCATAAGCACTACTCATCGCTAGTCCGAACAAGAATAAGCAGCGACAAAACAATAAATGAATCGGCTTCAACATCTGTAATACTATGTCTTCAAAAGAATTATTTTAATTATGAATATAGCATAGTCACCTATAGAAACAGTGAACACCAAATATTTATCAATTCTCAGATTGTTAAGTACATAGTAAATCTTGCTCTAATTTAACCATTTTGTCTTTTGTCCAATATGGATTTTTCAATGTGGCTAAATATAGTTTTCAGCTGAGATTAAACACTCTAATACCCATATTATTTTTATACAGAGAAATGTATTAGGGCAAACCAATATGCTCTCCACAAAAAAGCCGTATGTGCAATTAAGACATACGGCTTTTTCCTTTAAAATATAAAAGGCTTAAACTAAACCTTTGTCCTTTAAAAGTTGGAACATCGTTGAACCGAGTTCTGCTGGGCTACGCGTGTACGCCATCCCCGCCTTTTCAAATGCTGCAAACTTTTCTTCAGCAGTACCTTTACCACCAGAAATAATTGCTCCCGCATGTCCCATACGCTTGCCTTTCGGTGCTGTTACACCTGCAATATAACCCACCACAGGTTTAGTCACATACGATTGAATATATTCAGCTGCTTCTTCTTCAGCTGTACCACCAATCTCACCAATCATGATAATCGCTTCAGTTTGCGGATCTTCTTGGAACAGTTTCAAACAATCAATTTGGTTCATGCCCGGAATTGGATCGCCACCAATACCAATACAGGTTGATTGTCCTAAGCCTAATTTCGTCGTTTGAGCAACCGCTTCATAAGTCAACGTACCTGAGCGTGAAATAATGCCAATTTTACCTGGTTGATGAATATGACCCGGCATAATCCCGATCTTACATTCACCTGGGGTAATAATACCCGGACAGTTTGGACCAATCAGACGCGTACCATTGCCATTTGTTTCAAGATAACGCTTAGCTTTGAGCATGTCTAAAGTTGGCACGCCTTCTGTGATGACCACAATCAGTCCAACACCTGAATCCACTGCTTCAATAATTGAATCCAAGACAAAAGGAGCTGGGACATAAATCACAGTTGCATCTGCACCTGTACCTGCAACTGCATCTTTCATGGTGTTAAATACAGGTAAATCTAGATGAGTTGTGCCGCCTTTACCAGGAGTTACCCCGCCAACGACTTTGGTTCCATAATCTAGCGCTTGTGCTGAGTGGAATGTACCGTTTTTGCCTGTGAAACCTTGTACCAATACTTTGGTGTCTTTATTAATTAATACGCTCATATTGATACTCCTTACGCTTTTACTGCAGCAACAATTTTTTCTGCGGCATCCGACAAGCCATTTGCAGAAATAAGTTTTAAACCTGATTCATCAAGTAATTTGGCACCTAATTCAGCATTGTTCCCTTCTAAACGAACAACCACAGGTACGGTCACATTTACTTCTTGAACCGCTGCAATAATTGCTTCAGCAATCATGTCACAACGTACAATTCCACCGAAGATATTAATCAATACCCCTTGTACAGAGGTATCTGCCAGAATAATTTTAAACGCTTCAATCACACGGTCTTTGGTTGCACCACCGCCGACATCAAGGAAGTTCGCAGGTTGGCCGCCATAGAGTTTAATAATATCCATGGTTGCCATCGCAAGGCCCGCACCATTGACCATACAGCCAATGTTGCCTTCAAGCGCGACGTAGTTGAGGTCAAATTCAGACGCTTTCAACTCCCGTTCATTTTCCTGTGACTTATCACGTAGCGCAGCAATTTCTGGTAAACGGTACAGCGCGTTTGAGTCAATCCCCACTTTGGCATCGACACATAGGATGTCACCATTTTCACGCACAGATAGCGGGTTAATTTCAAATAAAGCAAAGTCATTTTCAATGAACGCCTGATACGCAGCAGACATCACTTTCACAAATTGATTCACTTGACCATCTTTAAGGTTCAACTTAAATGCAACTTCACGTGCTTGGAATGGCAATAAGCCAACCAAAGGATCGACTTCAACTTTGATAATTTTTTCAGGGGTTTCTTCGGCAACCTTTTCAATCTCGACTCCACCTTCGGTTGAAGCCATAAAGGTCACACGACGGCTTGAGCGGTCAACCACTGCACCTAAATACAGCTCACGCTCTACAGGATACACATCTTCCGCGACAAGTACGCTGTTGACAGGTTGGCCATGGCTATCGGTTTGATAGGTAACAAGGTTGGTCCCGATGATGCTTTTTGCATATTCAGCAGCTTCCGTTGCTGACTTTACAACTTTTACGCCACCCGCCTTACCACGACCACCCGCATGCACTTGGGCTTTCATGACAGCAAATTTCCCTCCTATTTGTTCAAAGGCTTTTACTGCTTCTTCTGGAGTGGTGGCAAGTACACCCTCTTGGACAGGCATACCATATTTTTTTAATAGCGCTTTAGCTTGATATTCATGTAAATTCATCGACTAACCTTTTTATTACTGCTTATTTACTTTTTGTTGCACCGAAACTGTTTACTATCACAGTAACCATTTTGGATTTTTAAAACTTCTTGTCTTTATTTTTAGATGATTCTTCATGAGAAGACAACACCTGAAACAAAAAAGAGCGACCGTAGTCGCTCTTTTCGTTGTCTTATTTGCGTTTACGCTGGATTGCGTGAATCGCTCGACCATCCACTGCAAGTGCAGCTTCATGAACCACTTCAGAGAATGTTGGGTGACCGAAAGTCATCAACTGTAGATCTTCAACCGAAGATACAAACTCAAGTGCAATCATACCTTGGTGTACGATATCAGACGCAGCAGGCCCAATCACGTGCATACCCAGTAAACGGTCAGTTTTTGCATCAGCAACAAACTTCACGAAACCAGCATTTTCACCCGCAGCCATTGCACGGCCGTTTGCAGCGAAACCAAATTGACCCGTTTTTACTTCATGGCCTTTTTCTTTCGCTTGCTCTTCTGTTAAACCTACCCACGCCGCTTCTGGGTGTGTATAGATTACAGAAATGATTGTGTCATAGTTGACTTGTGCAGCATGACCGTGAATACGTTCAACAGCCATTACGCCTTCTTCCATTGCTTTATGCGCAAGCATTGGACCACGTACCAAGTCACCAATTGCATATACACCTTCAACAGAAGTTGCACACCAATCGTTCACTTCAACTAAACCACGTTCAGTGAGTTTAATACCTGAATCATCAGCCAATAAACCTTCTGCATAAGCACGACGACCAACACAAACAATTAATTTATCGAAAGTTTGAGTTTTTTCTTCGCCACCTTGCGTGTACTTAACGGTTACTTCACGACCGTTAACTTCAGTACCTGCAACTTTAGCGCCTACGCGAATGTCTAAACCTTGTTTAGTCAATAATTTTTGGTAATCTTTAGCCAATGCTTTATCAGCCATTGGTAAGAATGCATCCATTGCTTCAAATACAACAACTTCAGCACCTAAACGACGCCATACTGAACCAAGTTCTAAACCAATTACGCCAGCACCAATAACACCTAAACGCTTAGGAACTTCTTGGAATTCTAAAGCACCAGTTGAATCAACAATAATGTCTTGATCAACAGGAGCTACAGGAATATTTACAGGCACAGAACCAGATGCAAG
>Ga0115845_100126_pt1 | contig 14496 bp, 16 predicted proteins | sample InSIn1SAF170_2_FD_83859 | JGI IMG/M metagenome (GOLD analysis project Ga0115845, IMG submission 83859) | reverse complement strand
ATGGCAGAGAGTCAGTACAGCCGCACAATTGCAACAGGTTTTAGCCAAACATCCTGCACAGCCGGTGGTGATTGATGTCTATGCAGACTGGTGTGTGGCCTGTCAACCGATTGAAAAGAAAGTGATTCCACGTAGTGATGTCCAGAAGGCTTTACAAAATGTGGTTCGTATCAAATTAGACCTGACCCACTATCATCCAAGTCAGGATGAGCTGCTAAAAGAATGGCAAATCCTCGGACCACCCACCCTCATATTTCTAAATGCAGCGCATCAGGAACAGCGAGACTTGCGTTTAACCGGAAGCTTTAGCGCGACACATTTACTAGGCACATTGCAGCAACTGCAGGGGGAGCAACCATGATGATTTCCAGTGATGCACTGCATCTGGGACCTTTGATGTTGCCCTGGACACTTATTATTGTTGCCACTGGCTTGATGCTGTTATCTGCTGTCTTGTTTGGATTAGCCAGAAAGTATTCATGGTCTAAACAGCAGCTTGGACAAAGTCAGGATTTGCTCTGGAGCAGTTTTTTGGTTGGAATGCTGGGTGCGCGTCTTGTTTTCGTTCTACTCAATGCCGAGCTGTATTTTGCAGCACCCATCGACATACTTAAAATCCAGGACAAAGGTTTTCATTTATGGGGAGGGGTGCTGATTGGTACTTTATGGTATGTCATTCGAAACAGACAGTTTCAGACCCGATTCAAAGCCCTCTTGTTGATCATATTGGTACTTTGGATCGGGCTTGGGCTCGTATTCAAATCCAGTCTAAAAACTGAAGCAGCGTTTCCTGATCTAGCCTTTGCTGGACTAGAACAGGAGCGTCTGGGTACAGACAAGATTCCACTCAGCCAGTTCATTGGCCAGCCTACGGTAATTAATTTGTGGGCGAGCTGGTGTCCGCCGTGTCACCGCGAAATGCCGGTGTTAGCCAAAGCAGCCGAGCAGCACCCTCAAGTGAATTTTGTCATGCTCAATCAGGGTGAGGAAGTTGAAACTGTAAATGCCTATTTAAAAAAACATCAGTTTCAATTTAAACATGTCCTGCTGGACCCATATGGTGAACTACCCCAGCAGCTGAATAGTTTTGGCCTACCAACGACGCTGTTTTTTAATGCTCAAGGCCAGCTGGTCGAGCGGCATATGGGGGAACTCAGTCCGGCCATGTTGCAGCAATATTTAAACCGAATTTCAGATCAACCTTAAAAAACGGAAGAACTTAGTATGAACAAAATTTACCAGGTGCTTGGTGCAGGTATGTTCCTGATCATGAGCATGCACACGCAGGCAAATATTAAACAGAATATTGAACAACAGGGTTTTGTATTTGTAAAACAGATTCCGGCACCGCAAGGAATGACCGGCTGGGTGGGGCATGAAGACCAATACTCCAATACGGTATTTATCTCCAACGATGACAAATATTATATCAAGGGCGAACTGTTTGATGCACAAGGGAAAAGCCTGTCCAATGAGCAGATTGAAAAGCATATGAAAAAAGCGGTATTGGACGATGTCTGGAAAACCCTGGAAAAATCCACCTGGATCCAGGATGGCAAGCCAGATGCACCACGTGTGGTCTATGTCTTTTCCGATCCAAATTGTCCATATTGTTATAAATTCTGGCAGGCGGCCCGACCTTGGGTAGAATCAGGGAAGGTACAGCTGCGTCATATTCAGGTCGGTGTGATCCGTGAAGAAAGCCGTGGCCAGGTGGCAACACTATTGAATTCGAAAGATCCAGCGGCAGTTTTTAATGATATAAACAAGAATAAAGGCAAAAAGCAGCTCAAGAAAATGGAAAAGATTCCTGCCGAAATTGCTGCAAAAATTGATGCCAACCAGGCCCTAATGGGGAAATACGGCTTTTTCTCCACACCGTCGATGGTCTGGAAAAACAATCAGGGTGAATTTAAATCTGCTCAAGGCCTGGCGATGGATGTCAAGGAAATTTTTGAACAATAATATTTTAACTACATGATAGAAAAGTAATTTTTACTTAAAACATCTATACATGATAGGGAGGCAGATTTACATTGGTGGATAGGCTAAGCATGAAGAGCAGATAAGATATGTCAAATTTGGATGATCCACGGGTACTGCTTGCTTTGGAACGAACCGCTCTGGCGTGGAACCGGAGTGGTTTGGCATTAATTGCTTTTGGTTTTGTGATTGAAAAATCCAACCTGCTAGTGCAACTGGTGGACCCAGACACTTATGCACAGAAAATAGCTTATTCACAATGGTTGGGAATTGCGGTGATTGTATTTGGTATGTTGGTGAATTTCGCCTCAATCCTGCAATATCGACGGGGTTTGACATCACTGCGACCGCCGGAATTTATTGAAGGTTATTACACCCAGTATCCCGTATGGCTAAATCTGTTTACTGCTTTTAGCGGACTGCTTCTGATCATTTCTTTTTGGCTGCACTAAGAAGAGGGCTGGGCGCAATACAGCTCGTACAGCTTTTGCATCAGGCTCAAGACCTTGGGGTCACTCAGACGATAGAAAATCTGTTTGCCCTCACGTCGGGTGCCAACCATGTCGGCCTTACGCAGTACAGTCAGCTGTTGTGAAAGTGTAGGTTGATGAATATCGGTAGATTCTTCAATTTCCTGAACATTCATTTCCCCGTCAACCAGGACACATAAGATTTTCAGACGATCAGGATTGGCTAAAACTTTTAGGCATTGGCTGACGAAATCGACCTGTGAAAAATCAATTTTGGCATTTGCAGCAATCATATCCATAGATGTCCTTGAAACCTTTGATGTAACCCATGCAGTTTACACAATTTACCACAAAACTGCTTGATTATTATTTTTTATTATATAATATAAAAAAGTATATTGTATAGAGATTGATTCACCATGCATGACTTCCTCATCGCATTTATTGGCGGTTTAATGCTCGGACTTTCAGTGGTCGGCTATCTGTATGTCAATGGCCGTATTGCAGGAATCAGTGGTTTGGTTGGGCAGGTATTAAACCCAAAAACCGTATTTAAAACGCCTGCGATCTGGTTTTTATCAGGCTTGATCATTACACCGTTTATTTATGGTCTGTTTGTACAACCTGAAATCGAATTGAATGCCAGCCCATTGATGATGATTGTGGCAGGTCTGCTGGTAGGCTTTGGGACACGTTTGGGTTCGGGCTGTACCAGTGGTCACGGAATTTGTGGCATTAGTCGGCTGTCTAAGCGTTCTATCATCGCGACCATGACTTTTATGTTTGCAGGTTTTGTCGCTGTTTATATTATCCGTCATATCACAGGAGCATTCTAAAATGAAAAATGTGTTTGCCTTTTTATTTGGTGCGCTGTTCTCTGTGGGATTGATGGTATCGGGCATGTCCAATCCGGAAAAAGTACTCGATTTCCTGGATCTGTTTGGCGATTGGGATGCCAGTCTGGCCTTTGTGATGATGGGCGCGAAATACAAGGCCAGCGCCAGCATGACAAAGCCAAAACTAAACTTCAGGCGATCCATCCAGATGCCAGGTTTGGGTAAAAGATGGGACCCAAATACGGCAGCAATAAATAGCGGCAAGCCCAGCCCAAGGCCTAAGACGAACAGATAACTAGCTCCCAGCATCGGTTGATTGAGCTGAGACACATAGATTAAGGCACCGGCCAACGGCGCACTCATACATGGCCCGACAATCAGTGCAGCGATCATGCCCATAAGACCGGCACCAATCAGCGTGCTACCCTTCTGCTTTTGCTGCCATTGATCCAGACGCTGTAACATGCCTTTAGGTAAGGACAGCTGAAATGCTCCAAACAGATTAAATGCGAACAAAACAAACAAAGAATGTACACATTTATCACCTGAGACAAAAACTGCATCCAGACTTGATTCAAACCGTTCGCGGTGTGGGATATATTTTCAAACCGTTTGAGCATCGTCATGTTTAGTCACAGCTTGAAATGGCGTCTGGTCATGAGTCTTTTGGCCGTGTTTATTGTGCTGTGGAGTGCGGTATTTTCATGGCTGTATATTGACCTGAAACAGCGTTTACAAGACACGTTGGATCAACGCTTATCGGCATCGGCGCAAATGGTTGCGCGGCTGATTCAGCAGTTACCGCTGGATAGTCTGGGGGATGCAACCTTATCAAAATTAGCCAAAAATGATGATGCAAACCAGTTAATTGCCTGTGAAGTCTCACTTTTTAGCTCTGACATCTCGGTAGGTAATCAGGTGATTGCCAAAACACGCGGTGCTCCCCAAAATTTAAGCCAGCGACCAGAAGGATTCAGTACCTGGCAGCAGGGTGATACGGAATGGCGCAGTTATGTCCTGCGTCGTGGCGATATTCAGGTGGTGGCGGCAGAACGTATGTTCTTGAGGGATACGCTACTACAGCAGATTCTGCAGTCGGTACTGGTTCCCTTGGTCTTCTCACTGCTGATCTGTATTGCCCTGATCGTTTTTATTATCCGCCGACAGTTCCGGTCTTTGGATCAGCTCAGTCAATACCTGAACCAGAAAAACCTTAGCTATTCAGAGGTGGCAGATTTTTTAATGCAGCTCAAGCCTGCAATTATTCCCCAAGAAGTACAGCCTTTTGTCAACAATTCCACGCAGTTGATTCAAAAACTCAATGACAGTCTGCAACAGGAGAAAGCCTTTAGTGCCTATGCTGCACATGAATTACGCAGTCCCCTGACTGCAATTAAAACCCATGTACAACTGGCCCAGCTGATCGGTCAGCAGCAGCACCTGCCTGAATCCATTCAGCATAATTTGCAGCAGGCCAATGAGAGTATCCGGCGTTATACGCTGTTACTCGAGCAGCTTTTATTGCTGACCCAATCAGAAAACAGTATCCAGGCAATGCCTGAGGCCATCTGGCTTCGCCCCACACTTGAGAAAGTTCTTGCAGACTTAGGTACACGCTATCCAGAAATGAACAAAAAAATACAAGTAAACTGGGACAACTTGGGCGAAATTCAGCTGCCTGAATTTGTGCTGTATACCGTACTGAAAAATCTGCTTGAAAATGCCCTGCTGCATGCACAGGCTGCCCATATCTGGATTTCCATGCAGTCTGGTTGCCTAGTGATTGAAGATGATGGACAGCAACTGACAGCACAGGATATCCAACATTTAGGACAACGCTTCTGGCGCAAATCTGCTCAGCAGCACGGCCATGGTTTAGGACTGGCATTGACCGCTAACCTGTTAAAACAGTATGGCTATCAGCTCTCTTTCAATGCCCGACAGCCCTATGGGCTTCGCATTGAAATCAATTCAATACAATCGAAAACCCTAGAGATTTTTTGAAATAAAAATTCTTACTTTTCAACATCCAATAAAGATATCACCAATTCAAATCACTTCCTTTGTTTATACAAATAACTTTTTCTTCAACAAAAACCTTCTCTGTATTCTCAAGTTTATGATCAGGCGATCACAACGCACTTTTAATTTTTAGCATAGAAACAGGTATAAAAATAATAAGACCCCTCTATGAAAACAAAAATGCCAGAGAAAAAAGATCACTTGATGCAACTAGGCCTGTCACCAATTAGCTTAAAAAAATCTAATCTGTCCTCATTATTTTTTCATGACTAAACGCTATGCATTAAGAGATGATCAGTGGTAACAGATTAAGGATCTGTTGCCCGGACGAGCAAGTACTGTTTGAGTAACTGCCAAAGACAACAGGGTATTTGTTGAAGCAGTATTGTATCGGTATCGTTCAAGTATTCCGTAGTGAGATTTACCAGAATGCTTTGGGGATTTTAGAGTCGTGCACACTCGCTTTAGCCCTAAAAATCCAGGATAATCACCACCCCACAGTTCTGATTAATTTTTTAAAAATTTCCTTTCGATGGCCGGGCTTGCGCTAAACTCAAAGCATCTTATCGCACCGTAATGCACTGTTATGGAATTCAAGGCCTGGTATAAGCTTCGCAGATTTATTTATGACAATTTGCATAATGAAGAACACGAAAGCATCTTAAGTCCCGTCATCAATATATTTCTGATTATATTGATTATTGGGAATACTGCTGCCGTTTTACTTGAATCAATCAATGACCTCTATCAATCCTATCAGCTGCTGTTTGATGCCTTTGAATTATTCTCGATCTTTATTTTTACCCTAGAATATTTATTAAGATTTTGGGCCATTGCGGAAAAAGACCCCTTTGAAGGTGCATGGAAAAACCGATGGTTATGGATCCGTAGTGGCGGTGCCATCATTGACCTGTTGGCGATTCTCCCGGCCTATATTAACTTCTTTGTGCATCTCGATTTACGCTTCCTGCGAATCCTTCGATTATTCAGATTACTCAAATTAACCCGTTATTTCGTCTCCCTGCAGATTTTATTGCGGGTGATCAAGCGCGAAAAGGGCTCATTTCAGGCGGTTATTTTTATCCTGCTGATCATGATCATCATCGCGGCGGCTGGAGTATATGTGGTTGAAAATAAGGCTCAACCAGAAGTCTTTAGCTCCATCCCTGCATCCATGTGGTGGGCAGTGGTGACACTGACCACGGTCGGCTATGGCGATGTGACACCAATCACCCCCTTAGGCCGCTTTCTAGGGGCTTTAATTACTATTTTAGGGGTGGGTCTGGCAGCGCTTCCTGCGGGTATTCTGGCAAATGGTCTGGCCAATGAGCTGAGACAGCGCAAGCACAAACTGGAATTAAGATTTCGTGAACTGCTCGATGATGCAGAAATTGACTTAATTGAAGATCAAGAAAAAATTGAAATTTTACGTAAAGAAGTCGGACTGAGCAAAGAACAAATGCAGGATATCCTGTTAGAACTTATTCATGAGCGTAAGAAAGAACAACTCGAGCAGGAAAAAAACAAATATTTCTTCTGTCCACATTGTGGGCATAAGTTACCTGATTAAATTCGAACGTCAATGCAAGCGTATCATCACGAGCATCAGACCATCGGGTATGACGCTCGTTGCAGACAGATACTATTCACTCAATCCACTCGACTGAATCAGGATCAAATCCTCTCAGGCCAAAAATGCAGCGATGTCTTCCGCTACTGCCCGAGCTGTCCGGGAAACCCCGACCAGCGTGGCCGAAGCAGCACCGGTCCATTCTCCATAGCCCACCAGCCATAAATTTGGTACCTGAACAGAGCGGCCATTCTGAACCGCAATGGTCTGGTCCGGCTGGATGATTCCGAGGCTGCTGAGGTGATTCAGCGCCGCCTTAAATCCTGTACACCAGATCACCACATCCACATGCGCTGTGCTGCCATCTTCCCAAATCACGCCATGTTCTGTAAAAGCTGAAAATGGACGCCTGCTCTGCAAAATGCCTCGCTCACGTGCATCTTTAACTGAATCAATCATGACAATATCACCCAACCCCCCAATGGGCTGCTCAATCTTTCTACCTTCCTGCTGGGCTTTCAGGCGCTCAGTCGCCCTTAAGAACAGGACACGGCCATCGACATCATCTGCCAGAAACTGCGGCGGTGTCTGGGTGATCCAAAGCGTTTCGGCCACCTGAGATACTTCTGCCAAGATTTGTGCACCAGAGTTACCGCCACCCACCACCATGACTTTCTTGGTTTTAAATAACTCAGCATTTTTATAATCTGCGGAATGCAGTTGTACGCCCTGAAAATGCTCACGGCCGGCATACTCGGGAATAAATGGTTGGCTCCATGTCCCTGTAGCGCTTACCACCGCTTTGGCTTTCCAGGATTGTTCCCCGGCATAAACCTCTAAATACTGGCCCTTACTTTCCACGCGTTCCACACGCACCGGACGAACTACAGGAAAGTGATAGCGCTGCTCATAGGCGGTCAAATAATCGATCACCTCATTGCGGGTCGGATAGGTCTGTTCGGTCGCCGGCATCATCCAGCCTGACAGCGAACTCCAGCTATTCGGGGAGAAAAGGCGCAAGGACTCCCAGGCATGCTGCCAGGCACCTCCAGGCTGAGGCTGATCATCTAGGATGATAAACGGAATGTTCTTACGCTTTAAGAAATAAGCCGTGGACAAACCGGCCTGTCCACCACCGATGATGATCACATCAACTTCAGCTTGTAATTGAGCCAAAATATTTCCCCCCTTCTTTATTGTCATCAAATAAAAACCCAGCCTGCTTATCAGACTGGGCGTATTTCATAAAATTTTCAAGCGTTTAAATTAGCCTTCGATTGCTCAAGATACTTTTCAGTCTCTCTGATCACCTAGAATTTATAAACTACGCTGATTTACCCGTTTGGAAAGCTCTTCAGCCGATTCCTTGCGTTCCGAATAACGGTTGGTCAAATAAGCACTTTGCCCACGGGTTAGTAAAGTAAACTTATACAGTTCTTCCATCACATCGACAATCCGGTCATAGAATGCTGATGGCTTCATTCGTCCATCTTCTTCAAATTCCAGGAATGCTTTTGGAATTGAAGACTGATTTGGAATCGTGATCATCCGCATCCAACGCCCCAAAACACGCATCTGGTTCAGACTATTAAAGGACTGTGATCCCCCACTGACTTGCATCAAGGCAAGGGTTTTTCCCTGAGTGGCACGAATTGCACCCCCTGCCAGAGGAATCCAGTCAATCTGCGATTTAAAGATGGAACTCATAGAACCATGGCGTTCCGGTGAACACCACACCATACCTTCAGCCCATGCCAGAAGCTCATACAGTTCTTTTACTTTTGGATGTTCAGTATCAGCATCTTCCGGTAAAGGTAGCCCTTTCGGATGGAAGATTTTTACTTCTGCCCCAAAATATTCAAGGATTCGACCAGCTTCAAGAACTGCAAGGCGACTGTAAGAACGTTCCCGATTAGACCCATAGAGCAGTAAAATCCGAGGAGGATGAGCTAGTTCTTTGGCTTGGACTTTTTCAAAGGTGGGTTGTTCAATAAGATTTGGATCTACGTTAGGCAGGTTCATCGGATCAAGCCTCTTTAAAATATTTCTTTCTTAGCCACAGTGAAACACTCACTAAAGCAATTAACACAGGTACTTCAACCAATGGCCCAATAATCGTGGTAAAAGCAACTGGCGAAGCGATACCAAAAGTTGCAATAGCGACTGCCAGTGATAATTCAAAATTATTTCCAGCCGCAGTAAATGAGATTGCAGCAGTTTTTGGATAATCATTGCCCATCCATTTACTCATAAAGAAGCTAATAAAGAACATGGCCACAAAGTAAATGATTAAAGGAATCGCGATGCGTAAAACTTCCAGTGGAAGACTTACGACATCACCTCCTTTTAAGCTAAACATCGCCAAAATCGTAAACAGCAAAGCCATCAAACTCAGCGGGCTGATTTTTGGAATGAACTTGTTTTGATACCATTCTACGCCTTTTTGTTTCACCAAAATTAAGCGCGTTAAGAAACCCAATAAGAACGGAATTCCAAGATAAACCAGAACAGCATGGGTAATGGTCCAGAAGCTAAGATTGATCACTTGAGCTTCAATACCAAAATATGGCGGAAGGAAGGTCAGGAATAACCAGGCATAGGTACTGAAGAATAAAATCTGGAAAATACTGTTAAACGCCACCAATGCTGCAACATATTGGTTATCACCACAGGCCAGACCATTCCACACCAGTACCATGGCGATACATCGAGCTAAACCAATCAGGATCACGCCTGTCATATACTCTGGATAGCTATGCAAAAAAATCACAGCCAACGCAAACATCAGTACCGGAGCAATCAACCAGTTTTGAATTAAAGATAGCGTCAGGGTTTTCTTATCCTTAAACACTTGCGGCAAGGTCGCATAATCCACTTTTGCCAGGGGTGGATACATCATCAGAATCAGACCAATCGCGATTGGAATATTGACTGAATTAATACTGAATTGATCCAGAGCAACCGATGCTTGAGGAAAAAAGTTTCCTATGGCGATGCCTAACGCCATGGCAATAAAAATCCAGAGCGTCAGGTTGCGATCTAAAAAGGACATGCGTTTTTCAGACATGTGACTTACTCAACATTCGAAATTTGATTAATCGCTGCAATCAATTGCGAGCGAGAAAGCTCATTTACGTTAAGTTTAAACAAAGCATCCAAGCGACGATTGATATGTTCAACAGTGCTCATAAAGGCTTTCATTTTTTCTTCTTTATCCACCTCTAAATGGGACGGATCAGACAGGCCCCAGTGCGCCTTGATCGCTCCGCCAAGATAAAGAGGACACGCTTCCTGTGCAGCCGCATCACAGACGGTAATCACCACGTCTGGCTGATACTGTTCACAGGCATCAATGCTTTTGCTGGATAAGCCTTCAGTCGACAAGCCCAGATTGTGCAGGGTTTCAAGCGTCAAGGGATGCACCTGACCGGAAGGTTTGCTGCCGGCACTGTAAGCGACCCAGCCTTCTGGCGCACGGCTATTGAACAACACTTGAGAGAGAATGCTGCGGCAACTGTTCCCCGTACATAAAAACAAAAATTTCATGAAAACTTACTCGCAATGGCTCTGAATCGATAGAGCGGAAGAATCAAATAAAACTGGAACCTCACTAGCTTTTAGCACGTCCAGAATTTCAAAACACCAGGCCGGCAATTGCTGATTAATGCTGTAGTACACCCACTGGCTTTGCCGGCGATCGTTGAGTAAACCACAAGAACGTAACAAGGCCAGATGACGTGAAATTTTCGGCTGGCTTAACTGCAGTTTATCGGTCAGATCACAGACGCATTGCTCTTTGTTTTGTGCAATTAGCAGGACAATACTGAGACGTGTTTCATCAGATAAACATTTAAAAAACTGAACGTGGTCCATAATTGCTCCCATTTTTTATGCAAATATACACATATCCATATATATGGTAAAGATGACCTGTCAAAAATGATATCCAGATCAGAATATGCCTACCAGAAAGCGCTCGCTTGAACAATTTCCCGCTTTTTCCGATATAGGTCATCGTCAATGTGTTTTTCAGATAAAAAAGCTCCAATCAAGTTGAAGCTTTTTCGCATGGGGGGACACTTTATTTTACCCGATTGCCCTGTTCATCCACGATGATTTCATCGTCTTCTTTGGCAAAGGCTTTTAATTGTGGCAAACGCAGAATATCCAGTACCACTTCCGATGGACGGCATAATCGGGTTCCAAACTCGGTAACCACCAACGGGCGATTGATCAGGATCGGATGTTGCAGCATGGTATCCAGCAGTTTCTCATCGCTCCAGCCGGCATCATCCAGATTCAGCTCGGTGTAGGGATCGACATTTTTACGGAGCACTTCACGAACCGTCAAACCGGCATCCCGAATCATGTTGACCAGCTGATCTTTCGAGGGTGGCGTAAGCAGATATTCGATCACTTCCGGCTCAATTCCCGCATTGCGAATTAACGCCAGCGTATTGCGTGAGGTGCCACAGGCCGGGTTATGATAAATTTGGACTTTTGGCATTTGATTCATGAGCTTCCCTCTTATCAATGAATCATAGTTTTATATATGAATATACGCATATTCGCAATATAAAATATATGTGCTTTATGAATAAAATCTGAGATGAGGACTCTAAAACCATTGGAAACAGTTTCAAAATGAGGCTGTCTTATGTCTAGGATACTGGGAGCAGTCCAGTTGATCCGGATGCTTATTACGGAGACATGCAATCTGATGACATTATTATGGTTCGTTACGGTGATGATGCTACTTTCAAAAATTAGTTATTGAGACAAATGGAAAAAGATATCTTCAGGCTCTAAGTCCAGAGTTCAAGCCAAATATTATTGAGTTAAACAACCAATGTATATTTGTAGGTCAGGTAGTTAACTGTATACGCTATGTTTATCGAGCGAGAACAAGATTTAGAAAGAATTAACAAAAGCCAATATATTCAGCGTTGTCTAAATTGATAAAATCGCCGTTTTCTACAGAAAATTTAAGATTGTTAAGGATTGAAGTGAATATTCAAAATGATTTACCAGAACTAAGTAATTACAGTGAGTTAAGCAGTAAAGAGCAATTAACTATCCATCAAATGCTTATTTCGTACGTACGCTCAGATCACCTCTATAATATTATCTTGACCCATAATGTTGAACCTTACGACTTAGTTAAACTTGTAAGTATTAGTTTTGAGAATAGAGATGCTGCTATCTGGGTTCATTTTGAAACTATTACAGCTGAGAGACTGACAATGCCTCTCGATTTTATTTCAAGAATAGAAGTATGTAATTACGAAGTTTTTTAAGACTAGAATCGAGTCCCCCTAGCGTGGGGATTTATGTTAAATAAGATCTAAGACAAAATAGAAATACTCTTGGTAACATACATAAGAAGCCAGCAGCTTTTGCAGCCATATAATTCTTGACCTTTTTATGGGAAATATGTGGTCTAAAAATTATCCCTGTAAAACATCATATAAATCCTATAATTATTAGAAACGACGACATGATTTTTAATCTCTTATTTTTCTAAGTTCATATTAAACAATCCGATATGTACGAGTTCTCTTTTATAAGATTCTCTATAAAATTCAAAGTTAAATAACAATAAACTTTATATTTTTTCTTATATGTGAAGCTTATCCCAAAAAATTTAAAGGAAACTATATACCAGCTCTTATAAGATTCTCCCCCCCAATGCGTACAATGAAGATAAACTGTTGAATGATTTGGATAAATCACTAAATTAATATAAATATTATTATAATATAAAGGGTTAGACACTTTTCCTTTCGACTTTACAATTTCCTTTCGTTGTTAATAATTAAGATACATTTAAAATGCTTCTTTAGAACTATAATTTTGAAAATTTTTTGGTAGCTTCGATTCATTATGACTTTTTATATATTTCTAATACTTATGAATATCGCAGCTATAATGGCAGTGATTGCATTTTTTCATAAGTAATAAGAAAATTACATCTTGGTATTTCTAACCGCAGGCTAATTTTAAATTTCATTATAAAAATAAATTTCTTTAAGTATTATTTTTAGTATAAATTTCACACATTTCTATATAATACCTATTTTAGGCTCCCGTTTATAAGAATTACTCATATATTGGGTATTTCGCATATATATTCTTACTGTTGCAGTAGGTTCACTTCATGAATAATATTAACTTTAATAACTTTGAAGAAGCTGGCCAAGCCATTTTAAAATTCTTATCTCAACGCTTTGGCTTCAAATTGTGGATGATTACTCGTACTGAGGGTGACGACTGGATTGTATTATTGAGTGAAGATAATGGCTATAACGTTAAGCCTGGACAAGTATTTCATTGGGCAGACTCATTCTGCTCACACATGGTACAAAGTAATATGCCTCGTATTGCTCCCTATTCACCTGATATTCAAGTTTACGCAGATGCACCTATAAATCACCTAGTCTCAATTAAAGCCTATATCGGCCAACCTCTGTATAAAGAAGATGGCTCTCTTTTTGGCACTCTATGTGCAATTGATCCCGAACCTCAACCTAAAATTCTTGTTGAAGATGCTCCATTATTCGAGTTGATAGCAAAGGTACTCAGTTATACGATTCAAGCTGATATGAAAGCTGCTGAGTACATACGTAAAGCTGAGCGTTTTGAAATAGAAGCAATGTCCGACCCAATGACTGGACTTTTCAATCGTCGTGCTTGGGATGAGCTTATTATCAAAGAGGAAGAGCGCTGTAAGCGTTATGGTCACCCTACTGCTATTCTTATGATAGACCTTAATGATCTTAAGATCACAAATGATACTCTGGGTCATGCTGCAGGTGATGAGCTCATTCAAAGAATGGCTTTAGCTCTCAAAAACACGGTACGTAGTAATGATATTATCGCTCGCTTAGGGGGTGATGAGTTTGCTGTGATGACCATTGAAACTAACTTAGAGCATGCGAAGAAGCTTGCATCAAGAATTCAAAATACTTTTACAAAAGTTGGAATTAGTGCTGCAATTGGCTTTGCAATGCGTAATCCAACCTTTGGGTTAGCTGAAGCTATCAAAGAAGCAGATGCAAAGATGTATCAGAATAAAGTTATGGTCAAATCGAGTAACCATTAATTAAACTACTTACCCGATGCAGTCTTTGTATCTGGTAAGGCCTTATCTACAATCTGAAGATGTACTATTGAAATAATTCAATATAACCGAAAACCCTAGAGATTTTTTTGAAATAAAAACTATTATTTTTCATATCATTAAGAGCTTTAATCCGTTTTAATTCTGCACTTAGCCCTATCAAAATTGCGACTTTTCCAACAAAAATCCTGCAGTTTATTCCCAGGTTTTTGATCAAACGGTTAGGATCAACAATTTACTTTTATCATGAAGACTGATTATAAAAATAATAAAAGTCCATGCCAAAAAACCTTAAGTTCGCCAGCGAGCGCCGTAGTGACCAACGTAAAAAAGTCATACAAGCCGAAATGCTGCAGGCCCAAACATTTATACAGATCTATCCGCTCTATCGATTCAGAGCCATTGCGAGTAAGTTTTCATGAAATTTTTGTTTTTATGTACGGGGAACAGTTGCCGCAGCATTCTCTCTCAAGTGTTGTTCAATAGCCGTGCGCC
>Ga0115845_100125_pt1 | contig 14502 bp, 11 predicted proteins | sample InSIn1SAF170_2_FD_83859 | JGI IMG/M metagenome (GOLD analysis project Ga0115845, IMG submission 83859) | reverse complement strand
AAGATACAAAAAAATGATAAGAAAGCCGATGCGGGAGGTGCCAAGTAATGAAACATCAAAACCTCTTACTTAGTCTCTGCGTAGGACTATTCCTTGTCGGTTGTGATTCACGTATTGATGCGGTCAATATGCAAATGGCTGAAATTCGTAATCAGCCACCGTTACCGATTGAACCTGCGCCAGATTTCCCACCTGTCCCGACTTTTAATTATGCTGCGCATCAATTAAAAAGTCCGTTTATGCCAAGCTCGTTAGCGGCTGAACTGAAGATTATGGCTGGAAAGCGCGTTTATCCAAACCTAGCTCGCCAATTACAACCCTTGGAAAGCTATGCGATTGAATCGCTTAACATGAAAGGCAGCATGCGCGGACAAAATGGACAAATTTTGGCGTTGATTCAAACACCGGATGGTGAAATTGAACGCGTGCAGCGTGGTAGTTATTTGGGGATGAATCATGGTCGTGTGATTAATATCACCGCTACACAAATTGATTTGATTGAAATTATTCCGGATGGGCGTGAGGGCTATGTCGAGCGCCCGAGAAGCCTAGTATTAATTGGGCCGGCGCCTTAAAAAAGAAAAGGAATAAAAATGAAAAATAGTGCTAAAGATTTTATATTTGGGGATGGCAATACGATGAACCATATGTTCCGTCAGTTTTCAATGGGTGCAATTGCAATGGCGGTGATGCAGGCTGCAAGTGCGCAAGTCAGTATTACGAATATTGTGCCGATGCAAATTCCGGGACAGGGAACAGAAATTCGTGTCATGTTCAACGGTTTGCCACCACAGCCGCAAGCCTATCAGTTGGAACAGCCATCACGTTTGGTTTTGGATTTTGATAAAGCACAGCAGAGCTTAAAACAAGGTAGTATTGCGGTGGCAACGGCTGAAGCAAGTACAGTAGATGTAACTTCAGATGCGCAGCGTTCACGTTTAACTGTAAATTTGGCTGATGCCGGTGCATTTACTACACGTGTTGAAGGTAATACCTTTATTCTGAAAATTAACTCAGCGAACCCGGCGCTAGCAACACCTGTTGCTGCGGCGCGTTCAGAGCAAGGCATTTCAAATATTAGATTCCAGCGCGGTTCAGATGGTGAAGGCCAAGTTGTCATTGATTTAAAAGGTAGTAATACCCCTGTCGATGTGAAACAACAAGGCAGTAAAATTGTGGTGCGCGTTTTGGGGAATAAAATTCCTGCCCACTTATCACGCCGTCTCAATGTGAATGATTTCGCCACGCCTGTATCGACCATCGATGCACAAAACGATGGCAGTAACGGCCTGATCACAATTCAATCAAATGGCAGTTTTGAATATATGGCTTATCAGGCAGAAGATAAGCTCACCATTAGTTTAAAGCGTCCTGAAGATAAGAATCCAATGAAGCCTAAAGCACCAAGTGCTTATACTGGCAAAAAGATTTCTTTAGATTTTCAAGATATTGAAGTGCGACGTGTATTACAGCTCTTAGCTGATTTTACAGGCATTAACATGGTGGCTTCGGACACAGTACAAGGCAATATTACCTTGCACCTTAAAGATGTTCCTTGGGATCAGGCGCTTGATATTATCATGAAAACCAAGAACTTGGATAAGCGATGAAATGGTAATGTGATTTGGATTGCTCCTGTAGCTGAATTGATCAAATCTGAGGAAGATGAAGCCAAAGCCATTGCACAAAGTATAAAGCTTGCACCAATCCAAACCGATTATATTCAATTGAGTTATGCAAAAGCTGCTGATGTACTGAAGTTGTTAGAGGACTCCCGCGATGCTAAGGGGAGTGTGTCGAATCGTACAGCGGGTTCAGACTCCTTAGCTTTGGAAAGTTTATTGAGTTCGCGGGGGAGTGTTGTTTCTGACTCTCGTACTAATACGCTAATTGTGAATGATACTTCGCAAAATATTGATAAAATTAGAAAAATGATAGACTTGCTTGATGTGGCTGTGAAGCAGGTGATGGTTGAAGCGCGTATTGTGACTGCTTCTACGGACTTTTCTCGTGAGTTGGGGATTAAGTGGAGTGCACAAAAACTTGGCAATAGTCCAGTATGGGGCGGGGATTTCCAACCTAGTTTTGATTTGGGGGTGGATTTAGCAACAAACACGGCTGGTACATTTAACTTTGGTTTATTGAAAATCTCGGATTATATGTTAAACCTTGAGTTAACTGCGCTACAGGCAGATGGTCATGGTGAAGTCTTGTCGGCGCCTAAAGTGCTTACTGGTGATAAACAAAAAGCCTATATTTTACGAGGAACAGAGATTCCTTATCAAACATATAGCGCGACTGAGGGTTTGAAAACAGAATTCCGTGCGGCTAACTTAAAGCTAGAGGTGACTCCAAGTATCACGCCTGATGGTAAAGTTCAGATGGCACTCTTGGTTGAGAAAGACTCCATTGGTACGATTACTAGTGATGGTATTGCGATTGACACCAGTGAATTACAAACCAATGTCTTAGTAGATGATGGTGAGACAGTTGTACTGGGGGGTATTTTTGATGATGTGAAACGTAATGACTATCAAAAAGTGCCATTCCTAGCTGATTTACCAGTGGTGGGGAATTTATTTAAGAATAATGTCAAAACCACCATGCAAACTGAGTTGTTGATTTTTGTGACACCACGAATTGTTAATGACAGTGTTTCAAGAAATCATTAATATATTTTCAATTTGAACAAATCTAAAAGGTGACTCCTTGCCAAGCAAAGAGTTTGACACCCTACCAAATATTTATTTGGTAGGGCCTATGGGGGCTGGAAAAACAACGGTAGGACGACATTTAGCTGAACTGTTAGGGCGCGAGTTTCTTGATAGCGATCATGAGATTGAACGTAAAACAGGGGCAACGATTCCATGGATCTTTGAAAAAGAGGGTGAGCTTGGGTTTCGTAGTCGTGAAACGGTTGTAATCGATGAGTTAACTTCTCGACCCAACTTGGTCTTGGCCACAGGTGGTGGGGCGGTGACTCAGGCTCCAAATCGCGCATTTCTCAAACAACGCGGTATCGTTGTTTATCTTTATACTCCTATAGAGATTCAACTACAGCGAACCTATCGTGATAAAAATCGCCCACTGCTTCAAGTGGAGAATCCTGAACAAAAGTTAACTGACTTACTCAGCGTTCGAGATCCTTTATATCGTGAAGTTGCCCATTATATTATCGAGACCAATCAAGGGGCTGCACGTGATCTTGCGCAGCGTATCTTAAATTTGATTCTTGTAAAGTAGTTTTGATTCAGTTTTGAAGTGATTTGATCCATGCAAACCTTATATGTTGAACTTGGCGAACGCCGTTACCCGATCTTTATTGGTAGTGATTTAGATCCGAAAGCTTTACTTGAGCCGTATATTCATGGACGCCAAGTGATGATTGTGAGTAATGAAACGATCGCGCCTTTGTATTTAGCGCGTTACGTGGCAGCAATTGAAGCATTGGGAAAAACAGTTGCAACGTGTATTTTGCCTGATGGCGAAAAATATAAGAATATTGAGCACCTCAACTTGATTTTTGATGCATTGTTAGCGTCAGGCTTAAACCGTGATTGTACCGTTTTAGCTTTAGGTGGTGGTGTGATTGGGGACATGGCGGGCTTTGCTTCGTCATGCTTCCAGCGCGGAGTCTATTTTATTCAGGTGCCAACCACACTTCTTTCACAGGTTGATTCGAGTGTCGGTGGTAAAACAGGGATTAACCATCCGCTGGGTAAAAACATGATCGGGGCATTTCAACAACCGCAGGTGGTCTTGGCGGATATGTCTCAACTTAAAACGCTGCCATCACGTGAGTTATCCGCAGGTTTGGCAGAAGTGATTAAGTACGCACTTTTGGGTGATGCTGACTTTCTCACTTGGTTGGAACAACATATGGATGCTTTGGTGCAAGGGGATGAAGCTGCACTGGCTGAAGCTGTGTATCGTTCTTGTGCCCATAAAGCGCGTATTGTTGCCAATGATGAAAAAGAACAAGGTGAGCGTGCCTTATTGAATCTTGGGCATACCTTTGGACATGCGATTGAATCTTATCTAGGCTATGGTGAATGGCTCCATGGTGAAGCTGTGGCAACAGGTATGGTGATGGCAGCAGATCTATCGCAGCGTATGGGATGGATCAGTGCAGAAGATTTGACGCGTACAAAAAATATCATTCAACGCGCGAATTTACCGATAGTATGTCCGCAGATTCCCCTTGATGACTTTTTGGCGTATATGGCGCATGATAAAAAAGTCTTGAACGGGCAACTGCGTTTGGTTTTGATGCAAGCGGTAGGGCAGGCCATCATTACCAGAACATTTGATGTAGAATTGATGAAACAGGCGATTTTAGCCAACCAAGAGCAGGCATAACTTTATTATGGCAACAACCCTTCGAACCCAGTGGCAGACAAAGCAAAATTATATTTGGCTTGCATTCGGAGGGGTATGCTTGTTTGGCGCCTTAGTCTTTTGGGCCATTACAGATCAAGAGACTGTGGTTGAGGTTGAAAAAAAAGCTGAATCCGAAGTTGAGTTACAAATTCAGCCAGAAAAAGTCGCAACAACCGCCCATTTAGGCTCATTCCTCGATGAAGTAAAACCTTTGGATATGACGACACGTGTTGTAGCAATCGCGCAGCATGAAGCTGAATTCCGCGGTACCAAATTTATTCAGGAAAATAAAAAGAACAGTACAATTGAACTGTTTAGAGTTTCAGAAGAAGCGATTATTAAGCGTTTTTTGCAGAGGCAATCTGATCGTCAAGCGTTTAGTTACTTAAGACTGACAGGTGAAAACCAAATTGAGCAATATGTGCTGATCTATGGTGTATATAAAAATGCCAATGAGGCGCAAAAGGCATTGGCGGATTTAAAACTGACGTTGCCGAAGTCGGTGCAACCCAAAGTTGAAAAAATTGAAAGCTATGCAGACTATGTCAATGACCTCGGTTCTGATGAGCTTGGACTTAGCAATAAGCTCTATGCCGTGCAGTTGAAACCAGCCGCTGTGCCCGTGATTGATGAAGCTACACTAGCTGCGCGTCAGCAAGCGGCACGTGCAGCAGCCGTACAAAATAAACAATCGACAACATCGACGACGGTTACTCGTCGTGATGCGGATGGAAAAGTGGTTGATGTGCAAAAGTCACAAACGACCGTAGAGAATTCGCCACAAAATAAAACAAATGAACCTGAAGTGACCGACCCATTTAATTAAAATTGGTTCATTATGGCGCATCAAAAAATGTAAATCCCATATGTGCACAAACATAGTGCAATAAATGGATTGTCCTCGAACTAAATTTTTACGTAAAAAACACAAACCTAATAAAACTAAAGTGCTTAACACACAAAATAAATAATTGGCATAAAACTTGCTTTAATGGTGCATGAATTGAGTTGATGTCACTGTTTTGGCGCAAAAAAGATTCGATTTATGAGCGAAATAGTAGCGGCCAAGTGCCTTAAAAAAGTGCGTGACTGCTGCATACATTTTTTCAATTAAGACATGCATAAAGACGAAAATCAGTCTATCTTGGGTGTGAAGAAAAAATGCTGTACTTCAATCAGAATCTGAATATGAGTCAATTGAACGAATCGGCAAGAAGTAATTAGATTGTTAGACGCCCGACAGGGCCTGTAGAAAGAAGGGTACGCTATGCACATGCCATCGCCTAATACTGTAGCTCCCGCTCAAGGTTTATACCAACCGGATGAGTTTAAAGATAACTGTGGTTTTGGTTTAATCGCCCATATGCAGGGTGATGCAAGCCATGATCTTGTCAAGACTGCTATGCACAGTCTGAGCTGTATGACCCACCGCGGTGGTATTGCTGCAGATGGTAAGACAGGGGATGGTTGCGGTTTACTCTTAGCAATGCCAAAACAGTTTTTCCGTGAAGAAGCGAAAAAACTCAGTGATATTACACTCAGTGAAGTTTTTGCTGTCGGCACGGTGTTTTTAAGCCTCGATCCAGCAATTGCAGCACATGCAAAACAAATTCTAACTAAAGAAATTGAATCTGAAGGCTGTCGAGTATTGGCGTGGCGTGTGATTCCGACCAATAACGATGCTTTAGGTTCGATTGCGATGCAGTCACTTCCTGCATTTGAGCAAATTATTGTGAACTGCCCAATGGGTGTGTCTGAAGTTGAGTTTAACCGTAAACTCTTCTTGGCACGCCGCCGTGCAGAACAGCAGCTTACTAATGACCCTTCATTTTATGTAACCACATTATGTTCAACAGTGATTAGCTATAAAGGCTTGATGATGCCTGAAGCGATTGCTGACTTCTACACAGACTTGGCAGACCCACGTCTTGAGTCACATATTGTGGTGTTCCACCAACGTTTCTCGACCAATACATTGCCGCGTTGGCCTTTGGCTCAGCCATTCCGTTATCTTGCACACAATGGTGAAATTAATACCATTACTGCGAACCGTAACTGGGCGATGGCGCGTACGCCAAAGTTTGAAAACCCATTATTGCCTGGTTTAACTGAGCTCAATCCAATCGTGAACCGTACTGGCTCGGATTCTTCAAGCTTAGATAACATGCTTGAAATTCTTGTGGGCGGCGGTATGGACTTGTTCCGTGCACTGCGTATGTTGGTTCCTCCAGCATGGCAGAACGTGGAAACTTTAGATGCTGATTTACGTGCATTCTATGAGTTTAACTCGAAGCATATGGAAGCGTGGGATGGTCCTGCTGGTCTCGTGATTCAAGATGGTCGTCATGCGATTTGTATGTTGGACCGTAACGGTTTACGTCCAGCACGTTGGGTGATTACCAAAAATGGTTACATCACACTGGCGTCTGAAATTGGTGTATGGGGCTACGAGCCTGAAGATGTAATTTCTAAAGGTCGTGTCGGTCCAGGTCAAATCCTAGTGATTGATACCTTCACAGGTAAAATGCTCGACACTAAAGATGTCAGCACGCATTTGAAAAAAATGCGTCCTTACCGTGAATGGTTACGTGAAAACTCAGTTCGTGTACAAGGTAGTCCAGAGCTTGAAGAATATTTATGTGATCAAGGCTTAAAAGGCGACGACCTTAAAGCATCACAAAAAATGTTTATGGTGACCTTTGAAGAACGTGATCAATTGCTTCGTCCAATCGCTGAAAGTGGTCAGGAAGCAGTGGGTTCAATGGGTGATGATACGCCAATGGCAGTTTTGTCTCGCCAAGTACGTCATGTGTCGGATTACTTCCGTCAACAGTTTGCTCAGGTCACCAACCCACCAATCGACCCATTACGTGAATCGATTGTGATGTCATTGGAAACGTGTTTAGGTCGTGAGCAAAACGTTTTTGAACAAAGCCCTGAGCATGCGGATCGTTTGATCATTTCAAGCCCAGTGTTGTCAAATTCGAAAATGCATCAAATCCGTACGCTGGGTCGTAAGGGTTATGAGATTGCAGATATCGATTTAAATTATGCGGAAGATGAAGGTCTAGAAGCTGCAATTGCGCGTATCTGTGAAGAAGCAGCGCAAGCGATTCGTGACGGCAAAACCTTATTGGTGTTGTCTGATAAGAAAATTCGTCAAGGTTTCTTGCCTGCCAATGCATTGATGGCAACTGGTGCTGTGCACCATTATCTAATTAATGTCGGTTTACGTACCGATGCCAACATTATTGTTGAAACAGCACTGGCACGTGACCCGCACCAATTTGCGGTTATTCTCGGTTTTGGTGCGACAGCAATTTATCCTTACCTTGCTTATGATGTGATCAATGACTTGGTTGCAAAAGGCGAGCTATTAGGTGACCCAATTCAAGCACAAGTGAATTTCCGTAAAGGCATTGAAAAAGGCTTGTTAAAAGTCCTTTCAAAAATGGGGATTTCTACGGTTGCCTCTTACCGTGGTGGTCAGTTGTTTGAAGCGGTGGGTCTGTCTGAAGAAGTGGTTTCAAAATGCTTCACGGGTGTACCGAGCCGTATCAAAGGTGCAACCTTTATTGACCTTGAAAATGACCAAAAGAAATTGGCCGATACCGCATGGAAAACACGTAAACCAATCGATCAAGGTGGTTTGCTGAAATTTGTCTTTGATAAGGAATACCATGCGTTCAACCCAGACGTAATCAATGCTTTGCATAAATCAGTGCGTTCTGGTCAATATGCAGACTTTAAAGAATATGCTGAGCTGGTGAATAACCGTCCAGTGGCAACAATTCGCGACTTATTAAAGTTAAAAACAGATAACTCGATTGCTCTAGATCAAGTGGAGTCTGTAGAAGCGATTTTACCGCGCTTTGACTCTGCAGGCATGTCTTTAGGAGCATTGTCTCCTGAAGCGCATGAGGCGATTGCGATTGCGATGAACACCATTGGTGGTCGTTCAAACTCGGGTGAGGGCGGTGAAGATCCAGCGCGTTATGGCACCATTCGTAACTCGAAAATCAAACAGATTGCATCAGGTCGTTTTGGTGTAACACCTGCGTATTTAACCTCTGCTGAAGTCTTGCAGATTAAAGTGGCGCAAGGGGCTAAACCGGGTGAAGGTGGTCAATTACCAGGTGGTAAAGTGAATGGATTAATTGCACGTTTACGTTATTCTGTGCCGGGAGTGACCCTCATTTCTCCACCACCGCACCATGACATTTACTCGATTGAAGATTTATCACAATTGATCTTTGACTTAAAACAAGTCAATCCTCAAGCGATGGTTTCAGTAAAACTGGTGTCTGAGCCGGGTGTAGGTACCATTGCAGCAGGTGTGGCAAAAGCCTATGCTGACTTCATTACTATTTCAGGTTATGACGGTGGTACAGCAGCCTCTCCATTGTCTTCAATTCACCATGCAGGTTCGCCTTGGGAGTTGGGTCTTTCTGAAGCGCATCAAGCACTTCGTGTCAATGACTTACGTGGTAAAGTTCGTGTTCAAACCGACGGCGGTTTGAAAACAGGTCTAGATGTGGTGAAAGCAGCCATTTTAGGTGCAGAAAGCTTTGGCTTTGGTTCTACACCAATGATTGCTTTAGGTTGTAAATACCTGCGTATTTGTCACCTGAATAACTGTGCAACGGGTGTTGCGACTCAACAAGATCATTTACGCCAAGAACATTATATTGGCGAGCCACAAATGCTCATCAACTTCTTCACCTTCATTGCTGAAGAAACACGTGAGTGGCTGGCAGCGTTGGGTGTTTCAAGCCTCAAAGACTTGATTGGTCGTACAGATTTGCTTGAAATGCTTCCAGGTGAAACGGAGAAACATGCGCACCTTGATTTGAGCGCATTACTGGAGTCACATCCTTCTGCGCAAGGTAAGGCGCAGTACTGTGAAGTTGAAGGTAACGCACCGTTTGATAAAGGCTTGCTTGCTGAGAAAATGGTTGCTGAAATGCTACCAGCAATTGAAGCTGGGACCACAGGTGAATATCACTTCACCATTGGTAACTGTGACCGTTCAATTGGTGCACGTATTTCAGGTGAGATTGCGCGTCGTTATGGCAACCTCAGCATGGAAGCGCACCCAGTGAAGATGAACTTGGTGGGTACTGCGGGTCAATCCCTCGGTGTTTGGAATGCGGGTGGTTTGCACATTCGATTAGAAGGTGATGCGAACGACTACGTGGGTAAAGGCATGGCAGGTGGTCGTGTGTCGATCTTCCCACCAAAAGGTTCACCTTTCCAAACCCAAGAAACGGCAATCATTGGTAACACCTGTTTATATGGTGCAACGGGTGGTAAATTGTTCGCAGCAGGTACAGCAGGTGAGCGTTTTGCAGTACGTAACTCGGGTGCTTTCGCTGTAATTGAAGGTGCAGGCGATCACTGTTGTGAATATATGACAGGTGGTATCGTGACTGTACTTGGTAAAGTGGGGCACAACTTCGGTGCAGGGATGACAGGTGGTTTTGCTTACGTTCTTGACCTTGATAATGACTTCGTTGATCATTACAACCACTAACTGATTGAGCTGAATCGTATTTCGACTGAATCGATGGAAGAACATAAAGAGTTCTTAAGCCGTATCTTAGATGAACACATTGCTGAGACTGGTAGTGCTTGGGCGTACAAGATCCGTAACGAGTTTGATTTCTACAGTCGTAAATTCTGGTTGGTGAAACCGAAAGCTGCCAACTTACAGACTTTGTTGAAAACCACTCAAGCTGATCCACAATAATTCCACTACTGCTGATACATAGGCAGGTGCAGACGATAGATAAACGGGCTGCACCTACCCACGGAGAGAGACATGGCAGAGCGCCTAAACAATGACTTTCAATTTCTGGATGTAGCACGCCAAGATCCAGAGAAAAAAGAGATTCAGGTCCGCAAAGCAGAGTTTGTGGAAATTTATAAACCTTTTACAGCGGAAGTGGCAGCAAATCAGACCCACCGTTGTTTAGGGTGTGGTAACCCATATTGTGAATGGAAATGTCCAGTACATAACTATATTCCAAACTGGTTAAAGTTGATTGCTGAAGGCCGTATTTTCCAAGCAGCAGAACTGTGTCACCAAACCAACACGCTACCAGAAGTGTGTGGTCGTGTTTGTCCGCAAGACCGTTTATGTGAAGGGGCTTGTACCTTAAACGATGGTTTTGGTGCAGTGACGATTGGTAACGCTGAAAAATATATCAATGACACTGCGTTTGCACTGGGCTGGCGTCCAGATATGTCTTCAGTAAAGTGGACAGATAAAAAAGTCGCGATCATTGGTGCAGGCCCTGCTGGTCTAGGCTGTGCTGATATTTTGGTGCGTAGTGGGGTTAAACCTGTAGTATTCGACAAACGCCCTGAAATTGGTGGTCTACTGACTTTTGGTATTCCAGAATTTAAAATGGAAAAAGATGTGATGAAGCGTCGCCGTGAAATCTTCACGGGCATGGGCGTGGAATTCCGTTTAAATACTGAAATTGGTACAGATGTCACCATCGATCAATTGCTTACTGAATACGATGCGGTGTTCATGGGTATGGGTACTTATACCTACATGAAAGGTGGCTTCGCAGGTGAAGATCTAAATGGTGTCTATGATGCCTTGGATTTCTTGATTGCCAATGTCAACCGTACTCAAGGTTGGGAAAAAGACCCAAGCGAGTACATCAGTGTTGAAGGTAAAAAGGTGATTGTCCTAGGTGGTGGTGACACTGCAATGGACTGTAACCGTACTTCGATTCGTCAGGGTGCAGAAGTGGTGAGCTGTGCATACCGTCGTGATGAAGAAAATATGCCAGGTTCACGTCGTGAAGTGCAAAATGCCAAAGAAGAAGGAGTGAACTTCTTGTTTAATCGCCAACCAATTGAAATTGTAGGTGAAAATGGTAAAGTCACAGGCGTAAAAGTGGTTACGACTCAACTTGGCGAGCCTGATAGCCGTGGTCGTCGCAGCCCAGAACCAATTCCGGGTTCAGAAGAAATTTTACCTGCAGATGCAGTTTTATTGGCATTTGGTTTCCGTACCAGCCCTGCGGATTGGTTTACAAATGTGAATATTAACCTTGATGGTTCAGGTCGTGTAGTTGCGGCTGAACAGCAAACCTATAAATTCCAAACCTCAAATCCGAAAATCTTTGCGGGTGGTGATATGGTTCGTGGTTCAGACCTTGTTGTCACAGCGATTTGGGAAGGCCGTCAAGCAGCTGAAGGTATTTTGGATTATTTAGACATTTAATCTAAATCGTTCAACACAAAAACCCGCTTCGGCGGGTTTTTTATGATCACTGTTTGCTTGAGATGATATGAAAGAGGTGGATCGGGATAAATCGAAAAAGATCTGGTGGAGAGTCCGATAAAAATGGACGAATTTGCAAACGTACTAAGCACTTTTGCCATATGTGAACGGTCTCTAAATTCAGATACTGAAGATCGCTCGGTTAAATGTTAGGAAATAGACATGACTCAAGTGACGACAGAAAAACTATATCAACATCGTCCAAAAGCTCAGGGTATTACGATTCGACGTTTGCAATTCAACCCCAAAGCCATTCGCAGGCATTATTTTGCCAATTCACCGGTCATGTCACATTTGCTGACGGCATTGTCTTCGACTTTTCCCATAGGTGAGCAGTTCTTTGTGCATAGCGTGCGTAATGTACGTGACCAAGTGAAGGATGAAAATCTGCAAGTGCAGATTGCGGCATTTATTGGTCAAGAGGCGATGCATTCTCAAGCACACACGGCATTTAATGCTGCATGGCGCCGTGATGATTATAATCTCGACCGTTTTCAGGCATGGTTGGCGCGTAAAGATGATGATGTGAAAAACCTGCATCCTAAAATTCAGCTCGCAATCACCTGTGCTTTTGAGCATTTTACGGCACTGCTAGGCGGCTATATCTTAAGGCATCCTGAGGTATTGAGCACCTTGGATGATGATGCGGTTAAACTCTGGGTGTGGCATGCCATTGAAGAAATTGAGCATCGTGCGGTTGCCTTCGATGTTTATCAAGATGTGTATGGTGATGACAAGATTCGCCGTTTAATTATGCGCAGTGTAACGACAGGTTTCGCCAGTTTAACTTTTTACTCAGCCAGTCGATTATTTTTACAAGACCACAAAAAGAGTATACCGAAATTGGGTGGGAATCTCTTTGGGTTGTATTTACTGGCGAAGATGTTTGTGCAATTGCTGCCTGAATATCTGTCTTATTACAAAAGCAACTTTCATCCCTCAGATATTGATTACACCCAACTGTTGAAATACTGGAAAACCCGTTTGGCAGACAACTATCAACTCGAAGGTTTTCAGCAGGAATTGCACGCGGCTATTTAGTTTAAGTACGCCAATCTCAACTTTTTAAGTCATTGAAATAAAAAGGACATAACCTCATTTTAAATCCGTCTATGAAAATAAAATTACAGTTATGTCCACTGAAGAATTTATCATCATTGTCTATTTAATCATAGAGGAAATTTACCCAACTATAGTCTCTGAACCATTAAGAAAACGTGGTTTTCCACCTGCTTTAACCGATATTGAAATTATCACAATGCAAATTGTTGGTGAGTGTCTCAAAATGGATACGGATAAAAGCATATGGATGTTTTTTAAAAACAATTACTTAAGTTGGTTCCCTCATTTAGGTTCATATCCTAACTTTTGTAAGCATTGTGCAAACTTATGGCAAGTTCATCAAAAAATCACAGCCCAATTAACTGCACATTATGGTCAGGATCATATTCATTTTATTGATGGATTTCCTATACCTGTTTGTCGTTATAGTCGAGCAAAAAGACACAAGAATTTCAAAGAACATGCAGGTTTTAGTTATTGTGCTGCACAACAAGAGAAATACTATGGTTTTAAAGGGCATCTTGTAATTAATTTGGAGGGTATGATTACTGGCTATACTTTCGCTCCAGCAAATGTAGATGAGCGTGATGTTGCACCAGAAATCACAGAAAATATTCATGGGTTACTAGGTGCAGATAAAGGTTACTTAAGACCCAGCTTGAAAGAATACTATAAATTTCAGTATGTTGATCTACAAACTCCTTTAAGAAAGAATATGCCGGACTCTAGATCTCAAGAATCAATATGTGCTTGATCGATCACGGGTTCATTTAAGGTCGGTAACGCCCATATCAATTCACCTTCTGCCATATCATTGGCAATGGGTGGTTGTGGCACGGCATCAGTATTGGTAGAGCTTACCTTATTAGAACTCGCTGCTTGCTGACCTTGAATCATCTTTCCAGCAACGATTGTTTCCGCAGCACCATCTGTTGCTGTAGCAACTTCCGCCCATGTTAAAGAACTTAGACACAGCAGTCCTGATAAAATGAATGCAAGCATCCATTTATAGGAAAACCGTAAGAACTGCTGCCGTCCTATCATTCATTCACCCTATAGCTACGATTGCGTGAGATCACTGAGGTTTCAACTAGTTAAATGATACCGTTGGTGCTTTTTGCGCACTTTGCTCCGCACTAAAGTTCGGTTTGGTGTCCATCCCAATCACCTTCGCAGTCATGACTTGTGGGAACTGACGTGCATAGGAGTTAAAGTCTTGTACTGTACTAATGTAGCGATTACGCGCTACCGCAATACGGTTTTCGGTACCTTCGAGTTGAACCTGTAAATCACGGAATTGCTCATTGGCTTTTAAGTCTGGATAGTTTTCTGAGACCGCAATTAAACGCGACAATGCACCTGTCATTTGCGCCTGAGCTTCTTGATATTTTTGGAATAATGCAGGGTCTTCTAATACTTCTTTATCGACTTTTAAACCTGCCACATTGGCACGAGCCTGTGTGACCTCAGTTAGGACTTGCTCTTCATGCTTAGCATACCCCTTCACTACATTCACCAAGTTCGGCACCAAATCTGCACGGCGCTGATATTGGTTTTGTACTTCCGACCAAGCAGCTGTAACTGCCTCATCTTTGACCTGTAAGGTATTATAACCACAGCCCGATAGCGTTAACGTGCTCACAAGGGCAACAACGACAGCAGTTTTTTTCATAAAATTCATTCAGCTATCCTCTTTCTTTTGTATTTATTGCAATAACCTGATTGTAAACACATTTGATTATCCTTTTGTTACTTTT
>Ga0115845_100124_pt1 | contig 14548 bp, 14 predicted proteins | sample InSIn1SAF170_2_FD_83859 | JGI IMG/M metagenome (GOLD analysis project Ga0115845, IMG submission 83859) | reverse complement strand
GAATCAATTTTTGTTTCTAATGTAGTAATAATTGCCATTGCAATCCCCTATGAATCTTTAATTATTTTGAATCTGGGTTATATCCATCGAGGATATTTCCCGATCCTTTTTTAGTTTCTGGTTTTACTGCTTTTTGAGGTGCAGAAGGATCATATTCATCAAGAATATTGCCCTTTTGGGATGCTCTAGCCTTGCGCTGCTTCAGTTCCTCTTGCTGTTCAGCAGTTAAGTCTTGAGGTTTTAATTGTTGTGCAGCCTTCACTTCTTCTTTTAACTGTTTAACCTGTTCCTTATCATCGGAACATGCAGTTGTTAAAGTAGAAATAACCAACAAACTTGATAGTGCTAAAAACTTAGTCATGACTAAGCAACTCCTTTTTCTGAAATTAATTTTTTACGTTCTGCTATTCGTTGTAAGAAAATTTCTCCCCAATCGTTAGGATCTTCACCAACTTCATTCATGAGATTTTCGAGTAGTTCTACATTGTCCTTAGAGCCTGAAATAATCTGTAAAACGTCACGCATTTCGCCTAGATCCATTTTGCAAAGTGCGGAACGGCTACCCTGCTTAACTAAGAACATGCGTGAGTTTTCTTCTAGCTCTTTAATAATTTCAAATTCTTGCGGAGTGACCTTAAAGCCGTTTACATAGTCATCGTAATCAGCACGAGGATTAGGTAAAAAGATTTGAGTAACGCTTTGTTCCACCATTGTTTTACCAATGTCAGAATCTAAAACGTCACTTGGGGATTGCGTCATAAAGACACCTAGACCATTCAATTTACGAATAGTTTTCTGCTTATCTTTGGCAAAATCTTTGAAATATTCATCTGTTAATGGCTTCCAAAACTCGTCCATCCAATAAATAAACGGACTACCATCAATCAATGAATCTGTGATGTGTAATAGATAAGCCATGATTGGTGTACGGACTTCTGGATCATCTAAAAATTCCGTGTAGTCATAACCAAAGATTGGCATTTTGGCTTTAGAAAAGTCTTGAGTATCGTATGGATTATCAAAGACCCAAGATAAATTTCCGTCATGATCAGCAGTGTTACACCATTTAGCTAAACGATCCTGAAGCGAATCACCCCCGCCATTTACTTTCAGATTCATATATAAAGCTGAAAGTCTGCGGAGTTCTAACGGCATATCATCACGCATAATGGTACGAACAGCCTGACTGATTTCCAGATCTTCGGCAGCATTACGAACGCCACCTACCAGAATTTTTACAAGCTTTTCTACAAACTGAATATTTGTTTCAGTCGGTGTTAGCTGCAACGGATTAAAGCCAGTTGGTACACCACGCTCTAAGGCATAGTATTGACCCCCAATCCGTCTAATCCCAATTTCTGCGCCCCTATCTTTATCAAAGAAAACACCCTTCAGATTTTTATACTTACAAGCAAACATCATCATGGCCATGACTAGGGTTGTTTTACCCACGCCAGTTGTTCCAATGACACACGTATTACCTGGCATCTTGTCATCTGTAGAATCTTGCTTATCTGGGCTAACATGATGATTAAAGTAAAATGGTTGGCCACTTGGAGTTTTAAATAAAGCTAGTGCTTCACCCCAAGGATTGCCGTCACGCTTACCTCTTGCGAAGTTATGAAAAGGGCTTAAAGCAGAAAAATTTAGGCTTGTGAGATATGCTTCTCTTGGACGCATATTAAAGTTACCCGCTAATTGCGAGAACCATGCACATTCAGGAACAGTATCAATTACAGCCATTTTGAACCCTGCTTCATCTGATAAAGCAGTTCTGGCACTCGAAACATTTAGAGCAACTTGATTTGGTGAATCGCCAAAAATCGCAAGCGTATAGTGATATTCGCCTAACTGGAAATTCCCGCTATTAGCTTCACTCATAGCCAGATCAATATCACGAATCTCTTGATCTGAAACGTCCTCTACAGAATTTAGTTGGCCTTTAATTGTTTTTAATTTATCTACAGCATCACGCTTGCCATAAACCGTGAAACTTTGAGTTTCAATGTATTCATAGTTCCCATACAGAATGGAATTGCACATTCCTGATTCTGATAAACGTGGAAATTCTTGAATATCCAGAAAGCCTACATATTTTTGCGCTTCAGGATGTTTGATCTGTAAATAGCCGTTTTTGTCACCAAAGAACAAGCGACTACTTGGAATATATTGATCAAGATTAGCCTGTCTTAAAGGGATTTCTTCCCAAACTCCATTAGTTAAGAAACCAAGCAGATTACACATTTCGGAGTAGACAAAACCTTTCTTGGTATAGGTCGCCAGACGTTCTGGATTGTAGTGATATAGACTTGCTTCAACCTGTTTGGCTACATCATCCAAAATATCGAGATCCCGCTTAATCTGCTTTTTCAGGGCTACTGGATCACGACTAGCTTTACTCTTAAAAATCTTTGTTAATCTGGAAATTTCAGGACGATAAAGAATTGTTAAATACAATTCAGTAGCCATCTGTTTATTCTTTTCACCCTGAAATTGCTGATAATATCTTTCATTAAAATCAGCAACTAAAAAAGGATCGGGAAATATCCTCGATGGATATAACCCAGATTCAAAATAATTAAAGATTCATAGGGGATTGCAATGGCAATTATTACTACATTAGAAACAAAAATTGATTCTCTATTAGCAAGTTACGTGACAGGTGTTAGTAGTAATATCGCTTCTGCAATTGTTCCTATAGCTTTGACTGCTGCAACAATTTATATCCTGATCATTGGCTACAATATTGCGACTGGTGCACAAGAAGATTCTATTTATACCGCTTTATGGAAGTTTTTTAAGATCGCTTTTGTTGGTGGGATTGCTTTAAGTGCAGGGGTTTATCAGTCCTTTGTTGTTGAAGCCATAAACGGACTAGCCATAGGTTTAATTCAGATTGTTAGTCCAGGTGGTGAATCTTCGTTAGGTGCTTTACTGGATCAAGTGAGCGTTCCGTGGGGTGAATTAATCCAAAAATTAGGTGAGGAAGCTGAATCAGCTTCTGGCGTTTTCCCTGATATTGGCTTGTATTTATCTGCTGCTGTTGTTTCTGTCGCTCAATTCCTATTGTTCTTCATTGGTACTGGCCTATATTTACTGGCAAAAATCAGTCTGCAACTTTGTTTAGGCGTTGGTCCCATATTCATTCTGTGTGCAATGTTCCCTGCTACACAAAAATATTTTGAAAGTTGGCTTTCTCAAACATTGAGCTATGTTTTCACCATAGGCTTTATCACAGCAATTATCAGTATGCTCTTTGCTTTCGTTTCAGGCATGTGTACGCAAATCACTAATAACTTTGATGCGGGTGACATTCTTACTTCTGTAGTTTCTCTCTGTATTGTTGCGGGAACTATTGTAGTGATCATGTGGAACATTCCAACGATGGCTTCAGCCATAACAGGTGGGGCGGGTGTTCAAGGTGTCGGTCGTGCTGTAGCTCAAGCAATTACTAAAGGTCGTGGCGGTAATAATTCAAAATCTGATAGTGCATCAGCTACTCCTACCACTGGGGGAAGTGTTCAAGGGAATTCTAGCAGCTCTAATAATTCCAATAGCTCGAATACAGGAGGATCTAAGCCGTTATATCAACGACACACTCTCTCTAACCTCAAAAGAAACAAATAGGAATTTTTCTAATGAAAAAACAATTGTTAGCTTTGGGTTTAGGTTCATCTTTGTTTATTAGTGGTCAAGCCAGTGCTACAGGTATTCCTGTCATTGACGGTGCTAACCTTGTTCAAGCTGTTCAAAATATGGTGGCTTGGGGTGAGCAATACAATCAGATGGTGAACCAGATCCAACAGGCAAAACAGCAATACGATTCCATTACTGGTATTCGTGGTTTCGGTGATGCTGTCAATAATCCATATCTTAAAGACGTGATTCCAAGTGATGTTGCTGACATCTATAAAGGCATCCAACAAGGCGGTGTCAATGGTATGACTTCAGCAGCTAGAAACATTCGTGATGCCACAATGGTTTATGACTGTGCTTCTAGAACTGGCCAGAACTATAAAGCCTGTCAAGCTGCATTAAATAACAATGCACAAACACAGGCTTTAAATCAGCAAGCGTTAGGCGTTTCGGATCTGCGTACTGAGCAGATTGATAATCTGCGTAAACAGATCAATAACACTACTGATGCTAAAGCTATCGCTGAGTTACAGGCTAGGATTCAAGCGGAACAGTCACAAGTTGCTAATGATGCAAACCGAATTGCTTTGATGCAGGCGCAAGCGCAAGCTCAAAAAGATGCAGCACAACAGCTTGAAATTGAAGGCCGATTAAAACGTGCTGCCCAAAAAGGCAACATTCTTGACGGCTACTCTGGTAACTAAACTTTTAAAAAAAAGCCCATTTCTTTTAAAATGGGTATTTTTTTTGCAATTTTTCAGAAAACATTGAATTAACAAAACCAAAATATATAATTTTGGTTTACGATTTTTATATTTTTTGGCATACTTAGAGAAATAACTCTAATAGGGTCTATCATGAACAAACTTAAAAAAGTATCTGCTGCTGAAGAAGCTAAAAGCTATGAAAAAGCTATGGATTGGGAAGCAGATCTTATTGCGATGCGAGCTAAGTCAGAACGTAAAGCTTGGACTATTGCAAAAGTAGCGGTGGGCGTGGCCGTCTTAGAAGCCATTGGATTAGTGACATTAGCTCCAATGCGCCAGACTGTACCTGTTGTTTTCACAGTAGATAAAGCTCAAGGTAATGTTGAATACGTGGGCGTTGTTGATGATCAGCAAGTAAAAGGCAAACAAGAATTAATTGATAAAAATAACATTACTCGTTATGTAACCGCCCGTGAGAGTTATTTCTATCCGTTATTACAGCCAGATTATGATTTAGTCATGACTATGAGTAGTAATCAGGTCGGTAATGACTTTGCTTCACTCTATGAAGGTGATAGTGCAAGAGATAAAAAATACGGCAAAAAATATGAATTAAAAGTTGATGTGATTTCTGTCCAGACTAATCAGGATGAAACAGGTTTTACCGCTAGCGTCCGCTTCACTAAGACTTTGCATTCAGTCGAAGCTAATCGTGATGAACAGCCACAATATTATATTGCAAGTATTCGATATGAATATGCTCCGAACAATCTAAATAAACTGGTAGAAAAAGATCTAATTAAAAACCCATTCGGCTTTAAGGTCGTGGGCTATCGTGTCGATCCTGAACTATCTCCTAACAGACCTGTAGCGCAAGCTGCGGTTGTTGAACCTAGTCAGCAAGTCTATGTTCCGATTCAACAAGGCGGGGCTGCTGTTCAGCCACAAGCTCAACAAGGAATGTAAAGGATCATTACATGAAAAAATTAATTCTTGCTTTGGGTTTGGCGGTGCATGGAATCTCTTATGCAGCAATTACGCCTAAAGCTTTGCCTACCGATTCACGTATTAGAACAATCAATTATGTTCCTAATGATGTTTATCAAATTACTGTCAAAAAAGGCACTGTAACCCGCATTGTATTAGGTGAAGGTGAAAGAATTTTAGAGCGTGGTGCTGCTACTGGATACCCTTCAGACTGTGAAAAGGATGACACGAATTGGTGTATTTTTGCGGATACTGGATCAAATTTAGTATGGGTGAAGCCAAAGGATAAGGCTACTCGGAATAACTTAGAGTTACGCACTAATAAGCGTGATTATAGTTTTGATTTTCAAGTTCTAAATAATGCCAAAGAAAAACCGATGTATCGTGTTGTCTTTAAATACCCACAAGAAGAAGAAAAACGTAAACAGGAAGAAGCTCAACGCTATAACGCTTATGCAGCACAATTAAAAGAAGAAAGCCAACTTACTGAATTTTTGGTTTTACAGCATCGTTTAGCCAATGCTGCGCCTATCCCTAAAAACTGGAATTATCGTCAAGCTGCAAACAGCAAAGGGAAGCATTTTGTTCCAGAAATGCTATTTGATGACGGTCGTTTTACCTATATGCGATTTAAAGGAAATACTGATATTCCAGTCGTATTTATTGAAGGTACGGAAGGGGAAGAAAAAGTTAATTTCCATATCAGTAAAGAAGATCCAAAACTTTTGATTGTTGAAGCTCTAGCTAAAAAATTTGTTTTACGTCAAGGAAAAGGCGTAGTGAGCATTTTCAATGAATCTTATGATCCTGTCGGTGTTGCTCCTCAAGATGGCACTACTGTAGAGGGTGTTAAACGTGTCATTACTGGGGATATGAACTAATGAATATTAATGATCAAAAACCATTAGATGATCAACAAGCTCCTGATGAAGAATTTAACGAATCAGAAAATGGCATTGTGTCTGTCAATGAACGTGGGGATCAGGAAGATGGAAAAGGTAAAAAAATAGCGTTTATTGCAGTTATGGCGGTACTTTTTACTGTTATAGCGGTCTTTGCCTATAACTTCTTTTCAGATAGTAGTGATGCTGAAGAAGCAGCCCAATTAAAAGAAAATCAGATAGATCCAAGCCTAGATGCTTCAGCTAAAAGAAGGGATTTTACTAATACTGATCCTGTGCCAATGGATGCAGGTCAAAATGCTCAATTTCAAAGCCTAGATGCCTGTCAGGATCAAAGTATTCCTAGACAGCTAACAGACAATAACGGCAATGCTTTAACTTATAACGGCATGTTGGTTTTTCAATGCCAAAATGGTCAGCAGATTTTAAGACAGCCTGAAGCTGCGCCAGTAGTTGAACAACAAGCAGCAAATCAACAGCCTGTAGTAATTCAGCCACAGCCACAACAACAAGCTCAATATGTACCTTTAAACAATGGAAGCCGTTACGGTGGCGGGATCTTTGTCAATCCTTCACAACAAGGCGGGGCGGTTGGCCAGCCGTCAAGCATGAATCATCAAGCAGCTTATAACCAAGTAACAGGCATGATGAAACAGTTTGAACAGGATCAGAATAGTAATAGCCGTTCTGGTAATTTCTCTGGATCTGGTTTGATGTCTTTAGCGCATGATGATGAACCTATGCAGCAGCATCAACCACAACAAGCTACAACTAACATGGCTAGTCATTCCTCTAATAAAGTCCAGGCTAGGTTTATTGGGGATCGAAATTACTTAATTGCTAAAGGTCGTGTAATCCGTTGCAACCTGTCAGTTAAAGTCGTTTCAGAAATTGGCGGTATGGCTTCATGTGTCCTTCCACAACCTGTTTATTCTGATAATGGTCGTGTAGTCCTTGCTGAAGCGGGATCTGAAGTCATTGGAGAATACAAAAGTATTGCAGCACAAGGTCAAAGACGTTTAGGTATCATCTGGTCACGCTTAAAAACTCCGCATGGTGTTATTGTCGATATTGATTCTCCCGCAGCAGACCATTTAGGAACAGGTGGTTTAAGTGGTCGAGTGGATAACCGTTGGGGCGCACGTATCGGTGCAGCGTTTATGCTTTCTTTAGTTCAAGACGCTATTGCTTACGGTATTTCTAAAGAAACAGGCGGGAACAATAGCACTCCTTATATGCTTCAAAACACTTCAGACATGGGTAAATCAATGGCTGAAACAGTGTTGAATGAAACAATCAATATCAAGCCAACAATTTATAAAAATCAGGGTGATGTAGCTTCAATTTACGTGGCCAAAGATATTGATTTCAGAGGTGTGTATGAACTCCGCGCAAAATAATGTTTTAAGCAAGGATGTAATGGTTAGACAGCTATTACTTCCATTAGAAAAATTCTTAAAAACTAAAGGGGTGACTGAAATTGCAATTAACGCACCTAACGAAGTTTGGACGGAATCTAATAAAGGATGGGAAAAGCATTCTATAAATCTGGAAATGGGGCAAATAACAGCTTTAGCTAATGTTATTGCTACCTATACCAATCAACGGATTGGCCAAGAAAACCCTATATTGTCTGCTCAATTGCCTGATGGAGAGCGTATTCAGATTGTTCTACCGCCAGCCATTGAAAATGGAACGCTATCAATGACGATCCGTATTCCTGACGAGTCAAACCGATCATTTCAGGAATATAAAGATCAAGGCTTTTTTGACCATTTCAGATATGGAAAATCTAAAGAGTTTGAGCAGTTTAAACCTGTATTACGTACTGAAGATATTAAGCTAGTCCAGTTTTTAGAAAACAAAGATCTTGAGGGATTTTTTAAATTCGCTGTTCAATGTAAGAAAAATATTGCAGTTGTTGGTGATACTGGTTCTGGTAAAACCACTTTCATGAAGGCAATTTGTCAGTACATTCCTAAAGATGAACGTCTTGTCACTATTGAAGATGTACGTGAACTTTTTGTTCCACATGAAAACAAGGTTCACCTACTTTATTCTAAAGGTGGTCAAGGTAAAGCTAAGGTAACTCCATCTGACCTGATCGCTAGTAATATGCGTATGAAGCCAGACCGTGTATTACTTGCTGAATTACGTGGTGGAGAAGCTTTTGACTTTCTCAAGCTGCTTACAACTGGTCACAGTGGATCTATTACAAGTTATCACGCTGAAAGCTGTTCACTGGCTTATGATCGCTACATCTTTATGTGCAAAGAACATGAACAAGCAAATATCTACGATGCCACTACACTAAAGGAATTAGTTGCTTTAACCATTGATATTATTGTTCATGTTGAAGTGAAGAAAAAATACGATGATGAAAGCAATTTAATAGGTAAAGAACGCTTTATTTCTGAAATCAAATTTGATCCTGTTTCTAAAGTTAAGGCTCAATTTGGTGATGCTGAAATTATTGTAGGGGATAGGGCGTGAATAAAAAAATCCTGATTCTACTCCTTGCAATTTTTCTAGCGGTCGTTGGTTTCTTTATTACTAAATATCTGGCCGGTGTTCTTTATTACTTAGCTAATAAGACCAATCCATTTCCTGAAGTGAATCTGACAACGTGGGGGTATTATTGGGATTTATATGCACACAATGTACCTGCACAAAAGAAAAAGCTGCAAGGTGCCTTGATCGCTGCACTATTTATCACTTTTGTTCTCCCTACTTTAGTCATTGCTAGTCTGTTTAATAAAAAACAGTCATTACACGGTGATGCCAGATTTGCCACAACAAAAGAAATTCAGAAATCTGGATTGATGGGAAATAAGGGGATTTTAGTAGGGAAATATCATAATAAATATTTAATGCTTGGCGGTCAGCAATTTGTACTTTTGGCTGCTCCGACACGAAGCGGTAAAGGTGTAGCGATTGTTATTCCTAACCTTCTAAACTATTCGGATAGTGTAGTTGTACTGGATTTGAAGCTTGAAAACTTCCTATTAACTTCTAAATTTCGTGCTAAGAATGGCCAGAAAGTTTATCTATTCAGCCCATTTTCTGAAGATCTAAAATCTCACAAATGGAATCCATTTGATACCGTTAGTCATGACGAAAATTTTAGAGTAGGTGAAATTCTTGCTATTGGTCGAAGCTTCTACCCTGTGACTGGTGATGCTAAAACCGATTTCTGGAATGACAATGCTAATAACTTATTTCTTGGCATAGCCCTATATCTATTTGAAACTGAAGATCTGCCTGTAACTATGGGCGAGGTTTTAAGACAGAGTTCAGGTAAAGGTAAGCCAATTCAGGATCATATTAGATCTATTATTGATGAAAGAGCGCAAAGTGATAAACCGCTTAGTGATACTTGCCTAGATGCTTTAAACCGTTTTTTAAGTTCACCAGACAATACGCTCGGTAACATCATTTCTACTTTTACCTCACCTTTAACGATTTTTGCGAACCCGATTGTGGACGCTGCAACTTCATCAAGTGACTTTAAACTTGAAGATGTACGCAGACAAAGAATGTCTATTTATTTTGGTGTTCAACCCAACCGCTTAGGGGATGCTAAGAACTTAATCAATCTGTTTTATTCACTATTAATTGATGTGAATCTAAAAACACTGCCACAACAAGATTCAACTTTGAAATACCAGTGCCTAGTCGTGAATGATGAAGCAACGGCTGTCGGTAAAGTAGCGAAAATTGCAGACGCTAACTCATTTATTGCGGGTTATAACATTCGTTTATTAACAATTATTCAGTCTATTGGCCAGTTAGAGGACGTTTATAAAACTCAAACTAGGGGGCTTGTAACTAACCATGCTTTGCAGATCGTTTACCCGCCTAGAGAACAACGAGATGCTAATGAATATAGTGAAATGCTTGGCTATTTCACTTTCAAAGCAAAATCTAAAGGCCAAAGCCGTTCTATGGCATGGGGGCAAGGTGGCTCTAATTCAGAAAATGAATCAGATCAAAGACGAGCTTTAATGCTTCCTCAAGAGTTAAAAGAATTGTCGCAAGATAAAGAAATTATCTTTATGGAAAATACAAAACCTATCATGTGTGAAAAGGCTAAGTATTTTAATGACAGTGCTTTTGTGGATCGCCTAAAGTTCGTTTCTCCTAGCATGAAAGCAATTAAAGGTTTTCCAACTCACAAGCAATTAGAAAAAATTGCCTTTGAGGATCTGGAACTTTCAATTCCTATTCCTGATTTAGACGTAAAGCTGCATAAGGCAAAAATTGAAAAACGTATAACTGAAATTACTACAGTAGAACAGGCTGAACAGATAGATATTTCTAGCTTGGTTATCCCTGAATTTCAGTTAGATAAAACAGTTTTTGAAGATCCAGAAAATCCACAACCTGAAGAATGTCTACAAGTGGTCGATCAATTTTTTGGGGCTATTGAATGGGAAGAAGATACTGAAGCGCAAAATATTGTCGATGACTTCTTTAGCCAGGTGGAAGCTAGTGCTGAAAATCCAATAGAAAGCCTAGTTGCTGTGGGTGAACCAGAACAAATGGAAAATCTAGTTGCAGCAGATGAATCAGATCCTCTGGCCATGATTGCCGAAATGGAAAATCTGGTTGCAGTAGATGAACCAGAACAAATGGAAAATCTAGTTGCAGCAGATGAACCAGAACAAATGGAAAACCTTGTTGCAGCAGATGAATCAGATCCTCTGGCCATGATTGCCGAAATGGAAAATCTGGTTGCAGTAGATGAACCAGAACAAGTGGAAAACCTTGTTGCAGCAGATGATGAACAGCTAACTAATTCAGATATTGATGACGTTTATCGGGCGTTTTCAAACCAAGTTAATTCTAAATAAGGAAACTATTATGAAAAAAATCTCTCTTACATTAATCAGCCTTGCCTTATCTTTTTCAGTTGTGGGCTGTACTTCAAATAAAGCTGTGACCAGTCCTAATGGCTTTTCATCTAAAGCAGTTAATCAACCTGACACTGTAAAAAACTATATGCAAAGCATAGTGGTATATCAGCAAAATAAAGATTTAAGCACTGAAACTGAAAGACAAATTGCACTTCTAACAGATAAATATATTCAAACAAAAATGATCATTGACGAAGCAGCACGTCGCCAAAATACTTCTAATCAATAAGGACTTGATCATGACTGAAGCAAACAAGGTCGATAAACCTAGTTCTAATAAAGAACAAACAGGCTATACCAAGCTTGGCCAGACGCTAGAAACGAATCAAGCTGAAGTCAATTCAATTGAAAAATCTGAAAATATAGATATTTCAAAAGGCTTAAAAGGTATTAATCAAGATCCTGAAGAAACTAAGGTAACTGATACCAAAAAGCTAAAAGCGGACGACAGTAAAGAATCTAGTGAAGAAGGCATACCTAAAGCATTGCTCAATAAATATTATGTGGTAGATGACAAATATCACTTTAAAGGCAATCCTGAAAAAGTAGCTTTTGAAGATTCTGGAAAAGCCTTAAAAACCACAATTGATGATAAGCATATAGCTGCTTCAATGGTGGAAGTAGCAAAAGCTAAAAAATGGGAAACAATACAGGTTAAAGGCTCTGACGAATTTAAACGGAATGTATGGCTTGAAGCTTCAATGAAGGGTATGACTGTAAAAGGTTATGAACCTCGTGATATTGATTTAGCTTTGCTCAATGATATGAAAAAAGACCAGGGTAAAGAGGTAGTTCAAAATACTATTGAAAAAGGTACTGAACGCCAGAAAGAAAAGCCTTTAAATAATCAGGAAAAAGTAGATCCAGTGCAGGAACGGAAGGAAAAACTTAATAACCTGTCAGAACAGGAAAAAGCTTTACTGACAGTTTTTGATAAAAAAATGAAAGCTGACGGTTTCACAGAAAAGCAGCGCACAGCCAGTATAGACGTTGCGGTTGAACAGCTTAATCAGAAAAAAATGCACGTTGGAAAATTAGTAGATCATGGTGCAGCACCTTATAAGCATGATCCTAAAAATAACAGCAGCTACTACGCCACTATTGAAAATAGTAAAGGTGAAAAAAATACAATCTGGGCGAAGGATCTGGAACGTACTTTGAAAGAACAAAATATCATTAAGAATGATGATATTGTCCTAACCTATAAAGGGTCTAACAAAGTCGAAGTGAATACTAAAGAAATTGATCCTAAAACTGGACTGCCAACAGGCGCAAGAGTTCAAACATTGGCAAATAAAGGGAAGTGGGAAGCCCAAAGCTTGAGTAAATTGAAAGAAACAACTGAAAAAGCTCTAACCAAAAATGATAAAACTAAGCTTCAGATTCAACACAATGCCGATATTCAAAATCAGAAATTTCATAAGCCAAAATTAACGGCTTATGATGCCAATGCTCCAAAACAGCAGCTAGTACAGCAGCCACAAGTTAAAACTCAAGAGAGAAATAAAAATAAAGATATATCTCGATAATCTAGGCCACGAAAACACCCGTTAAGGGTGTTTTTTTATATCCCGCTACTAGATCAGATGGGAGCAGTTTATTTTCTGCGGTCGTCATTTAAAAAGCACAGCTTTTTAAAGCTCGCTTGAAAATCAACGGTAATCAGGGAAGGGAAAACTTAACTGATTGCGCCAGTTCGTAAAGTAGACACTTTGCTCTGATATACCTTCTATGAATCTGCATTGGATAGGTAGAATAGATGCCTGGACAATAGCTGCAGCTTGCAGCAATTGTCCAAGCATCAGGATTAGACGTTTTAGGGATTATGGACCAGACAATAATATTGGCAATCCATAATCTACTAAAACCAATAGAAGGTTAAACTTGGGATATTGCTTGTATTGTCCACCTGTGGACTATATAATCAAATTTAATCTGATTAAGGACAGTAAATAATGACAAATGCAGATTTTAAACTGCTAGTTGAATCATTGGGATTTTATAACCCTGAAGCGATACGTGATTATTTCAAAGCTATAGGCTTTAATGAATCTATTAACGTCCGACCAATCCAATATTGGTTAAATGGTAAGAGTGTAGCTCTCAATATGCCGATTCCAGACGATGTGGTTGAGCATTTTAAGCAGCTTGAACAAATGAAAATTGAGTTATCAGGCGAAGAAAAATTTAAGAAAAATTGCTTTCTCTACAAAGATAAATATCTAATGTGGGAAAAATTCCCTGAATTAAATGGATTGCCTAGCACGTATCTTAATCAACTCATGATTCTGGTGAATATGCTGCATGGTTATAGAGAAATGCAGTATTGCACAAGCTACTGAAGGTTATGGAATGAAAAAACAGGGTCTATCTATTGCTGAGCTAATTAGTAAACGCAATAAGATTGTTTATACAATCTGCGGATTGTTGGTCTTACTGACAGCATTATCCTTTGCCAGATACTTTTTAAATTTTAGTATTCTTTATCTATTAATCTTGCTTATTCCATTCTTTACTCTGATGTATTGGATGATACAAATCACTGAAGATATAAAAATAAGAAAGCAGGAATCTATTGCAAAATAGAAAGGCTATGCAGTGATATTCAATGAATTTTGTGGCTTTGAACTATTCCAAGATGGCAGGAACAATATCAGTACTTCATTAGATCAAAGAAGGACAAGATTTAAAAAATGGAGAATCGCTAAATAAAAATGGAAACCTGATTAAGTGAGTCAAAAAGCGTGGAGAATAATCTACGCTTTAGATATGATTTTACCGCAGGTTTATTTGACTTACGTAAAATAGGCTTGAAAAAATGATTTTTTGTAGTGAGCTTTAAAATTGAAAAAACAAGGTAGAAATGACTTATGTGAATGTAAATCTGGAAAAAAATATAAAAAATGCTGTCTGATGTATGAAATCAAGGACAGACTACCTTTATCTAATCAACTTAATCTTAGTGATGAGGGTAAAAAATTCTACGAAACAATAATGAATCAATTTAGTCAAATTGACGAATTATTGAGAATTTTCTGTAAAGAAAATGGCTTTTATTATTTTAGAGGAATGTCTATAAATGATCACTTACAAATTTTAGAAAAATTTAACAATGATAATTTAACAAAAGATGATTTTTTCAAAGTATATAGAGAAAAGACTTCGCTAGAATATGTGAATAGAATTTTACTTTCATTATATTGTGATCATATTGAATCTTTTAAAAAAAGAAAGAAACAGTTGGAATCAACTTGTAATGCTTACTTTTCTGGGGCTTTGTTGCACAAACCTATCTGTAAAGGGTTTTTCAGCGATATAATTTTCAAATGAAGAAGCCTACACACAAAATCTACCGCACAACCAATTGACCCGCATATAAACGAGCACTCATGAGTCGCGG
>Ga0115845_100053_pt1 | contig 14603 bp, 16 predicted proteins | sample InSIn1SAF170_2_FD_83859 | JGI IMG/M metagenome (GOLD analysis project Ga0115845, IMG submission 83859) | reverse complement strand
AGAAGATTTAAAATCTATCTTAAAAAAGGCTTGGTAATTACTGAAAAATAAGCCAATATAGCCGAAATTCTAGCCTGATGTTTTTTTTAAGCATCAGGCTTTTATCTTGCATAAGAAAAAATTCGATTTCTATTTTTGAATGGCACATTTTATGCAGGACAAAAGTCAAAAAAATAGCTAGCAAAAGCCGTTCTTTTCAAGTAGATTGGCGGACTTTTATAGAAAACTGTAGGGGGGATCGTTCGTCTCAAACGATCCTTATAAATATGACTGATCCTTGATCAACGATTAAGAGGATAACGCCGTTGACTAATATCTCTGGGACTCAATCGGCAGCTAAACTGCAAAAAACGCTGGGACTCTGGCACATCATTATTATTGGTTTAGCTTATATTCAACCCATGACCTTGTTTGATACATTTGGTCTGGTATCTGAAGAAAGTAACTTCCACGTTCCTACCTCTTACATTTTTGCACTGATTGCAATTTTGTTAACCTCCTTGAGTTATGGTCATATGATTCGTCGCTACCCTTCTTCGGGTTCGGCCTATACCTATGCGCAAAAATCCATCCACCCAAACGTAGGTTTCATGGTGGGTTGGTCATCCTTACTGGATTACCTGTTATCGCCAATGGTCAATATCATTCTGGCGGTGATTTATCTGGAAGCACTTTTCCCAGATATGAACCATTGGGTTTGGGTCATTGGTTTAACCGCCTTTATGACTGCGATCAACCTTCGCGGTGCGAGATTTGTTGCCAATTTCAACAGTATGATTGTATTCGTACAATTGGGCGTCATTGCATACTTCACCTGGATGGTTTACCAACTTTTGGAAGGTGGCGTAAATGCAGATGGCACACTGGTCGATGCAAAGTATCAACTGTGGAGTTTAGAGCCATTCTGGAATGAGCTTACTTCACTGGGTGCCCTGATTACAGGTGCAACTTTGCTGTGCTTCTCATTCACTGGTTTTGACTCGCTCAGCTCGCTTGCTGAAGAAACAAAAGATACCGAGAAAACACTACCTAAAGCGATTTTCTTAACGGCACTCTTGGCCGGTGTGATCTTTATTATCAGCACCTACTTCATGCAGATTTACTTCCCGAACGATCCAAAGACTTACTTTGAAGATGTTGCTGCAACACAGCCCGACATTTTACAAGCCGTCGGTGGCGTTGCGTTTAAAACGGTGGTGTTGTACTTCGCAATTGTAACTGTTATGGCATCGGGTATTTCGGCACATGCAGGCGTTTCACGCTTAATGTATGTAATGGGCCGCGATGGCGTGATTAACAAGAAGATTTTTGGTCACATTAGTCCGAAAAGCTTTACACCGTCTTATAACATTCTCATTGTAGGTGCTGTAGCATTAACCGCTGGCTTCATGGACTTAGACATCGTTATTTCGATGATCAGCTTCGGTGCGTTAACTGCATTTACCTTTGTAAACTTATCAGTGATTTCACGATATGCACTACGTGATGGCCGCACAAAGAATATTAAAGATATCTTTAGCTTTGTGGTGATTCCAATGTGTGGATTCCTTAGCATCTTTGCCATGTGGCTAGAAATTGAAGAAACCGCGTTGAAATTCGGTTTATGGTGGGCAATGTTTGGTATTTTATACTTAGGTTATAAAACCAAAGGCTTTAAGCAACCTGCACCACAACATAATGAATTTGACGATCCGCTCTAATCTTTCATTCAAAAGAAAAAGACGCCAAGTGCGTCTTTTTCTTTTCTAAACTAGAACTAGAAAACTACCCTTAAATTGCTTGGTTATTTTAGCAATACGTTGTGCATAGACTTTTGTGGTTTCGAGATCCCCAGTTGGGATTTCATCCGTACTTGCATCCGATGGTGATTGCACCAACAAACCTACAGAACCACCCAAATTATTTACATCTTGACAGGTTGCCGCTTTACTGTTGGCAGGCAATAAGCCCAAGCTTACCCAAATACCGCCATGCTGTGATGCAAGTGTTTGTAGTTGAATTAAGGTCACTTGCTTATCACCATTTAAGCTTGCACTATTAGTAAAGCCACCGAAAATCTTATCTTGCCATGCGCGGGTAAACCATTTCTTTGAAGATGCATCGGCAAACTTTTTAAATTGCCACGGTGCAGTACCCATATAAGTTGGTGCACCAAATACAATTGCATCAGATTGATCCAATGTCTGCCAATCTTGTTCTGGAATGTCTCCATTTGGATCAATCTCCACCAGATTTGCACCAATTTCTTGCGCAAAAGTTTGTGCAATCACTTTGGTATGTCCATAGCCTGAATAAAAAACCACTGAAATATTCGACATTTTATTTTCCTCTTTTGAATCACTTGATTGACATTGCTTCGTCAAGCATGACGCTGCGTAAACCATTAAAAATAAATAGTATGAAATATCTTAAACACTTGGCTGATCGGGCTTGAGCTTCACATAACTTGCAACTTCAGCACTTAGGCCCTGCTTCAACTGCTGGGTCTTTTCACCGACCAAAACTTCATACGCATTTTGCTCGATGCCTTGAAATATTTCTTGAGCTACTGTTTCTTGCGCAATCTTCGGAATGGGTAATGAACGAGTCAGATCGGTGTCAATAAAACCCACATGCACCCCCATGACCTGAATATTAAACTGAGACAACCACTGACGACTTGAGTTGGTATAGGACCATGCTGCCGCCTTGGAAATGGCATAACTGGTCAAAACAGTGCTTGGCTCCCATGACACATCCGAGAGAATATTGACCACATAAGCCTGTTGGCTCTTTTGCAAGATCGGAGCAAAAATTTGCGTCACCCGCATCAAGCCCAACAAATTGGTTTCCAAAATTTTTTGCGTAGTCGCAATGATATTAGCATCGACAGGATGCTCATTCAGAAGCGCAATGCCCGCGTTATTCACAAGAATTGTGGTATCTGCGCATTGTTCTGCTGCCTGCTGAATAGATACTTCATCATTTACATCTATTTGAATCGGGGTAAGCCCTTCTTCCTGAAAACTCCCAATCGCATACCCACATAGATCTTTTTAGCGCCCTGACGACGTGCCTCCCGAGCGATGGCAAGTCCTAAGCCACGGTTCCCACCCGTAATAAAAACAACAGCCTCTGAAACTCTCATTATGTGATCCATCCAATTGCTAGCATCTTGCGAAAGCGTAGTCTGATGACAGCGCTGCATTAAGTCTGTACTCATGATACACTTATGAAACCTAGTATCAATTAGTTACTACTTGGTAACTGGTCTGATTGATTGTTTCAAATGAAGATAGAACTTAAAAGGAGCATGATTAGAAATGAATAAGCCAATGAAATTTAATATTTTTCATCCAGATTGTCCTGCTCGTCTTTTTTTTGAAAAATTTGCAGACAAGTGGATTTTATTGATTGTGTATACGCTGGATCAAGAGTCGCAACATTTTAATGAGCTCAAGAAAAATGTTTTAGGTATTTCCCCTAAAGTGCTGTCACAAAAATTAAAGATCTTAGAGCGCGATGGTTTTTTGACGCGAACCATTCATGAAGATAACGTGATTCGAGTGGAATATGCGTTAACCGAGATTGGCAAAGACTTTGCTCAAAATGCCTATCAAATGAAAGATTGGGTCGAAGCCAATATGCTTAAAGTTTTAAAATCCAGAGCTGGATTCGATCAAAAGCTAGAAAAAACAGAGCCCGCTTAAGCGGGCTCTGTTACAGCAATTTGATTAGGCTAAAGGCTTAAAACCCTGCTGACGCCATGCTTCATACACAACCACGGCGGTCGCATTGGATAAATTCAAACTGCGCGAGTTTTCAGCCATAGGTAGACGAATCCAATGCTCTTTTGGAAACAACATACGAATCTGCTCAGGCAGACCACGCGTCTCAGGTCCCATGAGTAAAGCCACGGGGCGATTCAAATCCGAAGTATGCGGCGTTTCCGTTCCTTTGGTGGTTAGAGGATAAATCGCGTTTATATCGACACCTTTTAGGGCTAAATTTGCTAAACACTCATCGAATGTTTCCCAAATTTGCATGCGCGCCCACTCATGGTAGTCCAAACCTGCACGTTTAAGTTTTTTATCATCCAGTTCAAAGCCGAGAGGCTTAACCAAATGCAGCTGCGCTCCAGTATTGGCACATAAACGAATGATATTGCCTGTGTTTGCAGGAATTTCGGGCTCGTATAAAACAACATGGATCACAGCTTTTCTCTACTCTTTCAATTTGGCAAAAGTTAATCTTGCCACTGTAATTGTTCACGCAAGCTTACTACATCACCAATGATGGTCAATGTAGGCGCTTGAATATGATTTTCTTCAACTTTTGATGCGATATCCGCTAAGGTCCCGACCACCACTTTTTGTTCTGACGTGGTACCTTTCGAGATCAAAGCAACGGGCATGTCTGGGCGCTGCCCATGCTCAATTAACTTTTCACAAATTTTTTCTAAACCGACCAAGCCCATGTACAGCACAAGCGTTTGATTCTGATAGACCAACTCATCCCACGGTAACTCAGGCGAACCTTCTTTTAAATGTCCCGTAAGAAAACGCACGCTTTGCGCATAATCGCGATGTGTTAAAGGAATACCTGCATAAGCCGAACAACCCGAAGCTGCTGTAATCCCTGGCACTACTTGAAATGGTACGCCCGCGGCAAAAAGCTCTTGAATTTCTTCACCACCACGACCAAAGATGAAAGGATCGCCGCCTTTTAAACGGCAAACACGTTGACCTTTTGAGGCAAATTCTACCAACAAAGCATTGATGCCTTCTTGCGGAACAGCATGGTTAGAACGGGCTTTACCCACATAAATTTTTGTTGCATCGCGACGGCAGAGTTCCATAATCGCAGGAGAAACCAAACGATCATAAATCACCACATCGGCTTGTTGCATCAAACGCAATGCTTTGAGGGTCAGCAACTCAGGATCACCTGGACCTGCACCAACCAAATATACCTCACCTTTCGGTGTTTTCCACTCCAACAGCGCTTGCTCGATTAAACGATCTGCTTCTACAAGATTGTCATGAAAAACCTGTTCTTTCAGGGGACTTGCATATAAGTCTTCCCAAAAAACACGGCGCTCATCAGGATTAGAAATCTTCGCTTTCACCGCTGCACGCCATTTTCCTGAAAACTCAGCCAGCTTACCCATGCCATGTGGAATACTGGTTTCAAGCTGGGTTCGAATTTGGCGAGATAAGACGGGGGATGTACCATTGCTGGCCACTGAAATCACCAAAGGCGAACGATCGACAATAGCAGGAACCATGAAACGGCAATGCGGTGGATCATCAACACTGTTGACCAGTATTTTCAGCGCTTCACAGTCCTCAAAGACTTGAGTATTCACCGCATAATCATCTGTTGCAGCAATCACTAACCGATAGTCATTGAGTTGAATCTGCGCAGGATATAGCGCTTGGATATATTGCCCTTGGCTTTCTTCAACCAGTTGCAATAAATTTGCATCAATATCAGGAGCAATGATATGAATCACTGCCCCTGCTTTATGTAACAACACTGCCTTACGGTAAGCAATATGCCCACCACCGACAATCAGACAAGGTTGCTGCTGCAACTTTAAAGAGATTGGAAAAATATCCACACACGACCTCAATGAGTTTTATCTGACAGTCTTAAAGCAATTATTGTGCACAAAACTGTGCAGTACATCGACTTTATTAGTCAATGTACTCAGCACCGCCCATATATGGACGAAGCACGGTTGGGATTTCAATCGAACCATCAGCACGTTGGTAGTTTTCCATGACCGCAAGTAAAGTACGACCCACAGCCAAACCTGAACCATTCAGCGTATGCACAAATTCAGTTTTCTTTTGGTCTGCACGGTAACGTGCTTTCATACGACGCGCTTGGAAGTCGCCCATGTTTGAACATGAAGAAATTTCGCGATACGTATTCTGACTTGGTACCCAAACTTCAAGATCGTAAGTTTTAGTCGCACCGAAGCCCATATCACCACCACAAAGGATGATCTTACGGTACGGCAAACCAAGTGCTTTCAAGATCCCTTCAGCATGTCCTGTAAGCTCTTCAAGCGCTTGCATTGAGTCTTCAGGCTTAACAACTTGCACCATTTCAACTTTGTCGAATTGGTGCTGACGAATCAAACCACGTGTATCACGACCGTATGAACCTGCTTCACTACGGAAACATGGCGTATGCGCTGCATATTTCAGTGGTAAACGGTCTGCATCAATGATTTCATCACGCACGAAGTTAGTTACAGGCACTTCCGCAGTTGGAATGAGGTAATACTCTTTTTCACCTTGTAATTTGAATAAATCTTCTTCAAATTTAGGCAATTGGCCTGTACCACGGAGTGAATCAGCATTGACTAAATACGGCACATAAGCTTCGGTATAACCATTTTCCAAAGTATGCGTATTCAACATGAACTGGGTAATCGCACGTTGTAAACGAGCAAGTGGTCCTTTGAGCACGCTGAAACGAGAACCTGTCAATTTGGTCGCTGTTTCAAACTCAAGACCGCCCATCCACTCACCTAAGTCAGTGTGATCTTTAATTTCAAAGTCAAACGTACGCGGCGTACCCCATGTGAGGATTTCCACGTTATCGCTTTCGTCTTTTCCTTCAGGAACAGACTCATCTGGCAAGTTTGGAATGCTGAGTGATTTCGCTTCAAGTTCAGCTTGTAATTCAGACAAAGCGACTTCTGCAGCTTTGATTTCATCACCAATCGCTGACATACGCGTCATAATTTCAGATGCATCACCACCAGCTTTTTTAATTTGGCCAACTTGTTTTGCACCCGAATTACGTTCAGCCTGAAGAGATTCAGTTTTGGATTGAATCTCTTTACGGCGAGCTTCTAGTGATGCCCATTCTTCAACATTCAGTTGTACACCACGTTTTGCTAAGGCTAAATTTACAGCCTCAATATTATTTCTGAGTAATTTCGGGTCGATCATAGCCAATCTTTTGCAAAGAAAAAAACTGGCTATAGTGTAAGCGCTTCAAGCCGAAAAATACAGTCACGCGATCACTAGCTGTGGCTTATTACAGCAATTTTCATGGCTTTTCTTTGCTCGCTTTTTCTCGTTCAGCGGCATAATCGACAAAACTTGGCAAATATTCCGCCTTAATTAAGCCGCTGGCTTGTTGATACGGTAAAACCAATTCAGACATCCCTTCTGCATAAGAGGCTAATTCATATAAGGGATAGACGAACACCACACCTTTGGCACTCATATAATAATTGTCAGTCAGCTTCAATTGCTCACGTGAAATATTATGATCGGACAGCCACATGCTATTGGCACTATATAATGCATCTAATAATTGAGACTCCGTCTTATCCACCACAATATCACTCAGCGCAACCCGCTTTTTTGTTGCCAAATCTAAGGTGATGTATTCATTGTGATACATGCCATGCGCGGCACGCGCTGGGTAGTGATAATTCATCAAGACAAAATCAGCATATTTTCCACGCTGCGCCACATAACGGACATCAGACAAAGTTTCACTGAGCATGTTTTCATCGATCTGTGGCTTTGCTTGCTTCGAGCTTTCAAATGCCACAGGATTGGCTTTTTTCATCCGTTCATCAAAATATTGACTGATCCATGGGACATTGGTTTCCAAGCTGTACAACTGGTATTTGGTGCACCCTTCTTCATCACAAGCAATAGAACGCGCCAATTGTAATGGTCGAACTTTCGCCTCAATCAGTGGCAAGGTCTTTACGACTTGAGCTGGTTTAGCTGTCTCTTCATTTTTTGCAGCGTTACTGTCATTTTGTGGCTGGCATGCGCTGAGCAATCCCGCGCACAACATCATTGCGAAGACAGATCCAATTTTATTGTTATGAAGTAATATCATGATTTACCCGCAGTTAAGTATTCAATAGCACAGACTATACAAAGCACAGCCATAACTTCCCACCACGTTATGTAACTGAACTTGATCCAATAAAAAAACCACCCGAAGGTGGTTTTGAACAACAGACTCATATTATTGGTCAATAATGTCTGTGCCTTTAGGCGGAGTAAAATTAAAGGTTGAAGCTGGAATATTGGTATTTACCTTTGTGTTATTAAAACGTACATAGGTTGTTTGTCCCAAAGAATCTTCTAAGATCATTAGCGTCGGTGCATTTTTCGCACCAAAACTGATCGTTAAACTTTGAAATGCACCATCATCGCTTTTGGGGTACAAGGTATAGTAGGTTTTGCTCTGATTTGGTTGCGTAATGCGGTATGACTTACGAATCTGTTCCGTATTCCCTGACAATAATAGTGCAGGGGTATTCGCCACCTGTTCATCTAAAGTCTGACGAACTGCTTGCTGTAAGTCTGGATCATAAATCCAAACCGTTTTGCCCGAAGTCACAATGGTTTGTTTCGCAGGGCTTGTGGTTTCCCAATAGAATTTCCCTGGACGCTCAACTTTCATCACTCCTTTAAAAGTCTGATTCATGTGCTGGGCAGATAAACCTTGTTTCTTCGGCGCTTTAGATGAATTTGTGACTTTGGTGGTTTGCTCAAAGTTAGAACTGATACTTTGAATACCACTCAACTGTTTCACTAAACTCGTCGTGGCTTGTTGCTCCGATGCTGCAACCGGAGCTGCAAATACTGTACTGCTCATAACAGGGCCAAGTGTTACTACACCCACTGTCATTGCATATAAAGTCTTACGAAGCATTTTCATAATCTCACCTTTTATAATTTGCGCAGTCGCAATTTGTTAGATGAGCTATCTTAAATCAAATTTTATGGCTAATAATTGAGAATATAAGAAGATTTGTATATTTATTGGTGCTTAATGTTGTGAAATATCCATCATGATGAAGATAAGATGTGTCCTTTATATATAAAAAAGCCTCTGAATGTGCAGAGGCTTTTCTAACTGAGGTTAAGAATTATCACTGTCATTTCCATTGCCAACCAATTGCTGCACCTGCACCGAAGTCGCCTTCACTATTGGTTGTCACTGCGATTTTATACACATATTTGTTACTATCAGTCACACCACTGAGACCAAAAGCATAACCTTGCTCACCTTCCCATGTACCCACACCGGCACTAAACATGTTGTAGCCAGCATCTGTCGGTTGCGGTAAAGATGCTATCGCAATACTTGATGCAACTGCTGCATAGGTTCGATCTTCGAGTTTTCGCATGTCTCGGTTCAAGGCATTTACACGACTATCGGTATAAGCATTTGCTTGGTTGAGAGTTTGTTGCCCAACTTGGTTCACACAGGTTTTTGCTTCATTCAGGATGTAGGTATCAGCAGCATCCATCACTTCTTTAGAGATCCCATTGGTACCGTTTGTACCTTTAAGGCTGGCCAACCATTGAGTAATGCTACCCTCAAAGCCATTACCAACTGCAACATCATAAGCACTAAAACCTGTTGCACCTGTCATCCCTGTATTACCCATATCGCCTTTTAAGCTCGCGAGCCATTCGGTGATGCTACCGTCAAAACCGTTAACTTGCGCAACTTGATAAGCATTATATCCAGTGGCTCCTGTCTCACCTGTTGCTCCAGTGTCACCTTTCACACCTTGTAAACCTTGGAGGCCCTGTTCACCTTGTGCTCCAGTATCACCTTTCACACCCTGTAAACCTTGTTCACCCTTATCACCCTTAGCTCCTGTGGCACCAGTATCGCCTTTGTCGCCCTTATTTCCTTTGGCGCCAGTTGCTCCAGTATCGCCTTTCACACCTTGGATACCTTGTTCCCCCTTATCACCCTTGGCACCAGTATCGCCTTTGTCGCCCTTATCTCCTTTGGCGCCAGTTGCTCCAGTATCGCCTTTCACACCTTGGATACCTTGCTCACCCTTATCGCCCTTGGCTCTTGTGTCGCCTTTTTCTCCTGGGATGCCCTGTGGCCCCTCTGGACCTATTGGTCCTTGTGGTCCCATAGGACCTGGAGTTCCAGAACCGTGTCCATGTCCGTTACCATTTCCATGTCCGTTACCATTATCATGCGAACCATGACCATACCCATTTCCGTTCCCATGTGACTCGTGTCCTTGTCCCTGCCCTTGATGATTATCTCCCTGAGTTGCCCATGCTGCATTCCCCATGGCCAATAAAATACTCAACAACAATAATTTCGGAGTAAGTCTCAGATTAGCAACAACGCTCTCTCTCAACGTGTGATCTATGAGGAATGCGTAACACTGTCTCTTTCATCATATGGTTTTGTTCAATTTGACTGTCTTGTTTTGCAACAGAAACCATATGGCAGCAGGATTTTCCCAAGACTTTTGTGAATATTTTGTTCATATCTGTCTGCCTTTCTTTTAGTTTTGTTTTTTTATTACACTCTTATTTTTGTGACACACATCACCATTTATTGGTATTTAGTGCTTTATCTCAAAATATAAAAACACAAGAAAAATAAGCTAACAATATGAATAGACGAAAAAAAAACCCACAAAATGTGGGTTTTTTTACTATTAAAACTTACGCTTCAACAGTTACGTAGCGACGGCCAAACTGACCTTTCACTTCGAATTTTACTACGCCGTCAGCGGTTGCAAACAAAGTATGGTCACGGCCCATACCAACGTTTTGACCTGCGTGGAATTCTGTACCACGTTGACGAACGATGATGTTACCAGCAGTCACAGATTGACCACCGTAAATTTTAACACCAAGCATTTTAGGGTTCGAATCACGACCGTTCTTAGTCGAACCACCGGCTTTTTTAGTTGCCATGTCTCATTACTCCTCGTGATTAGCCTGAAATAGCTGTAATTTTCAACTCAGTGAACCATTGACGGTGACCTTGTTGTTTACGGTAGTGTTTACGACGACGCATTTTTACAATACGGATTTTGTCGTGACGACCATGGCTAACTACTTCAGCAGTTACAGTAGCGCCAGCAACAACTGGAGCACCGATTTGAATGCTGTCACCATTTACTAGCATTAATACGTCATCAAACGTAATAGTTGCGCCAGTTTCAGCTTTCAACAATTCAACTTTAAGGGTTTCACCCTCTACAACACGGTGCTGTTTACCACCGCTTTGGATTACTGCGTACATAATGTACTCCAAACATGCCCGTGTCGTCGTGCCGATAAAGGAAGATATCGATCTTAATACGAACGCCACTGGGGTTAATCAAGGGCAAGGATTTTAAGTGATATTGACTCAAACAACAAGAGATTTGCCGAACTTATTAGACTAAATTAACGATTATTTAATAATCGAGAAAAACTCAATCAACAAATTACAGTTCAACTCTGGCTTGAGTTTGCTTACAATGAAATAGATTTTTAAAATCAATCCGCTATAGTATGGATGAATTGATTTTTAAAATGTAAATAAGCCTACAAATGCAGTACGCTTATACATTGGGGAAATAAGGAACTGTCTTTCGTAAAATATAGTCTCGCACTCTAGCGAGTCTTATTTATGATTGAAATGAATCATTTAGACATGTATCCCTATTTACACAATACTGGTAATGCTGATTTTTATCACTTTATATAGATGAGGCCGCTCTTCAAATGACCATCGATTTTAAGCAAGATATTCTCGCCCCTGTAGCTCAAGACTTTGCCACGATGGACACATTTATTAATGAAGGCATTACCTCTAAAGTGGCATTGGTCATGGCGGTGAGTAAACATGTGGTTGAAGCAGGTGGTAAACGCATGCGTCCCATTATGTGTTTATTGGCTGCCAAAGCCTGTGGTGCAGAAGATTTGGAACGCCAGCGCAAACTTGCTGCAATCATTGAAATGCTACATACCGCAACCTTAGTCCATGATGATGTGGTTGATGAATCTGGCTTACGTCGTGGTCGCCCAACGGCCAACGCGACTTGGAACAATCAGACCGCAGTACTAGTTGGTGACTTTCTAATTTCACGTGCCTTTGATTTATTGGTCGATCTCGGTGATATGACCTTACTCAAAGATTTTTCTACAGGGACTTGTGAAATTGCCGAAGGTGAAGTGCTACAACTTCAAGCACAGCACCAACCTGAAACCACAGAACAAACTTATTTAGATATTATTCACGGTAAAACGTCACGTTTATTTGAACTGGCAACTGAAGGGGCTGCCATTCTTTCTGGGACACCGCAGTACCGTGAACCACTACGTTTATTTGCAGGCCACTTTGGCAATGCCTTTCAAATCATTGATGATATTTTAGATTACACCTCAGATGCTGAAACATTAGGTAAAAATATTGGCGATGATTTAATGGAAGGTAAACCGACTTTGCCGTTAATCTCAGCATTGAAAAATACAACGGGTGAGGAACATGGCATTGTTCGTCGAAGTATTGCGACAGGCGGAACGGCAGATCTTGATCAGGTCATTGCTATCGTAAATAGTTCTGGCGCACTCGATTACTGTCGACAACGGGCGCATGAAGAAACCGAAGCCGCACTTCAAGCATTACAGGCTTTACCTGACAGCCAATATCGTCAAGCACTGGTCAATTTAACACAACTGGCTTTACATCGAATTCAATAACAAATGATGCTTTAAAATGTTTTTAACTTGCCTATGCATATAAAATTTAATGATCTGTTTTCTCAAATGCAGCAACAGCTTGAGCAACCTCAAGCTGTTTTAAATGATCAACTTTTAATTGAGTTGGTGGAGCGTATTCGTCCAATAGATGCGTATCAAACCGATGAAATCCATCAAAAATTTCAAGCGCTCATTCAAGCATTACTCATCACTCCCGATGCCGCATCGACCTTACAAAGCTTTGTGCTGCGGCTTATTTCCCAATATAAACAAACCAGTCTTTATGCCGACACAGGCATCTTGTCTTTAGATGGGTTTTGGAATCAATTGTCACAGCGTTTAGGGGCACATTTTCTTCCGCTGATTAACGATGAAACTCAACTGCAAGATTTAGTCCGTCGCGTTTTCCGCAACCGAAGTGATAAATATTGGCTCGATAACATCCGAGACAGTGACTGGCTACAACTACTGAACCTGCTCAATCACGGGCATGCCAATCAAAAAGAAAAAGTCAAAATTCGCAGTGAAGTGATTAAAGCCATTACTGTGCTTTCTTATCGAATTAGTGGTATTGGTTTATATCCAGAGTTTATTAATGCGCATCCTGAACTGACCGAATATGAATCGCCTTTTTTAGTGCAGAACCGCGAAATTATCGAGTTCATTCAACAGTATAAAAAGGCACATCAAGAGGCAGAAACCTCCAGTGTGGTTGCCCCACCCGACGCCTCTCAAGCACTGGTCATGATTGAACAGTGTCGTGATGTGGTATTAAAAATTCGCCGTGCGACCAAACGCATTGGGGTCAGTGTCAGTTTAACCTATCTGATTTCCTTACTTGAGCAATGCTTAGACCGTGTCGAACTGTTGCTCAATTTAATTGTAGAAGAAGGCGAAGCACACTATGAAGCGGTGAGTCTGCTCTTAGTCGACATTACTGCTGCGATTTATAGTGAACGGAGTGTGCGCTCTTTACTGACGACCAATAGTGAATTGATTGCTTTACAGGTGACTGAAAATGCCAGTAAAACGGGCGAACACTATGTAAGTACAGACAAACAAGGCTTTTTAGCCATGTATAAGTCCGCAGCGGGTGCGGGTGTCATCATTGCAACCATGGCGACTCTAAAAATCTTGTCTGCACGAATGATCATGGCGCCGCTCATGCAAGCCTTTGTTTACAGTATGAATTACTCACTGGGGTTTATGCTGATTCATGTGTTGCACTTTACCGTAGCAACAAAGCAACCAGCGATGACAGCAGCGGCACTCGCGGCAACGGTACAACAGCGCAAAGGTTCAAAAACAGCGCAAATTGCTGAATTAGCAGCGCTGATTATTAATATTATTCGCACCCAATTTATTGCTATTTTGGGCAATATCTCAATTGCCATCCCTGTTGCCGCCTTTATTACATGGGCATGGGCAACGGGCATGCATGAACCGCTACTCAACCATGCAAAAGCGGCGAAAGTCTTACATGACTTAAACCCTTTCACTTCTTTGGCCATTCCGCATGCCGCGATTGCGGGTGTCTGTTTGTTTTTATCGGGACTTTTGGCAGGTTATTTTGACAATATGGCGGTTTATCGCAAAGTCGGCCCTCGCTTAAAAGCACATCCTCGTCTCAAAACCATCATGGGACAAGAACGACTCGATAAATTTTCAGGCTATATAGAACGCAACTTAGGTGCGTTGGCGGGTAATTTTCTGTTCGGGATTATGTTAGGAAGTATGGGAACCATTGGTTATATTTTGGGTTTACCTCTAGATATTCGCCATATTGCCTTTGCTTCTGCAAACTTCATTCAAGGTCTGATGAATATTAATGGTAGTCCTGAGATTGGCTTGATTATTGTATCTTTCCTCGGGGTACTCGCTATTGGTCTGACGAACTTATTTGTTAGTTTTACCCTCACGATTATTGTGGCTTTACGCGCACGTCGGGTCCGTTTTGAACAGTGGAAACCGTTAGCAAAATTGGTTTTAACCCATTTTCTAACGCGACCAAGTGACTTCTTTTGGCCACCGAAAGTACCTCTTGAAGTTGAGGAAAGTTCGAACAATACAAAACACCATATAAAATGATTTTATAACGATTATTAA
>Ga0115845_100121_pt1 | contig 14609 bp, 9 predicted proteins | sample InSIn1SAF170_2_FD_83859 | JGI IMG/M metagenome (GOLD analysis project Ga0115845, IMG submission 83859) | reverse complement strand
AAGCCTCAACTTAAAACCCCACACTATTGTATTATCATACATGGTGGATTGCATGGATTGACAATGGATTTTCCTAGCCTTGCCATTTCCTAAATAGTCATGGTGTTGCAGGTTCATTACTTTGTTTTATGGTTGGTTCTCATGTTTCCTTTAGCTTGGGTTTAGTTACTAGGTCCTTGAAGCCCTAATTTGACAAACACTCTAAAAGTCCTATAACAACTTGGGTTGAGTTACTAGTCCTAGAAGCCTTGGTTGGAAAAACGATGTGGAAGCCCTTGGTTAGTTGAGTTACTAGTCCTGAAGGTCCTCGTTCAACAAACACTATGGAATCCCTGCGGCATCTATGGATTAAGTTACTAGTCCTCAAGGCCTCGGTTGGGACAAATGCTCTAGAGGCTTGGAAGCCTTGGGTAGAGACCGATATGATGATAGTTTTGTGATTTCCGGCTGTGAGGTGGAACTGCTATTTAATGGGTTGAGGTGGTTTGGCCTCTAGAAGCCCTGAAAGGTTTTGATTGATGTTTTTATGAGATCCCACATTCATGCTTCGAGTATGGCTTGGGGGTGACTGGCTAAAGAGAGATTTGTCTCAGTAATCTCTACGGTTGGATGGTTCATGGAAATCCCACAACTAGATAGCCTTTGCATCATTAATATGAGGTTATTTATCCTTGTTTATTCATGAGCATTGTACTAGCTTATATGTGGATTATATGGATATTTTTTCCTTGTTATTTCTATTGTTATTATGTTGGTTATGAACATGTATTATGATAGTCACTATGTATCCCTCTCATCATGTTTTTACTTGTAAATGAATGAACACTATATCTATTTCCTAATGGATGAAACTGAAACTAATGTGTTGAGGCATCAATTCTTCTTAGTGTTTCTCAGATGAGTATGAGACCCCCATGCTCAAATTTGTTGTTTAAACATGTATATTACATAATTGTGACATGTTTGACTAAATGCCCGTCATGGTTAGTAGGGGTCCAACCAAGTCCTCATTTATGTAATTGTATGGGTATCATTATTTCATTGTTATCTTGCAATTCTGAAATTGTCTTTGAGTTTTGAGAAGTGACCTGGGCTTTGGGCTTGAAAACATGGCTCAAATCCTGGAGATGTAGGCACAACACTGGGAAGAAAAGTCCCTGGATGCGTTTGGAGCCTCCTAGACTTGTGCTTATGTTGGAAATATTACTGAGAGGGGGGGGGTGAATCAGTATTATCAAATTCTTTTCAATATATCTTCCTTATTTATACTTTGAATAATTCTTCAAATATTGATCATTACTTTGTATGTCAGAATCATAAAATAATGAGCAGGAACAAGAAAAGCAAATAATCACACAAAAGAACACCAGATATAAGGTGGAAACCCAATGTGGGTGAAAACCACCTGCTGCAATATGTCTCTATCTTCTTTTAATAAGAAACTCTTTTTACAATGATTTTGTACTGGTGCAATCCTTTACCAGTACGCAGGCTACAACCTGCAGAGAGCTACAACTCTCTTTCTCGTTTTCTAGTCTCTCCTGGAAGGGAGCTACCACCCCCTACTTCTTTTCTTTCAAGGACCACTTTTCATTAATTTTCAGACTGGATCCAAGAACATCATTGAGGCACATAATCAATCAATCTTCTGAATCACCCAAACACCAGATCAATACATATACAAGGATAATATATGTGTTAGCACCCAGATCTAGTCCATCAGATCACATAAATATGAGTCATTATGATCATGATCCAATATTAGTTCTCATCCATCAATACTGAAGCTAAACACAATCAACCAAACGGGATATGCAGAATACTAACATCTTTAAACTGTCATCAGAACCCATCAACAACCAGAACCACCTGTGACTTCAAATATCATAGCTCAAATTGTATACGCTACTACAATGAACCAAACCTGCATATATACGAGCTTACACCAAGGCCAACCCATATAAAGATTCAAACATGACTTGCAGCGATTTCAAACTTAAGTTATACCCAGTTCAGATCATTTTTCAATATACAGATCTAGAATAAGCATAATCAAATATATAGAGATAGTTCATTTCAAACCATTTGATCTCGATCTATCCTTAGATCTTGTTCTCCATCAACCGGTGAGATCCCTCTTTAGCTTAGATCCAGATCTGCACCAAAACCCAATCACAGTATTCCAGATCTAGCACTTTATCAGATATTCAATAATTCAGATGATGCTTTGCCAAATGATCTCCTTCCTCTTATATAGTCTTAGGCCTTCCACAATACCACGGTCCAAAACCATAGTAACACAATACCATCAACTCAATACTAGGGATCAACACGTCTGTCAAGATACCATGGTCCAAAAACATAGGCTCAAATACCAAGGACTAACCACCATGGACCAAAGGTAAGTTCTCCAACATATACACGCTTTTCCTTGCATGTGAGATCAACACTTCTGACGAGGTATCATGGTCCAAAACCATAGGTTCAAATACCAAGGACTAAGTACCATGGACCAAAGGTAAGTTCTCCAACATATACACACTTTTGATGAGGTACCATGGTCCAAAACCATAGGTTCAAATACCAAGGACTAACTATCATGGACCAAAGGTAAGTTCTCCAACATATACACACTTTTGACGAGGTACCATGGTCCAAAACCATAGGTTCAAATACCAAGGACTAACTACCATGGACCAAAGGTAAGTTCTCCAACATGAAAGTGCGTGAACTTTTTCTCTACATGAAATAAACTTTTCTCTACATAAAATAAACTTTTCTATGCATAAAAGTGCGTGAACTTTTCTCTACATGAGATGAGTGGGTTGCCATCAAGTACAACATATGTATCATAAAGCCATACCAGAATCATAATGCCAACACACAGAGCATATGATTCACCAAATTACACAACTACCTTATTCAAGAGAGGATCTACTCAACATTTCAGAGGGAAAACGTGGTGAATTTGCCCTTGTGGAGGCAATGAAAAAAAAGTTTAAGTTGGAGAAGAAGAAGCAAGGGTATGCCATCTGCAGCATTAACAAACCTGTAGTCAAGGTCATGACACAAATATTGGCAGGGAAGGTGATGTAGAAGAGTCGCGGGGATGAGGTGCCCATGCTAGTGGTGGCACTAGCAGCCCAATGCGTAGAAGAAGTCTAGCTCAACTGGGTGAACTATCTATGTAGCGAGTTCCTTGCGAACTTTCTCGAGGCATAGGAGTAGGGAAAAATGTTTCACTACGCATGGCTCCTGTTGTCAATAGTACTAGTGGCATGGGAGTTGCCCGAAGATAGCTAATTCCCTTCGGTTGTGCTAGAACTTCCAGAGGCAGTGAAGTAGAATTCGCTATAGGTGACCGAGGATGTGCAACACATCAGAGGAAGTAAGATATTTTGGGTGCTAATGGAAATGAATATCTAGATGGGGATTAATCACAAGACAAGGTTTTCGCCCACAATATATAACAGTTTGTAAAGCTTTGTAGAGTTCAAATCATATTTCCACCATGTCTTCATTAAGGCACAAAAGGACCCTACAAAGATGTGGCATGATTTACCATGTTTGGTGACTGATGATGTGATATTCACAGTCCTTGAGTCTTGGCCGTCGGAGTGGCATTCTCCAACTGGCTCCACGGTGGAAACAGATAAGTCCGTTGCATAACGCAAGAAGGAAGAGACAAAACTTTAGATGGTGTAGCTGGTTGAGAAGCACAGAAAAGAAGAAGAAGTGGCTAAGACCTAGGCAACACACGATGCTACAAAGTTGGCAAAACAACAGCAAAAAATAGGACAAGAAGAGTGCAAAGGATAGAAGTTGCCTTCACCCAAACTAGAGACAGACACAGAACAAGGTAGCACAGACCCAAAGATGACATCCACCCAACTCAATAATCCGCAACCATGAGAGTATACAGTGCCATGAAAAAGCAAAGGCATCCAAGATGTCCTTTGATCTAATCACACTCACTAAGGGGGATTTGCATGATATCGACAAAATGGTGAGGGATGTCAACAAGAGGCCCTCCAAAAATTTGAAGAACAATAGCAGCTGGCATTGGGGGCTCTCCAGACAGAAATATAGGAGTTGCAGGTTCACATTCCACAGGCTGGTGTAGTGTCCACCAGCCTTGAAGTCAGCACTTTAGCTACCAAAGAGATGTTACACACGAGGGTGACCAACATGATAGTGCTACCAAATGGGGCACTTCCTATAGAGCAGGAGGCTGACAGACCCATGGTGAGTAGTTTGAAAGGGATAGGGTTGAACATGGCTGCACTCCCTTAGGAGACACTCTATCTCTTACAGGATGGAGTCACCACTAGACTTCGAGCCAGGGAGAGTCATGGTCTGCAGGTAATGAGTGAGCAGTGCATCAACATTGAGTAGTTGGGCCTACAGCACAACAAGGAAGTGGATCAGAACAAACAGATAATGCAGGTTGTGGAGGAAGCCTGCCAGATGGTCCCGGAGTTGGACATTCAAGCAGAGGAACTGGTGGAGGTGTGTGTCCATAAATTAGCTATAGGGGTGTGTGACGCAAGAGCAGAGATGGCTAGGGTTCAGCTGGAGTTGAACCTTCAGATCACAGAATTGCAGTTGAGGGCTCAGCCTTCAACTCTGCGAGAGGTCAGAGAACAACGTACCACCATGGTTACAACAACGATTGCGGTAATTGACAGTGCAATGATAGACTGCATGCAGATCTTCAAATAGTGATTCAAGGTCCTAACCACTCTGCAGGAGGACCCAAATGTAGAGCGCTTAGAGACAGAGGTGCACGAGCTATAGTAGAGGTATGAAGAGGTAAAAGGGACCACACAAATGGTTTCCCTTACACAAAGTTTTGCATGGATGTAGCACGCGAAGGCGCTCAAGGAACAGGTGGATATCACTCAGCATAAAGAAGCAGTCTTAAAAGCGCACCTACTACCATGGATCGATGAGGCTTATATAATTACAGCGTCCATTGAAGCAAAGCTCGCACAACTACAAGCAACTCAACAGAGGATTCAGGGAAATAGTTCAAAAAAAACAGTCACCAAACAACACGTGGAGGAAGTCCAGCAAGTAGTCACTCAGTGCGCTGTCGAAGTTGCAGGGATCCAAATAGAGCTGGGAGGTCTTTGCACTAAGATCTTCACACCTACAGAGTGACTTGAGGGTGAGTCACAATGTTTTTGTTAGGGGGCTGTTGGGTGTGGGATCCCCCAAGGGAATTTTTGGGGCTTAGAGGCCATATTTTGGTCCAATTTTGTAAATCCAATGTAAAGACTCCGCAATTTGTGGGCGCAGAGAACATAGATGTTAAAGAGTCATAGGGTTTTCCACCCTTATTTTAATAATGTAATGCTGGTAGTAAAAGATCTACCCATGGTCCACAAACCATGGGATTATATAAATAGAGCTAAGCTCTAAGTAGTTTAAAGGAATATGCATAATCAATGATGTATGAGAGATAGCTCTGAAGTAGAAGTCTATGTTTTGGGTCATAACATAGGTAGAGACTCTGTAGCTGAGTGCGCAGAGGCCTAGAATTCCATAGATTAGTGTGCAAACCCCTACAGTTGAGTGCGCAATGTTGGAAATAATACTAAGAGGGGGGTGAATCAACATTATCAAGTCAAATGTTTTCTTTTTCAAACCCAAATCATATACGCTACTTCAGTTAGTAAAAACCACGTATATACGGAAATATGTAGAAGGAAACCCATGTCTATAATGCAAACTTATAATTTATTTTATCTTTCAGATGTTGATTATTAATCTATGTATCTGAGTCAAATAAATAGTAACCAGAATAGTAAAACAGAGCAGTAGATAGTCACACACAAGAACACAAGATATAAGGTGGAAACCCAATGTGGGTGAAAACCACCTGCTGCAATTTGTCTTTATCTTCCTTTAATTAGAAACTTCCTTTTACGATGTACTAGTGCAGTCCTTTACCATTACGCAGGCTACAACCTACAGAGAGCTACAACCCTCTCTCGTTTTCCAGCTTCTCCTAGAAGGGAGGTACAACCCCTTTAGCTCTTGTACTAGCCAAGATACTAGTACGTAGGTGCTGGCCTACTGAAGGCTACAACCTTCTATTTCTTCCAGGGACCTCGTTTCATAAATTTTTAGACTGGATCCATGAACATCAATCAATCATCAAGTATATCTGCATCAAACAATCTCCTTTTCCCCAATTAGCATTGAATCATGTAAACACTACTCTGACAGTTGTACCCAGAACACAGTAACAGTAACCACACACCAAATTCTGAACCCAGAATACTGCAACAATAAATAGAGGCAACTAGATCATAATTTAAAAGAGATAAGCTACTTCAACAACCTGAAACCTGTGTGCATACGCTCCTGTGTTTGGACCAACCTGCGTATACATTGTTTTTATTTATTGAACCAGCGTGTATACGCGCTTTCACTTCATTGAACCTGCGTACAGATCTATAAAGGATAATTCATTCTTTCAAATAGAATATATTAAGATCTGAAATATTTGGTTATTGTTTTAAAAGTTGGATCTATCTTTTAGTTTCTTGATGGTTGTGCTTCTTTCGTTGACTTCTTTTCTTAATGATGTCACTTTATGCTGCAATTTTTGACATTGGTCTTCCTTGTCCTTGAGTAGCTTTCTTACCTTGTTTCCTTCTTCTAGTTGGGCCTTTAGTTTGGTAGCTTCTTCTTTGAAATCATATTCCCTTTTGTTGAATAGATCTTGTTGATCTCTAATTTTGTCTGTCGGCCTTTTAAATTCTACCTCTATTTGATATCTTTCTTGTTCACCCATAAGAGAAAATTCAATAGTTTCGCTATCACTTTCATCTCTTCCAAAAGGAAAGATAGTTGGAACATCAGAGGATAATATATTCATACCTAATAGTGATTCTGAATCTGATTCTGAATCTGATGAGCTTCTTATACCTAATCCCCAATCGATTCTCCCACTGTCATAGTTCTTCTGAGATGACTTCTTTTTCTTTGGTGCTTTCTTCTTAAGTTTCTCTCCCATTGTTCCACGGATCTCCTTCAAGCGATCGAGCTTCTATCAAAGGACTTGCTCTGATACCAATTGTTGGAAATAATACTGAGAGGGGGGGGGTGAATCAGTATTATCACATTAATAAAACTTTTTCATTTCCATAATCAGATTCATATATGCTACTTCCACAACTTCTTATGATTAAGTTAATTGATCTTCAATGAGTGCATTAGAACATTATCAACCATATTATCAGATAACAGATGCAGTAATATAGAATAGATCATCACACATAAAGCACACACATGAACACCATGATATAAGGTGGAAACCCAATGCGGGAGAAAAACCACCTGCTGCAAGTCATCTCAATCTTCTTCTTAATAAGAAAATCCTTTTACAATATTTGTACTGGTGCAGTCTTATACCAGTATGGGAGCTACAACCCCCTTTGCTCTTGTTCTAGCCGATCCATTTACTAGTACGCAGGTTGCTACCTGCTACAATGCTCCAAAGATCTCCCTTAGCTTTTGTACTAGCTTAGATACTAGTACGTAGGCGCTGGCCTACAATCTTCTCTCCTTTAGGTACCACGTTTCATCAATTTTTAGACTAGATACACTGAAGCACAACACATAATCTGAAAGGCCATTTTTCATCCAATTTTCATACTGGACCCAACAACAACATTGAATCTCATAATCAAACAACCTTCTGAATCACCCAATCACCAGATCCATACATATACAATGATATTATGAGACTTATCAACCAGATGTAGTACATAAAGATAAGTCATTAATCATGCTGTTATCTGAACTCAATACCAGTAACCAAACATCAGTTATGCACCCAAAACCCTACAGAATAGTCAAAGGCAGTTAAAATAAATTTTAAGCAGGGATCGCAACTTCACTGGTATAGATCTGTAGATATCTGTACTACCTTCGCTCCTGCGTCACCGCACCTGCGCCTTCTGTGGTGCCTCCGCACTACGCCTTCTGTGGCGCCTCCGCACTGTGCCTTCTATGGCACCTCTGAAGGTGCCACTGCACCTGCACCTTCTGTGGCACCTCCGCACTGCGCCTTCTATGTTGCCTCCGCATTGCGCCTTCTGTGGCGCCTCTATGGCGTCTCCGCACTGCGCCTTCTGTGGCGCCTCCGCACTGTGCCTTCTGTGGCATCTCCGCACTGCGCCTCCGCACTTCCGCAGCTGCAGCGCTCGAGATATCGCCCTTCACAGATTCGCTTTCAACTTCACTTTCATAGATCAAACTTTTAAAACAATAACCAAATATTTCAGATCTTAATATATTCGATTTGCAAGGATGAATTAGCCAAGTGATCTCCTTTTCTTTATATAGGCAAGCTTCTTCCTAAAATCATGGATCAATACCATAGATAACCAATACAAGGGGCCAAAAAACATGGGGCTCAATAATACCAAGGACTAACCACCATGGACCAAAGGTAAGTTCTCCAACATATACACACTTTTGACGAGGTACCATGGTCCAAAACCATAGGTTCAAATACCAAGGACTAACTACCATGGACCAAAGGTAAGTTCTCCAACATGAAAGTGCGTGAACTTTTTCTCTACATGAAATAAACTTTTCTCTACATAAAATAAACTTTTCTATGCATAAAAGTGCGTGAACTTTTCTCTACATGAGATGAGTGGGTTGCCATCAAGTACAACATATGTATCATAAAGCCATACCAGAATCATAATGCCAACACACAGAGCATATGATTCACCAAATTACACAACTACCTTATTCAAGAGAGGATCTACTCAACATTTCAGAGGGAAAACGTGGTGAATTTGCCCTTGTGGAGGCAATGAAAAAAAAGTTTAAGTTGGAGAAGAAGAAGCAAGGGTATGCCATCTGCAGCATTAACAAACCTGTAGTCAAGGTCATGACACAAATATTGGCAGGGAAGGTGATGTAGAAGAGTCGCGGGGATGAGGTGCCCATGCTAGTGGTGGCACTAGCAGCCCAATGCGTAGAAGAAGTCTAGCTCAACTGGGTGAACTATCTATGTAGCGAGTTCCTTGCGAACTTTCTCGAGGCATAGGAGTAGGGAAAAATGTTTCACTACGCATGGCTCCTGTTGTCAATAGTACTAGTGGCATGGGAGTTGCCCGAAGATAGCTAATTCCCTTCGGTTGTGCTAGAACTTCCAGAGGCAGTGAAGTAGAATTCGCTATAGGTGACCGAGGATGTGCAACACATCAGAGGAAGTAAGATATTTTGGGTGCTAATGGAAATGAATATCTAGATGGGGATTAATCACAAGACAAGGTTTTCGCCCACAATATATAACAGTTTGTAAAGCTTTGTAGAGTTCAAATCATATTTCCACCATGTCTTCATTAAGGCACAAAAGGACCCTACAAAGATGTGGCATGATTTACCATGTTTGGTGACTGATGATGTGATATTCACAGTCCTTGAGTCTTGGCCGTCGGAGTGGCATTCTCCAACTGGCTCCACGGTGGAAACAGATAAGTCCGTTGCATAACGCAAGAAGGAAGAGACAAAACTTTAGATGGTGTAGCTGGTTGAGAAGCACAGAAAAGAAGAAGAAGTGGCTAAGACCTAGGCAACACACGATGCTACAAAGTTGGCAAAACAACAGCAAAAAATAGGACAAGAAGAGTGCAAAGGATAGAAGTTGCCTTCACCCAAACTAGAGACAGACACAGAACAAGGTAGCACAGACCCAAAGATGACATCCACCCAACTCAATAATCCGCAACCATGAGAGTATACAGTGCCATGAAAAAGCAAAGGCATCCAAGATGTCCTTTGATCTAATCACACTCACTAAGGGGGATTTGCATGATATCGACAAAATGGTGAGGGATGTCAACAAGAGGCCCTCCAAAAATTTGAAGAACAATAGCAGCTGGCATTGGGGGCTCTCCAGACAGAAATATAGGAGTTGCAGGTTCACATTCCACAGGCTGGTGTAGTGTCCACCAGCCTTGAAGTCAGCACTTTAGCTACCAAAGAGATGTTACACACGAGGGTGACCAACATGATAGTGCTACCAAATGGGGCACTTCCTATAGAGCAGGAGGCTGACAGACCCATGGTGAGTAGTTTGAAAGGGATAGGGTTGAACATGGCTGCACTCCCTTAGGAGACACTCTATCTCTTACAGGATGGAGTCACCACTAGACTTCGAGCCAGGGAGAGTCATGGTCTGCAGGTAATGAGTGAGCAGTGCATCAACATTGAGTAGTTGGGCCTACAGCACAACAAGGAAGTGGATCAGAACAAACAGATAATGCAGGTTGTGGAGGAAGCCTGCCAGATGGTCCCGGAGTTGGACATTCAAGCAGAGGAACTGGTGGAGGTGTGTGTCCATAAATTAGCTATAGGGGTGTGTGACGCAAGAGCAGAGATGGCTAGGGTTCAGCTGGAGTTGAACCTTCAGATCACAGAATTGCAGTTGAGGGCTCAGCCTTCAACTCTGCGAGAGGTCAGAGAACAACGTACCACCATGGTTACAACAACGATTGCGGTAATTGACAGTGCAATGATAGACTGCATGCAGATCTTCAAATAGTGATTCAAGGTCCTAACCACTCTGCAGGAGGACCCAAATGTAGAGCGCTTAGAGACAGAGGTGCACGAGCTATAGTAGAGGTATGAAGAGGTAAAAGGGACCACACAAATGGTTTCCCTTACACAAAGTTTTGCATGGATGTAGCACGCGAAGGCGCTCAAGGAACAGGTGGATATCACTCAGCATAAAGAAGCAGTCTTAAAAGCGCACCTACTACCATGGATCGATGAGGCTTATATAATTACAGCGTCCATTGAAGCAAAGCTCGCACAACTACAAGCAACTCAACAGAGGATTCAGGGAAATAGTTCAAAAAAAACAGTCACCAAACAACACGTGGAGGAAGTCCAGCAAGTAGTCACTCAGTGCGCTGTCGAAGTTGCAGGGATCCAAATAGAGCTGGGAGGTCTTTGCACTAAGATCTTCACACCTACAGAGTGACTTGAGGGTGAGTCACAATGTTTTTGTTAGGGGGCTGTTGGGTGTGGGATCCCCCAAGGGAATTTTTGGGGCTTAGAGGCCATATTTTGGTCCAATTTTGTAAATCCAATGTAAAGACTCCGCAATTTGTGGGCGCAGAGAACATAGATGTTAAAGAGTCATAGGGTTTTCCACCCTTATTTTAATAATGTAATGCTGGTAGTAAAAGATCTACCCATGGTCCACAAACCATGGGATTATATAAATAGAGCTAAGCTCTAAGTAGTTTAAAGGAATATGCATAATCAATGATGTATGAGAGATAGCTCTGAAGTAGAAGTCTATGTTTTGGGTCATAACATAGGTAGAGACTCTGTAGCTGAGTGCGCAGAGGCCTAGAATTCCATAGATTAGTGTGCAAACCCCTACAGTTGAGTGCGCAATGTTGGAAATAATACTAAGAGGGGGGTGAATCAACATTATCAAGTCAAATGTTTTCTTTTTCAAACCCAAATCATATACGCTACTTCAGTTAGTAAAAACCACGTATATACGGAAATATGTAGAAGGAAACCCATGTCTATAATGCAAACTTATAATTTATTTTATCTTTCAGATGTTGATTATTAATCTATGTATCTGAGTCAAATAAATAGTAACCAGAATAGTAAAACAGAGCAGTAGATAGTCACACACAAGAACACAAGATATAAGGTGGAAACCCAATGTGGGTGAAAACCACCTGCTGCAATTTGTCTTTATCTTCCTTTAATTAGAAACTTCCTTTTACGATGTACTAGTGCAGTCCTTTACCATTACGCAGGCTACAACCTACAGAGAGCTACAACCCTCTCTCGTTTTCCAGCTTCTCCTAGAAGGGAGGTACAACCCCTTTAGCTCTTGTACTAGCCAAGATACTAGTACGTAGGTGCTGGCCTACTGAAGGCTACAACCTTCTATTTCTTCCAGGGACCTCGTTTCATAAATTTTTAGACTGGATCCATGAACATCAATCAATCATCAAGTATATCTGCATCAAACAATCTCCTTTTCCCCAATTAGCATTGAATCATGTAAACACTACTCTGACAGTTGTACCCAGAACACAGTAACAGTAACCACACACCAAATTCTGAACCCAGAATACTGCAACAATAAATAGAGGCAACTAGATCATAATTTAAAAGAGATAAGCTACTTCAACAACCTGAAACCTGTGTGCATACGCTCCTGTGTTTGGACCAACCTGCGTATACATTGTTTTTATTTATTGAACCAGCGTGTATACGCGCTTTCACTTCATTGAACCTGCGTACAGATCTATAAAGGATAATTCATTCTTTCAAATATTCAGACACTAATTAACCCATATTGTTAGATTTATAGATCAAGCATGCGCCTCATATAAAAAATCAAAATCATACAAAGATACTATTATTCAAGCTTAAAGATTATGACCCATCAATAGAACTTATCCTTCTTTATGCACTAAGGTTCCTCCTTCATTCAGATCCAGATCTGCACGATAACCCCAATCACAAATATTTCAGATCTATCACTTATTATATATTCAATTCATTCAGATTGATACTTTGCCAAATGATCTCCTTCCTCTTTTATAGTCTTAGGCCTTTCACAATACCATAGTCCAAAACCATAATAACACAATACCGTGAACCCAATACTTGGGGTCAACACTTTTGGATGCAATACCATGAACCAAAACCATAGGATAAAAAACTGTCGGACTAATACCATGAGCCAACCATGAAAGTGCATGAACTTTTCTCTACATGAAAGTGCGTGAACTTTTCTCTACATGAAAGAAAATTTTATCTTCATGAAAGTGCGTGAACTTTTCTCTACATGAAAGAAACTTTTATCTTCATGAAAGTGCGTGAACTTTGCTGCTCTATAATTTATCATATGAGATGAGTGGGTTGCCATAAAGTACAACATATGTATCATAATGCCAACAATCTCCCCCTTTGGACTTGATGGCAACAACAACCAATCACTCTCCCCCTTTGACATCAAGGGAAAAGAGCAAACCAAGATAATCTCTTTCCTAGATAAACATTCCACTGCCCATACTCCCCCTGAGTACCTGCTAAAATCTTTGAATGAGCTCCCCCTGAGTACCTGCTGAAATCTCTGAATGAGTACATGCTAAAGTCTCTGCTCTGCGGAAGTATGCTATTCATGCTCCCCCTGACTATAAGCAAGGTATGAAAAAAGATGTTTTACAAGAAGAACATGACTCTATCATAAATGACCTTCCTATCACCAAGGACTCATACATACATCCATTTCCAAACCAAGTGGGGATATACTAGAATTGACTCATCCACCCAACCAAGTGGGGATACATCAAAAGTTTACACATGATAAAACAAGAACATTACATCTTCATCCCAGGCATAATGGGGAAACCAAGATAGGCCGTTACATGACCTTGACACCATGAAAGACATACATGACATAGAGACAAAATATCTAGAGAAATATTTATGAAAGTCACCAATAACTGATAGTAGCAGCATCTGACAATCACCATTCAGATTAGAAACCATGATTTCCTTCTGTTCTCCCTCTGCATTTGTTCCACCTGAAACCAACAACAGCTATGAACTAGAACAAAAAGCTTCTAAGATAATACCAACAATGCATCATTAGAAGTTTATTTGCTCCCCCTGAACCTATCCCAGATAGTCCCTATCAGACCCATATCAGACTATCTTCAACCAAAGCCTGTCCCTACTGATATCCATCAATCCTCCATATATGCGACTGTCCCTATACAAACCAGTGTATGTACGTGGATCCTCCTTAGGAAACTCACATACACCCATTTTTCTCTGAAATAGTCAAGATTTATAAACAAGATGATGCATCAACTACTCCTAGCTTCTATATGAGGTATTCAAAAGTTTCCCTGGGTAGTGGTTTGGTGAGTATATCATCAACTTGTTCCTTAGAGGGAACATATTCCAACTTGACCTTTTGTTCCAACACTTGTTCTCGAAGATGTGGTACTTGATTGATATGTGCTTGGTCTTTGAATGCATGATTGGGTTCTTTGAAATGCTGATTGCACTTGTATTATCACATAATATAGAGATAGGTGGTGTACAAGTGATTTGAAAATCCTGCAAGGTTTGCATCATCCAAAGGAGTTGAGTGCAGCAAGATGCAGCAGCCACATATTCCAGTTCAGCTGTAGATAAAGTAATCGAACTTTGTTTCTTGCTGAACCAAGACACAAATCTAGAACCCATAAAGAATGCTCCACCACCTGTGCTCTTTCTGTCATCCATGCTTCCAGCCCAATCTACATATGTATAAGCATGTAGAGTGAGATCTGTATCTCTAGGATACCATAAGCCATAGTTTTGAGTTCCTTGAAGATACTTGGAAATTCTCTTTACTGCCTAAAAATGGGTTTCCTTAGGATTTTCCTGAAATCTTCCAACTATTATCACTGCATGCATGATGTCTGGTTGAGTACCTGTCAAATAAAGAAGACTTCCAATCATGGATCTATAGGTTGGTTGACAGAAAGAGCACAGGTGGTGGAGCATTCTTTATGGGTTCTAGATTTGTGTCTTGG